>Ga0209056_10000381_pt1 | contig 49374 bp, 37 predicted proteins | sample GraSoiAngelo_114_FD_185876 | JGI IMG/M metagenome (GOLD analysis project Ga0209056, IMG submission 185876) | Grasslands soil microbial communities from the Angelo Coastal Reserve, California, USA - 14_0903_13_40cm (SPAdes) (version 2) | ecosystem: Environmental > Terrestrial > Soil > Grasslands...
GTCGCGACCCCGTCACGGCGGTCGAGGATCAGAGACTCGAAATTCATCGGTCGCTCCTCCGTGTTCATAGGCTCGTCTCGGACGGCGGGGACTCGATCACAGACTCGCCTCGCCTGCGGCTGCGGCTCGCACTGCGGCCCCGCGACGTCCTGCGACTCGCACGACCACGTTCAGGTCCGCCAGACGCGGCGTCGCGCCAGCTGCGAGGCCACGTCCAGGATCTCCTGGATCTTGAGCGGTTTCACCAGGACGAGGTCCACGCCGTGCGCGCGACGCTCCTCCGCCGAGAGCTCCACGCCGAAGCCCGTCACGACGATGACGGGCACGGCCGGCGCCATCTCCTTGATCGCCCGCGCGACCTGCCACCCGGACACGCGCGGCATCGCGAGGTCGGTGAAGACGACATCGAACGGCTCGGCGCCGAAGCGCGCGATCCCCTCGCTGCCGTCCGTCACGACGACGGCGCGATGCCCCCCCGTCTCGAGCACGTCGCCCAGCATCGCGCCGACCGTCGGCTCGTCGTCCACCACGAGGCAGCGGAGCGAGACCTCGCCGGCCGACGGCGGCGCGGCGGGCTCCGTCGGCGGCTCGGCCAGCTCCCAGGTCGGCACGAAGGTCAGGCGGAAGGTGGTGCCGCGCCCCTCCTCGCTGTTGACCGTGATCCGCGCGCCGTGCCGCTCGAGAATGGCATAGGTCATGGACAGCCCGAGCCCCGTCCCCTGCGGCCCCTTGGTCGTGAAGAACGGGTCGAAGATCCGGTCGCGGATCGCCGAGGGGATGCCGACGCCGGTATCGCTCACCGTGACGACGACCTCGCCGTCCACGACGGCGGTCGTGAGCGTCAGCACGCCGCCGCCGGGCATCGCGTCCACCGCGTTGAGGATCAGGTTCGTCAGCGCCTCGCGGAGCTCGACGGGGTCGCCGGCCACCTTCGGGAGCGCCGCGAGATCGTTCTTCACCTCGAGCATGACGCCGCGGCTCACGGCCTCCTCGCGCCAGCGCGCCTGCGTGATCTCGAGCGCCTCGCGCACCACCTCGTTCAGGTCAACGGCGACGAACGGCTGGTCGCGCCGGATCCGCGTGAACTCCTGGAGGCGCCGGACCGTTTGCGCGCCGTCGAGGGCCGCGCGCTCGATCACCTGGAGCCACTGGCGGAGCTGCGGCTGACTGACCTGCTGCAGGGTGAGCTGGGCACGCCCGAGGATCGAGGCGAGCAGGTTGTTGAAGTCGTGCGCGACGCCCGATGCCATCTCGCCGAGGGCGCGGAGCTTCTCGGTGCGCACGAGCTGGTCCTGCGCGGCGGCCAGCTCGCGGTAGGCGCGGGTGCGCTCCTCGAAGAGCCGCGCGCTCCGGAGCGCGAGCGCCGCGAGGTGCGCGAGGTTGGTCAGGAGTCGCTCGTCGCGCTCGGTGAACGGGCGCGCCCCGCCGCGGAGCGCCAGCACGCCCAGGACGCGGTCACCCGCGACCATCGGCACGCCGAGCCAGTGGCCGAGCGCGGCGGAGGTCCGGATGGGCTCGACGCCGAGCCGCGTGCACTCGGCTTCGTAGTTGTCGGTCCGGATCGCGCGCCCCGTTTTCCGCACGACCGACATGAGACCCGACGCGCGGTCCGGGTAGCGGAGTGGGGGCCGCGCGTCGGGCACGCCGTCCACGATCCGGAGCACGATCTCGAGCTCGTGGCGCTCCTCATCGTGGAGCGCGATGACCATGTTGCGAACGTCGAGCACGCGCGCCACCCGGGCGTGGATCGCGTCGATCAGCGCCGCCGGCTCGAGCTGGCCGGTGACCGCCCGCGACAGCTCGTGGAGGACGGCGAGCTCCTCCACCTGCCGGCGGTTCTCCTCGAAGAGCCGCGCGTTGTCGATCGCCACGCCCGCCTGGTTGGCGATCACCTCCATCAGCGCCAGCTCGCTCGCGGAGAACTGGCGCACCCGCTCGTACCAGATCAGGCCGAACCCGCCGATCATCCGCTCCTTGACGACGATGGGCACGAAGAGGTGGCTCCGGTGTGGCACCACGTCCCGCATGACCGCCGAGGCGCGAGGGTCGGCCGCCACGTCGGACGAGGCGACGGGCTGCTTCGTGCGCGCCGCCTCCGCGAAGAATGGGTCCCGGACGAGCGAGAGCCGGATCCGACGGAGCTCCTCCAGGCGGTCGGGCGGCAGCCGGTAGCCGGCGACGGGCTCGAGCCACTCGCCGTCGCCGTCGCGCAGCCAGACGCCCGCCGAGTCCGCGTCGACGGCCTGCGTGATGCGACGGAGGAAGTGGCGCAGCAGGGCCTGGAGGTCGAGCGTCGAGGAGAACGTCCGGCTCACGGAGAGCAGCGTCTCCGTCTCCCGCAGCTTGACCTCGGTCTGGCGCGCCAGCTCCGCGTTTTCCATCACGAGGCCCACCTGCGCGGCGACGCCCTCGACGAGCCGGGTCTCGGACGGCAGGAACCGCCGTCCCGGGCGCCACCAGACGACGAACAGCGCGCCGATCGGCTCGCCGTGCGCCGTCGCGGACGCGAGGAGTACGGAGTGCGGCGGGAGCCCCTCCACCCACTCGGGGTCGAAGCGCGGATCGTGCCGCGGATCGGGGCTCCACACGGCGCGGCCCGCCCGCCACGCCGGAAGAAGCTCGGGAACCCGCGCGAGCACGATCGGCCGCGTCGTGAACCGCGCGACGAGGTGCCGCGGCACGTGGTAGCCGCCCAGCGGCACCAGCGTCTCCTTCCGCTCGTCGAGGAAGTACGCGCCGACCATGTCGGCGCCGAACGCCCGCCCGACCTCGTGCGCCACCTGCCGCATCCGCTCGGCGACGGGCTCCGGTCGCGAGAGGATCTGGGCGACGCTCATGAGCGTCGTCGTCTCGCGGAGGCGCTCCTGGGCCTCCGTGTACAGGCGCGCGTTCGCCAGCGCCAGGGCGAGCTGGCCCGCGATCGTCATCGCGAGGTCCACCTGCCAGGGCTCGAAGGGCGTCGGCCGCTCGCAGTAGTCCAGCGTCATGATGCCGGTGACCTGGTCCTGCCGGATCAACGGCACGACGAGGTAGGATCCGAGCGCGAACGACTCGACCCACTCGCGTGGCACGAGGTCGCTCTCCCGCGCGTCGTTCACGACGACCGGGCGGCGGGTGTCGAGAGCGCGCGCCGTCGCCGGGATCTCGTGGAGCAGCCGGGAGGCCATCCCCTGAAAGGCCGCCCACTGGTCGGGAGTCTTCCGTCCGTCGGCGTACTGCGCCATGAGCGGCGTGACCTCGCCACCCTCCCACTGGGCGACCGAGCAGCGGTCGACGCGGCACACCCGGGCGATCTTGATCGCGACGCGTCTGAGCAGTTGCTTGGCGTCGAGCGTGGAGTTCAGGATCTCGACGACCTCGAGCAGGGCGCCGGTCTCCTCCAGGCGCCGCGTGGTCTCCGCGTGGAGCCGTGCGTGGTCGAGGGCGATCGCGGCCTGGTCGGCGAACGCCTCGGCGATCTCCGCGTCGCGCGGGGTGAAGGCGCGTCGCGCGCGGAACGCCAGCGCGCCGATCGTCCGGGGACCCACCCGGAGCGGCACGCCGAGGAACATCGTGTAGCCGAGCCGCCGGTCCGCCTCGACGTTCTCGGGGGCGACGTCGGGGACGCTCTGGATCTCGCACACCAGCGTCCGCCCGGTCGCCACCACCCGGCCGCTCAGGCTCTCGCCCACCCGGATCCGCGGACGGGTCATCGTCTGCGCCGCCGTACCGGCCAGGCCGGCGAGGACGAGGTCCTCGCCCTGCAGCAGGCGGAAGCCGGCGTTGTCCACGTCGAGGAAACGCGCCGCCTCCTCGGCGATCGAGGAGAGCAGCGCTTCCGTCGGCACCTCGCTCCCGATCTTCTTGTTGATCTCGAGCAGCGCTCCGAGGTGCGCGCGCCGGTCGCTCTCCTCCGAGAACCGGCGGGCGTTGTTGAGCGCGTTCGCCGCGTGGAGGGCGAGCGAGCCGAGCACGCTCAGCTCCTCGCGGGTGTACTCGTGGCGATCGCGCGCGCCGATCGACAGCGCGCCGAGCACCCGGTCCCCGATCAGGAGGGGCACGACCGCGGCCGACGCCGTGCCCTCCGCACGGAGTTCCGTGAGGTCGCGGGTCCGCGGGTCGCTGAGGACGTCGGCCACGGCCAGGGGCTCGCGCGTCGCGACGACCGTGCCGACGAGCCCCTCGCCGACACGGAACGGGCGCCGCCCCTCGCCCGCCGCCCGCGCGCCGACCGACGCGCGCAGCGTGACGTGCGCGCCGTCGTCCTCGACGAGCCAGAGCCGCGCGACGCTCGAGTCGAACAGCTCGGCCGCCGCGTCGACCACGCGCTGGATCACCTCGTCGGCCGACAGCGTCGCGGTGAGCGTCTGGGCGAGCCGCGTGAGCGTTTCCAGGCGCCGGCTCCGCTCGCGAGTTTCCTCGAAGAGGGTGGCGCGGGCGACGGCCTGGCCGACCTGGTGCGCGGCCGCCTGGAGGAGCGTCAGCTCATCGCCGTCGAACGTGCGTCGCTCCCTCCCGATCAGCGCCATGACGCCCCAGACCGCGTCGTTCACGGTGATCGGCAGAGAGAGCTGCGTGCTGTAGCCGCCGGCGGCGATCCGCTCCCGCACCGCAGGCGCGAGCACGCGCGACCGCGTCAGGTCGGTCACGACGAGGTGGCCCAGGCGCAATGCCTCGCCGACGTGGCTCGCGTCGAGCGGGCGCACGGAGAGCTCGGCGACGTCCTCGGGCGAGAGGCCTCGGTGGGCGACGAGCACGAGCGTCTGCGCCGCGGGGTCGAACCGATAGAGACCACCGAACGCCATTCGCGCCACGCCGCAGACGATCTCGAGCATGCGCTCGGCGGTCGCCACGAGATCGTCGCCGCCGCCCGTCGCGACCGCGATGGCATGGACCGCCTCGAGCTCCTGGCGACGCCCCTCCGGAAACTGACCGCGCGCGTCGGGAACTTGCCCGCTCGCGCCGGGATTAGACGTGTCGGAGCCACTTCGCTCCTTTGTCAGGCCACCCACGGCACGAGGCGGGCGTGCGGACCCCGCTACAACCGACCCCGCTACAACCGACCCCGCTCCAACGGCTCCAGTTCCAACCGACCGCGAGACGGTAGCCCTCGCGACGAGGGCCACGCCCGTCGCGGCGACGAGCGAGAGCGCCCAGACGAACCAGAACCGCCGCTCGGCGGCGTGCCGGGGGCCCTCGGGGACCAGCGCCCAGAGACCCTCGCCCGCCGCCTCGTCGAGCGGCCGGGCGAGCCACGGCTCGCCGTTGACTGTGACGCGTCGGCTGCGCGCCGCGTCTCGCCAGCCCCGCGGCGGAACGCCGGGCAGCGTCCCGCCCACGGCCAGGTCGCCGGCCAGCGCCACCACGGCGGGCCGTGACGGCAGCCCCTCTAGGACCCGCGCGAGGGACTCGACCCGTCGGCCGACCACGACCATTCCGGCGGGGAGAGGCGCCAGGCCCACGAGGTAGGCATAGCTGTTCACGACGGCGACGCGCGTGACGGCCTCGGCGGGCCGCGAGAGCGCGAGGACCTCGACCCGCGGAGTCGCCGGGACCTGGACGAGCGGCGCGCCGGTCGCGTCCAGGACGAGGAGGAGGTCGGCGGTCCGTTCCAGCGTGAGCGCGAGCATCCGCGGCGAGGCGCCGCGAGCCAGCGTGGCCCAGTCGCGCTTGAGCGCGCCCTCGACGATCGTTGGATCCTTGGCGAGCAGCGCGGACTCGCGGCGCAGCTCTCGCTGTGCGGCGTCGACGAGCGCCCGGACGGCGGCGACCGTGTCGGCGACCGCGACCTCGTGCCGCTCCGCCCCGCGCCGCGCGAGCCAGAGCCCGCCCGCCATCCAGACGACGAGGAGCGTCACGAGCACCGGGGCGACGCGCGCGAGGCCCGGGGGCCGCACGGCCACGTTCACAGGCTCGCCTCGCCTTCGGCTGCGGCTCGCACGGCCACGTTCACAGGCTCGCCTCGCCTTCGGCTGCGGCTCGCACGGCCACGTTCAGCGACGCTCGCCCACGCGGTGGAGCTTCAAGAGGTTCGTCGTCCCCGAAACCCACATGGGCGAGCCGGAGATGATGACGAGGACGTCGCCGGGCCCGACCGCCCCGTCGACCAGGAGCGTCGCCTCGACCTCCTCGATCATCTCGTCGGTCGTCTGGACCTTACGGATGAGCCGCGAGGACACGCCCCACGACAGGGCGAGCCGTCGCCGGACCTCGACGAACGGCGTCAGCGCGATGATCGGCACGTCCGGACGTGCCTGGGAGATGAGGCGCGCCGAGGCGCCCGACTCCGTGAACGCGACGATCGCGCGCGCCCCGAGCGCGTGCCCGGCCGCGGAGGCCGCGGTGGAGATCGCCTCGGAGAACCCGACGCCGACCCGCTCGGGGCGCCGGCGGCGCGTCTCGTCCACGAGGACGGCCCGCTCGGCCCGCTCGGCGATACGGGCCATCACCTCGACCGCCTCCGCCGGGTACCGGCCCGTCGCCGTCTCCGCGGAGAGCATGATCGCGTCGGCGCCGTCGAAGATGGCGGTCGAGACGTCCGAGACCTCCGCGCGCGTCGGCCGGAGGTGGGTGACCATCGACTCGAGCATCTGCGTCGCCACGATGACCGGCACGCCCGCCTCGCGCGCCTGCCGGATGATCTCCTTCTGCAGATGGGGCACGTCCTCGAGCGGCACGTCGACCCCGAGGTCGCCGCGCGCCACCATGACCGCTTCGACCGAGGGCAGGATGCCCGGGAGGTTCACGATGCCCTCGTGGCGCTCGAGCTTGGCGACGATCGGCACGTCGGCGCCGAGCTGGCGCAGGAAGTCCAGCACCTCCGCGATGTCGGCCACCGACTGCACGAACGAGACGGCGACGAAGTCGACGCCGTGCTCGAGGCCGAAGCGGAGGTCCTCCCGGTCCTTGTCGGTGAGGCACGAGACCGGGAGCGGCACGCGCGGGAGCGAGATCCCCTTGTGGTCGCTGATGCGCCCGCCCACGACGACCCGACAGCGCACCTCCTCTGGCGAGGCCTCCTCCACCAGGAGCTGGATCATTCCGTCGTCCATCCAGATCGCGTCGCCCGGGTGCACGTTCGCGAGGTACTCGGGGTGATTCAGCGACGCGCGCTCCGCCGTGCCCACCACGGGCTTCGCGCAGAGCGTGAACGGCTGGCCGGGCTCGAGGTCGACCCGCGCGCCGCCCGCCGGCCCGAAGGTGCCGAGTCGGATCTTGGGCCCTTGCAAATCCTGAAGGATCGCGATCGGCCGGCCCCAGCGGACCTCGCCCTCGCGGACCAGCCGGATGACCTCGGCGTGCTCGGCGTGGGTGCCGTGAGAGAAGTTCACGCGAGCGACGTCCATGCCGGCGGCGACGAGTCGGTCGAGCTCGGCGCGGCTCTGGCTGGCGGGGCCGAGGGTGCAGACGATCTTGGTCCGCCGCACGCCGGCTACCCGCGCTCGAGAAGCGCGCGGAGGAACTGGCCGGTGTACGAGCAGTCGGCCTGGCGCGCGAGCTCCTCGGGCGCGCCCGTGGCCACGACCCGCCCCCCCTCGTCCCCACCCTCCGGTCCGAGGTCGATGATCCAGTCGGCGGTCTTGATGACGTCCAGGTTGTGCTCGATGATCACCACCGTGTTGCCCTGGTCCACGAGGCGGTTGAGCACGTCCAGGAGCTTTTGAATATCGGCGAAGTGCAACCCAGTAGTCGGTTCGTCGAGGATGTAGAGGGTTCGACCAGTGGCCCGACGAGACAGTTCCGTGGCCAGTTTCACACGCTGAGCTTCACCACCGGACAGGGTCGTGGCGGATTGGCCCAGACGGATGTAATCGAGCCCGACGTCGTCAAGGGTCTGGAGCTTCGTCCGGATCACGGGCACCGCGTCGAAGAACCCGAGCGCCTCACGGACCGTCATGTCGAGGATCTCGGCGATCGACCTTCCCTTGTACCGGACGTCCAGCGTCTCACGGTTGTAGCGGCGGCCTTTACAGACGTCGCACGTCACATACACGTCGGGCAGGAAGTGCATCTCGATCTTCACGAGCCCGTCGCCCTGACACGCCTCGCACCGGCCGCCCTTGACGTTGAACGAGAACCGGCCCGGCGCGTAGCCACGCATGCGCGCCTCGGGCGTGCGCGCGAAGAGGGTCCGGATGAACGTGAACACCCCGGTGTAGGTGGCGGGGTTCGAGCGCGGCGTGCGGCCGATCGGCGACTGGTCGATGTCCACGACCTTGTCGACGCGCTGGGCGCCCTCGATGCGGTCGTGCGCCCCCGGGCGGTCCTGCGCGCGGTGGAGCATCTGGGCGAGCGCGCGATAGAGGATGTCGTTGACCAGCGTCGACTTGCCGGACCCCGAGACGCCGGTCACGCACGTGAACGTCGCGAGCGGGATCCGGACCGGCATCCCCTTGAGGTTGTGCTCACGCGGGTTGTGGATCGTGATGGCGTGACCGCTCCCCTTCCGCCGCGTCGCCGGCACCGGGATCTCGAGGGCACCCGCCAGGTAGCGGCCCGTGAGCGAGCTCGGGTTCGCCCGGATCTCGTCCGGCGTCCCGACCGCGACGACGTGGCCGCCCAGCTCGCCCGCGCCGGGGCCGAGGTCCACGACGTAGTCGGCGTGCTTGATCGTCTCCTCGTCGTGCTCGACGACGAGCACCGTGTTGCCGAGGTCCCGGAGCCGCTCGAGCGTCTCGAGCAGGCGCCGGTTGTCTCGCTGGTGCAATCCAATCGACGGCTCGTCGAGGATGTACAGCACTCCGACGAGACTGGACCCGATCTGTGTCGCGAGGCGGATCCGCTGTCCTTCTCCTCCGGACAAGGTGCCCGCGGGCCGGTCGAGCGTGAGGTAGTCGAGGCCCACGTTCATGAGGAACCCGAGGCGCTCGCGGATTTCCTTGAGGACCCGTCGGGCGATGGCGGTCTCGCGCTCGGTGAGCGTCAGGGCGTCGAAGAAGACGGCCGCGCCCTTGATCGTGAGCGTGACGACGTCGGCGATCGAGCGGCCCCCGATTTTGAATCCGAGCGACTCACGGCGCAGGCGCGCCCCCCCGCAGGCCGGGCAGGGCCGCTCGGCCATGAACTGCTGGATCTCCGTCCGCGCCTCTTCGGAGGTCGTCTCGCGGTACCGTCGCTCGAGCGTCGCGACGACGCCCTCGAAGCCGCCGTCGCGCTCGCCGTGGAGGATCACGTCCCGCACGGGCTTCCGGAGCTTCTCCCACGGCGAATCGAGCGAGAACCGGTGCCGCTTGGCGAGCACCTGGAGCGTCTGGCGGAAGTAGGTCGTCTCACGCCCGGCCCACGGCGCCAGCGCCCCCTCCTTGAGCGAGCGCCGGGGGTTCGGTACCAGCCGCTCGGGGTCGATCTCGTCGCGCGAGCCGAGCCCGCCGCACTCCGGGCACGCACCGTAGGGGTTGTTGAACGAGAACATGCGCGGCGACACCTCGGGCAGGGAGACGCCGCACTCGGCACACGCCAGGCGCTCGGAGAAGAGCATCGGGACTGTCGGGAGTGGGGGAGACCCCCCTCTCGACTCCCCCGTCACCTCGACCAACACCACGCCGTCGGCCAGGCGCAGCGCGGTCTCGAGCGAGTCGGCGAGCCGGGCGCCCAGGTTGTCGCGCACGACGAGGCGGTCGACGATCACCTCGATCGTGTGCTTGCGCTTCTTGTCGAGCTCGATCTCCTCGCCGAGCTCGCGGACGGCGCCGTTCACGCGGACGCGCGTGAATCCCTGGCGCCCGAGGTCGAAGAACAGCTTCTTGTACTCTCCCTTGCGCCCTCGGACCACGGGCGCCAGCACGACGAGCCGGGTCCCCGGCGCCTGCGCCATGACGCGATCGACCATCTGCTGCACGGTCTGGGCGGAGATCACCCGGTCGCAGCTCGGGCAGTGCGGCACACCCACGCGCGCGAAGAGCACGCGCAGGTAGTCGTAGATCTCGGTGACGGTTCCGACGGTCGAGCGCGGGTTCTTCGAAGTCGTCTTCTGCTCGATCGAGATCGCGGGCGACAGCCCCTCGATCGAGTCGACCTCGGGCTTCTCCATCTGCTCGAGGAACTGGCGCGCATAGGCCGAGAGCGACTCGACGTAGCGGCGCTGGCCCTCGGCGTAAATCGTGTCGAAGGCCAGCGACGATTTGCCGGAGCCCGAGAGCCCCGTGATGACGACGAGCTGGTCGCGCGGGATCTCGAGATCGATGTTCTTGAGGTTGTGCTCGCGGGCGCCCCTGACGACGATCCGATCACTCGCCATGTCGCAGACCTATTGTGTCAGCCTCGCGGGGCGCCGGCAACCCACGAGACAGTCGTGGGCCAGGTTGACGGCGGGGGAGCCGGGCGGGGGGTAGCGAGACCCGTTCCCGCCGCGGCGAATGCGGACGTCACGGCGCCAGGACGGAGCCCAGCCGCGACGGGCCATGCGCACGCGAGCCGCGTGGTAGTGCGACGCCGCAGGGCGTCCGACGCCCGAGGCGAGCCTGAGTGGGTCGAGCCGCCCCTGCCCCCGCCGTCAGACTCGCCTCGTCCGTCGGACGCCCTGCGGCTCGCACGACCAGATTCATAGGCTCGCCTCGGACGGCGGAGACTCGGTCACAGGCTCGCCTCGCCTCCAGCTGCGGTTCGCACTGCGGCCCCGCGACGGCCTGCGGCTCGCACGACCATCCAGGCCAGCGGCGCCGCGAGGAGGGCGGGGTACGCGGCCACGGCGCCGGCCCAGGCCGGCAGCTGGCCGCCGACGGCGGCGACGCCGACGAACGCCGCGCCGCCGGCGAGCGAGCCCGCGAGGCCGGCGCGGGAGTCCCCACCGGCGAGCCGCGGGGCGGCGACCGTCGCGGCGGCGAGGCCACAGCCAGCGAGCCAGGTGCGCCACGGGTCCATGGGCCAGAGCCCGGCGACGGCGGCGACCATCACCAGGCCGCCCCACACGACGTCGGCGTTCGCCGGCCCGGCCTGCCTCGCGATGACCTCCCGCAACGCCAGCGCCGTGGCCACGAAGAGCGCGAGCAGGGCGAGGATGCTCGTCGCGACGAGCGCACGACCGACCGGCGCCGGCAGGACGAGCGCGGGCAGCTCCACGAGCCCGGTGACGGGCGACGCGCCGAGCTCGAGCTCGGGCGCGGCGTACACGCCGTACGCGCCCCACGAGACCGCGGCGAGCGTCAGCGCCGGGAGGAGCACGGGCCCGGCAACGGCGCGGCGCCATGGGAGCGCGCGCGGACGCGGGAGCAGGGCGAGGGCGCCGCCGACGAGCGTCAGCACCGCGCCGAGCGCGTGCGCCGCCATTCCGAGGGAGCGCCGCTCGGGTGGATCGGCCCAGGCGACGCCCGACGCGGCGCTGCCTGGCACGCGCTTGCTGCCCTCGAAGCGGACCCGCGTCCCCGCCTCGAGGATGAGCCGGTCGCCCGGACGCAGGGTGAGCGCCTCGCCCGCCGCGAGGCGCCACTCACGCGTGACGGACCGAGGCGCGTCCCCCTCGACGACCTCTTCGACGACCCGGTAGACACCGGGATTGAGCGCGGTGACGCGGTGGGGCTCGGTGAAGACGAGGGTCGTCGACCGCTCCAGGCGCCGTCCGTCGGTTACCCAGGCGCTCCGCTCACCGAAGGTGAGCGCGGGTCTCGAGGCGGTGCGGCTCCACGCGGTCCACGGTGGGACGGCGACCGCCACCGCGCCGATCACGACGAGGGGAAGCACGACGCCCGCAGCGCCGGCGAGGACGGCCGCATCGCCGACCGGTCGGCGCGCGGCGCGCCACGCGACGCCGAGGAACGCGGTCGCGGCCGAGAGCGTGAGTGCCGCGTGGCGCGGGACGCCCGCGAGCCGGGCGACGTCGGCGACCGCGCCGAGGTTTGCGCACAGCACGAGCCCGACGGCGGCCGCGGCGGCGAGCCCGGCGACCCGGTTAGGCGACGGCGCGGGGTCGGCTGAGGGGGTGAGCAGCGCGAGGAGCGGCGCGACGGTCACCGAGAGGACCAGGACGGGCGCCTCCGGCGAACCGGCGAACACGCGCGCGGCGACGGCGGTGAGCACGACGGGCGACGCCCAGGTCGCGACGGCGCGGAGGGTGGCGGTTCTTGTATTGGAGCGCGAGGTCGGAACCCTGAGAAAGGCGCACGTGGTGAGGGTGGCCACGAGAGGCGCGGCGCAGGCGACGAACCACCAGAGCACGCCGACGCCCGCCAGCCGGACGGCACCGGGATCTCCGGGAAGCGACGGCACGACGACCACCGCGGCGAGGAGCACGAGCAGGACGACGACCCCTACTCGACCGGCGGCGGTCTCGGACATCGTGCGATTATAGCCGGTCGCGCGGCGGCCTCGGAATCGGTATCCTGAGCACGGGTCCTTGTAGCGGGGACCGCGAGCACGCGTTGGACCGTGGGTGGCCTGAGAACGGCGCGCGTGGCTCCGTTGTAGCGGGGACCGCGAGCACGCGTTGGACCGTGGGTGGCCTGAGAACAGCGCGCGTGGCTCCGTTGTAGCGGGGACCGCGAGCACGCGTTGGACCGTGGGTGGCCTGAGAACGGCGCGCGTGGCTCCGATCCGCCCGTTCAAAACGAGAGGAGACTGGATTGAGCGACAAGATCGAGCGTGTCATGGTCGTGACGGCGCACCCCGACGACTCGGAGTTCGGCGCTGGCGGCACCGTCGCGAAGATGGTCAAGGAGGGTCGCGAGGTCACCTACGTGATCGTCACCAACGGGAACAAGGGCTCGAGCGATCGCTCGATGACCCCCGAGCGGCTCGCCCGGATCCGCGAGGAGGAGCAACGAAACGCGGCGCGCACGCTCGGCGTCGAGCGGGTGGAGTTCCTCGGCTACGCGGACGGCGAGGTCGAGGACACGCGCGACCTGCGGCGCGACGTCTCGCGGATGATCCGCAAGTGGCGCCCCGATCTCGTCATCTGCCAGAACCCACACCGCACGTACCTCCTCGGAGCCTCCCACCGCGACCACCGGATCGCCGGGGGGGTCACGCTCGACTGCGTCTATCCTCTCGCCCGCGACCACATGGCATTCCCGGAGCTCATGCCCACCTTCGAGCCGCACAGGGTTCGGGAAGTGTACGTGACGCAGTGGCAGGATCCCCAACTCGTCGTCGACGTGTCCGACACGATGGACCTCAAGCTCCGGGCGCTCGCCTGCCACGCGAGCCAGTTCAAGGACTTCGCCGCCGTGGAGGCGCGGGTGCGTGACCGCGCCCGACAGTTGGGCCAGGCCAAGGGCTACGCCTACGCGGAGGCGTTCGACCGCATCGTCATTCCGTGGTAGTGCGAGCCGCAGGCGAGGCGAGCCTGTGACGGCGAGCCTTGAGCGCGTCCAGGAAAGGCTGGCGGCGCTCGGCGGTGGCCACCGCGTCGTCGAGCTCGACGCCTCCGCGCGGACGGCGGTCGACGCGGCCCGTGCGCTCGGCTGCCGCGTGGACCAGATCGTGAAGTCGCTGGTGTTCCGGGGCCGGCGCACCGACCGGGCGATCCTCGTGACGGCGAGCGGAGCGAACCGCGTGAACGAGGAGCGCGTCGCGGAGCTCGTCGACGAGCCGGTCGAGAAGGCGGACGCCGCCTTCGTCCGCGCCCGCACGGGGTTCGCGATCGGCGGCGTCGCACCCGTCGGCTCCACCGGGCCCCTCACGACCGTGATCGACGAGGACCTCCTCCAGTGGCACGAGATCTGGGCCGCGGCGGGCCACCCCAAGACCGTGTTCAGGCTGTCCCCCGCGGACCTCGTGCAGATGACGGGTGGCCGCGTGGCGCGCGTCCGAGCATAGCGGTCGCCGCCGGGTGTCGGAGTAAAATACCCGTCGTGATGCGCCGCCGGCTGGTCCCGCCTCTCGGCGTCGTCCTTGTTCTCCTCGTTCCTCTCGCGTCGGCGCGGGGGGTGCTCGCTCCCCCGACCGTCCAGAGTCTCGCCGAAGACGTCGCGGCACTCGCCTCGCCCGACATGGAGGGCCGCCGCTCCGGCACACCCGGCGGGGACCGGGCGGCGCGCCGGATCGCAGAGTGGCTCGAGGCCGCGGGCCTCCGGCCAGGGGGTGCGCACGGCACGTACTTCCAGCCCTTCGTCATCGAGCGCGCCGCGCGCCTCGGGACGGCAACCGCTCTCGAGATCCTGAGCCCGGCGCCCCGGCGACTCGAGGTGGGCCGAGATTTCGCGCCCCACGGCGGCTCACCGAGCGGTGAAGTCGCCGGCGAGGTGGTCTTCGCCAGCCACGGCGGCACCGGAACGTACGGGAGCCGCGACGACTGGGCGGGCGTGGACGTCCACGGCAAGATCGTCCTGGTCCTCGACGGGCCCTCGGACGGCGGGCGCGTGACGCGGCTCGAGAAGCTCATCGCGGCGAAGTGGCGCGGCGCGGCGGCGCTCCTGCTCATCGGCGACACGCTGCCATCGCTCGACGCGACCGCCGCCGGGGTCGGACTCGTCTCGGCCACGATCAGCCGCGAGACCGCGGCCACGTTCGCTCCTGGCATGCGCGCGCGTCTGCGGGTCGACCTCGGCTACGAGGAGCGGCGCGGCGTGAATGTCGTCGGGATCCTCCCGGGGACCGACCCGGCGCTCGCGGCCGAGGCGGTCGTGGTCGGCGCCCACTACGACCATCTGGGGTCCGAGGACGGCGTCGTGCACCCCGGCGCCGACGACAACGCGTCTGGCACCGCGGTCGTGGTGGGGCTCGCCCGCGCCTTCGCGTCCGCCGGCGGCGCGCCCCGTACGCTCGTCTTCGCGCTCTTCGGCGGCGAAGAGCTCGGCCTCCTCGGCTCCGGCCACTACGTACGCCAGCCCGCCGTCGCCCTCGCCCAGTCGGTCGCGATGCTCAACTTCGACATGGTCGGTCGCCTCCGCGACGACCGGCTGATCGTCCAGGGCGCCGACAGTGGCGGCGGCCTCGTCGACGTGCTCGAGGCGGCGGCGCGCGGCGGCGTCACCCTCGACGTACGCGGATCGCCCTACGGGCCCTCCGATCACACGCGGTTCTACGAGGCGGGGGTGCCCGCCGTGCTCTTCACGACGGGTGGTCACCACGACTACCACCGGCCGACCGACACGGCGGACCGGATCGACGCGCCCGGCATGGCGCGCGTCGCCGCCGTCGCGCTCCGCACGCTCGAGCGCCTCGTCGGCGGCGCGCGTCCCGCGTACGTGAGGGCCGCGCCGGCGCGGCGCCCCAGCGCTCCCGACGGCGTTGCGGGCGGCGCGTTCCTGGGTGTGGTCGTCGATCCGCGGAGGGCTGGCGACGGCCTCACCCTGTCGGCGACGCTGCCGGGGAGCGCGGCCGCGCGCGTGGGGCTCCGCTCGGGCGATGTGCTCCTCCGTGTCGACGGGGTGGCCGTCGAGAGCCTTGAGGCCCTGCGCCGCGAGGTGCTGACGAGGAAGCCCGGCGAGCGCGTCGCGATCCTGTACCTGCGCGACGACGAGACGCACGAAGTCACCGCGACCCTCGGCGTGCGACCGTAGAACAAGGAGCCAGGGATGGCCGATCAGGAGGTGCACGCGGCGCCGACGCTCACCGAGATGATGCGACGGCGCGCCGCGCTCACGCCCGACGCGCCGTACTTCTACCTCTACGGGGACACGATCACGTACGGGCGGCTCTGGGAGGTGAGCGGGCGCTACGCCGCCGGCCTCGCCCGCGGCGGCCTCCGCGCGGGGGACAAGCTCTGCCTCATCTACCCGACGTGCGCCGAGTTCTTCTTCACCTTCTTCGGCGCGCTGCGGATCGGCGTGGTGCCCGTGCCGCTCTACCCGACGCTCGGCGTCGAGGCGACCGCGCGGATCCTCAACGACTCCGAGACCGGCGCGGTGGCGACGATCGGCTGGTTCCGCAAGGGCGTGGACGAGTCTGCTGCGCAGGCGCCCGGCGTGCGCGCGGTCCTGGAGCCGTCCGACCTCGACGCCGACGCGGCCGCGCCCGCGTACGCCGAGCCCGACGCGGAGGACCTCGCGTTCCTCCAGTACACGTCGGGGAGCACGGGGCACCCGCACGGCGTCATGCTCACCCACCGGAACGTCGTCTCGACCATCAAGTTCATGGCCGAGGCCGCCGGGCTCACCGCCGAGGACCGCGTCGTCTCGTGGCTACCGCTCTACCACGACATGGGGCTCATCGGCTGCGCCTTCACGCCGCCGCTCACGCGCACGCCGCTCTGGCTCTTGCCCCCGGACCTCCGCAACCCGCGCCAGTGGCTCGAGCTCTGCACCGAGGTGCGCGCCACGTTCACAGTCTCGCCCGATTTCGGCTATCGGAACTGCCTGCGACACGTCCGGGACACCGCCGGGCTCGATCTGACGAGCCTCAAGGCCGCGCTCTCCGGCGCCGAGACGGTGCGGCGGTCCACCATCGAGGCCTTCGAGTCACGCTTCGGCCTCGAGCGCGTCATCTCCCCCTGCTACGGGCTCGCGGAGGCGACGCTCGCCGTGGCGATCTGGCCGCGCGCCGTGCCGCTCCGGTTCGATCCGAGCGGGAGGTTCCTCTCGGTGGGCCAGCCCTGCCCCGGCGTCGCGGTGCGGGTCCTCGCCCCCGACGGCGTCGGCGAAGTCCCGCTGGCGCCCGCCGAGGAGGGCGAGATCTACGTGCAGAGCCCCGGTGTCATGCGCGGCTACTACAACAACGCGGAGGACACGCGAAAGGTGCTCTCGCCGGACGGCTGGCTCCGGACGGGCGACCTCGGCTTCCTGGACAAGGACGGATTCCTCTACGTGACTGGCCGGCTGAAAGATCTGATCATCCTGGCCGGCGAGAACGTGCCCCCGGCCGACGTCGAGGAGGTCGTGGACCTCGTCGACGGCGTCCGCTACTCGGCGGCCGTGGGGATCGAGAGCGAGCGGGCCGGGACGCAGCGCCTCCACGTCGTCGCCGAGGTGCGGAGCGAGAGCGCGTCCCCCGACGAGTACCACGGCCTCGTGCGCGAGATCGTGAGCCGCGTCCACAAGCAGCGCGGCCACCGGCCCGCACGCGTCCTGCTCGTGCGTGCGGGCACCGTGCCCAAGACCTCCAGCGGCAAGATCCAGCGGTCGCGACTCGCGCAGATGATCCGGGACGGCGAGCTCCACGACCGGATCGTGTACGGCACCCCTGAACGCACCGTTCTGAGCCCGCCCCCGAGTTAGGGCGGCCGCGCTGTGACCATGGAGTTCGGCTGCCACCTCCCCGTCTACGGCCCGGCCGCCACGCGCGAGACCCTGCTCGCCTTCGCGCGCCGGATGGAAGCGCTCGGCTACGACTCGCTCTGGGCGAGCGACCACGTCGTCATCCCCTGGCGAATCGCGTCGAAGTATCCGTACAACGAGACCGGCGACTTTCCGTTGCCGGCGTCCGCCAACTTCCTCGAGCCGCTCACCACGCTCGCCCTCGTGGCCGGCGCGACGGAGCGGATCCGCCTGGGCACGACGGTGCTGGTGCTCCCGCACCGCCACCCCCTCCTCGCGGCGAAGATGCTCGCGACGCTCGATCACCTGGCGCCTGGACGCGTCATTCTGGGCGCGGGCGTCGGCTGGATGCGCGAGGAGATCGAGCTCTTCGGCGTGGACTACGCGCGGCGTGGCGCGTGGAGCGACGAGGCGCTCCGTATCATGCGGGCGTGCTGGCGGGAGGAGCGCCCGAGCTTCCGGGGCGAGTTCGTGAGCTTCGCCCCGGTCGGCTTCGCGCCGAAGCCTCCGCACGGGACGATTCCCGTCTGGATCGGCGGTCACACGCCGCGCGCGCTCCGGCGCGTGGCCGAGCTCGGGGACGGCTGGCACGCCGCGTTCACGAGCGCCGAGAAGATGAAGGGAGGGCTCGCCGCGCTGGCGGCGGCGTGCCGCGCGGCCGGACGCGAGGTGAAGTCCCTCACGCTCAGCGCGCGCCTGGGCCTGCCCGCCCAGCACGACGTCGGGGCCCTCGTCCGCGAGATCCGCGCGCTGGCCGAGCTCGGTGTGCGTCACCTCGTCCTCGAATCGCGCGTGCGCGATCTCGCGGACATGACCGAGATCTACGAGCGCTTCACCCGCGACGTCCGCGCGAAGCTCTAGGACCCTGTCGTATTCGCCCCTGCTCGCGGCTCAACGCCAGGCTCTCGTCCCCTGCGAAGCTCTGCTTCGAGAGCCCCTTGGTATACCGCTTGATCTTGCCGATTGCCCCCAGGACGTCTTCTAGGTGGACCCTAGAGTCCCGGGGCATGGATGGCTTCTTTGAGGATCGTCTCCCGAAGTCTCGGCTTGATCGCCTCACGGAGGACGAGGTCCACCGGGCACCCGAACAACCGCTCTAGGAAAACCTTCAAGTCCATGTAGGCGTCGAAGGACTTGGTCTCGAACTCGACCACGAAATCGAGATCGCTGTGCTCCTGGGCCGTGCCCCGGGCTCCGGAGCCGAAGAGACCAAGGCTCCGAACGCCGTACCGCCGGATGACCGGGGCGTTCTGCTCAAGACGCTGGAGGATCTCGTGTGTGCTCAGAGCCACTGAGCGCTCCCTCCGCATGATATACCGTGCCGGCCGGCCCAGGGTATTCGAACGCTGGTCCGTCAGGCTGTGGCGGCGAGGCCGGACGCAACGGCCGGACAATACTAGACGGCGACCCCGAGGAAGGTCTTCGCCAGCAGGGCCGATCGCCCCGCGCCTCGAGGCTCCGCTACATCGCCACCCGGCCAGTTAAAGCGGCGCCGGTCCCTCCCCGACGGTCATCAGACGGTGACCCCGAATAGCGCCTTCGCCGCGAGGCCGATCGCGTAGGTGGCGAGCACGGCGAGCGCGGTGATCAGCACGTTCATCACGACCCGCCGCCGCACGTCCATGCCCGCGAGGAAGGCGAGGAGCGCTGAGACCACGACGATCACCGTGCCGGCCGTGAGCAGCGAGGGCAGCGCCGTGCGCGCGCCGGCAAGCACCGGCAGCACCGGGACGAGCGCCCCGGCGAAGTAGCTCACGCCGACGACCATCGCGGCTGTGAGCGGGCTCTCGCCCGCGTCCTCCGCGGGTCGCTCGCCCAGGAACCGGCGTCGACCCTCCTCGGTCGCCCGCACCTCCGACGCAGAGCTCGCGCCAGCGTAGGCGCCGGCGGCCATCGAGAGCGCGCCGGCGACGGCGACCGTCAGGCCCGCGACCAGCACGGTGACCGATGCGCCGAACGCCGCGAAGAAGCCGCTGACGGCGCCCAGAATCTCGACGAGGCCGTCGTTCAGGCCGAGGAAGATGCCCCGGATGCGCTCCGGGTTGATGCGGCGCTCGGCGTCGCCCGTCACCACCGCGTCCTCGTGCTCGAACTCGTCGCGGAGCACCTCGCGCACGGCCCCGCCCAGCGGTCCCGCGCCGTAGCGGTGCCAGATGGCCAGGTACTTGCGGACGCCGTGGACCTCGATCGATTCTAAGATAAGGTGGATGGCCGGCGCACCGAAGAGGCGGCACACAGCCAGGATGAGCGCGAGCTTCAGCCGCCGCCCGAGGTCGAGTCGGCCGAGCTCCAGGCCGAAGAACGACTGCCAGAACGCGTGGTGCCGCGTCTCGACCGGGATCAGCTCGTCGAGCACGAGCCGCCGGGCGAGCTTCGCGTCGGCCGGCGCGGCCGCGGCCATTCTCGGGCTAGATCTTCGCGCCGAGCTTGGCCCAGTCGTCGAGGAACTTCTTGAGCCCGAGGTCCGTCAGCGGATGCTTCATGAGCTGCTCGAGCACGGCGAACGGCATCGTCACCACGTGCGCGCCCGCCTTCGCCGCGTCCACCACGTGGAGCGGGTTGCGGATCGACGCGGCGAGCACCTGCGTCGTGAACCCCTGGACCCGGTAGATCTCACAGATGTCGCGGACGAGGTCCATGCCGACGTGCGCGATGTCGTCGAGGCGCCCGAGGAACGGGCTGATGTAGTAGGCGCCCGCCTTCGCCGAGAGGAGCGCCTGGGTCGCCGAGAAGCAGAGCGTCTGGTTGACGCGGATCCCCTTGCCCGTGAGGAACCGCACCGCCCTGATCCCGTCCTTGGTGAGCGGGCACTTGACGACGACGTTGGGCGCGATCTGCGCGAGTTCCGCGCCCTCCTTGACCATCCCCTCGAAGTCGGTGGCGACGACCTCGAGGCTCACGTCGCCCGGCACGATCGCGCAGATCTCCTCGACCAGCGGCCGGAAGGGCCGCTTCTCCTTGGCGATGAGCGACGGGTTGGTCGTGACGCCGTCGACGACGCCGAGCGCGACGCCTTCCTTGAGCTCGCTGACGCTCGCCGTATCGAGAAAGATCTTCATGGAGCCCTCCTGAGGGTGACGCGCGTCCCGGCGCTCACCCGCTTGAATACCCTGGGTTCACCGACGATCCGGCCGACGAGGTTCACGGGACTGGCGGGACGGATCTCGGCGCCCCGGCTCAGCGGTGTCGGCCCGAAGAAGATGCAGAAGGCGCGTCCGGGCGGCCAGTAGCCGAGGTCCCCGACCGCGACGACGTCCCGGGGCGACTCGAGGCCGACCGTGAGGCCGATGTCGAAGTAGATCTCGTCGCCCCACGTCTCGCCCGTGGCGTCGATCGGGAGAACGTCCCAGATGGCGGTCGCCGTCTTCGACTCGTTCAGCTGCGCCTCGACGGCCACGTTCCCCGCTGCGATCACGATCGCGCGACCGGCCGCCACGAGTAGAGCCTAGTCCCCGCAGCGAAGGCGTGTCAACCGCTCCGCTCGTACTCCTTGAGCGTCGCCTCGAGGAGGCCCCGGTCCGGCACCGCCACCCAACCCTCACCCTCGACGGAGATGGAGCCCGCACACGCCGCCGCGGCCGCCGCGAGCCAGGGATCGCCGGAGCGCTGATACTCGACGAGAAACGTCGCGGCGAAGACGTCGCCGGCGCCGGTCGGGTCCGTCTCCGTCGCGGGCCGCGGCCGCACCTCGTAGCGGTCGCCGTTGACGAAGAGGAGCGCGCCGTCGCGGTCGGCGGTGAGGACGCCGATGGGGACGTACTGGAGCCATTCGACCACGGAGCCCTCCTGTCCGCGGATGTCCTCGCGCGAGAGGAAGAGCGCCTGGATCCTGTCCAGCAGGGGGCGCGACGACTCCCACGCGCGCGGGCCGACGGCGCCGTCCCGGCCGACCGCGCGGAGCCAGCCCTGCGCCGCGGCGCCGACCGCGCCGTCCGTGAACTCGGCGGCGAGCCGCAGATCCACCTCGTCGATCACCGGCGCCAGGAGCACCAGCGGCGCGTCGCGCCAGTCTTCGGGGACGTCCGCCGTGGTGAGCGGCCGCGCGCGGCTTCGGACCCGGGAGACGCGGCCGCCCGCCTCGTAGCGATGCTCGAAGCGGGTCGTCTCACGCGACTCGAGCGTGACCACCTCGATCCGCGACGGGATCGCGTCGAGGGGAAAATCGTCAGCGTGGCTCGTCAGGAGGCCGACGGCGAGGCCCAGGCGATGGGCCGTGATCGCGGCGTAGAGGGCGGCCCCACCGGGTCGGGTCGCGTCGCCGACACGGTCGAGCGTGACATGGCCGATGGCGACGAAGTCGGGCGCGGCCAGGACCGCTCCTAAGGGTCTTCCAGCCAGGTCTGCCTAACCCGAGCAGGCCGCGGCACTAGATCATCGTGAGACCGCCAGACACCGAGAGGGTCTGACCGGTGACGAACCCCGCCTCGTCGGAGGCGAGGAAGACCACGGCGGGCGCGATGTCCTCGGGCGTCCCGAGCCGGCCCCACGGGATCACGCGCTTGAGGCTCTCGGCCAGCCGCGGGCTCTGCGCGACGAACTCCTGCTGGAACAGCGGCGTCTCCGAGGGGCCCGGGCAGACGCAGTTCACGTTGATCCGGTGGCGCGCCACTTCGCGGGCGATCGTCTTCGTGAACGCGATGATCCCCCCCTTCGCCGCCGAGTAGACCGCTTCGCCCGTCGAGCCCACGCGGCCCGCGTCGGAGGCGATCGACACGATCTTGCCGTACTCCTGCCGGAGCATGTGGGGCAGCACGGCGTGGGTGCAGGCGATCGGCCCGCGGAGGTTGAGGGCGAGGATCCGGTCCCAGAACGGGGGCGTCGTCTCCACGAACGGCATCGGCCGGTCCCAGCCGGCGTTGTTGACGAGGACGTGGACCGTGCCCCAGCGCGCGACGACGCTCGCCACCATGCCGGCGACCGCGGCCGCGTCGGTGATGTCCACGCGCCACGCGGCAGCCGCGCCGCCGTCCTTCTCGATCGCGCGCGCGACCTCCGCGCCGCCCGCCTCGTTCAGGTCGGCGATCGCGACCCGGGCGCCCTCCCGGGCGAGTGCCTTCGCGATGGCCCGCCCGATTCCGCTCGCCGCGCCGGTGACGATCGCCACCCGGTCGCGGAGCTTCACGGGACCGCCGGGAGGGAAATCCTCACGCCTCGTGACCCCACTTGGCCTTCACGGCCTCCCGGTCCACCGCGCCCTCCGCGGTGCGCGGGAGGGCGTCGGTGAACGCCACCGCGTGGGGCCGCTTGAACCGGGCGATCTTCGACGCCACGAAGTCGCTCACCTGCGGGGCGGTGTACCGGCCGGTCTTCACCTCGACCACCGCCTTAATGGCCTCGCCCCACCTGGGGTCCGGGATGCCGTACACGCACACCCCGCTCACGCCGGGGAGTTGCATGATCACGGTCTCGACCTCCGCCGGGTAGACGTTCTCCCCGCCGGGCTTGATCAGCTCTTTCTCCGGCTTGCGCTTGACGTAATAGAGGTAGCCGTCGGCGTCGAAGCGCCCCACGTCCCCGGTGTGGTGCCAGCCGTTGCGGAGGGTGTACGCCGTCACATCCGGCTGGCCGAAGTAGCCCTGGAACACGAGCGGGCCACGCACGACGATCTCCCCCGGCGTCCCGACGGGCACCTCACGATCGTAATCGTCCACGAGCTTCACCTCGCACACGGGCACGGGCTTGCCGGCCGCGCCGGGCTTGTCCCGCACGCGCTGCAGGGTGACGAACCCGCTGGTTTCCGACTGTCCGAAGCCGGTCCAGAACTGCGCCCGGGTCTGCTCGTGCAGGCGTTGGATGGTCTGGGGTGCGTCGAGGCCGGAGACGTGCTTGAGGCTCTCGAGCCGGCTGCCGAGCTTCCCCGCCGCATCCAGCAGAGTGGTCAGCACGGGGGGAAAGTCCGAGACGTGGGTGATGCCGTGGCGGTCGATCAGCCGCACCGCCTCCTCCGCGTCGAACCGCGCCACCAGGACGCTGGCAGCGCCGGCGTGCATGTGCGCCAGCGCGCCCCCCAGCGCGGTGATGTGGAACAGCGGCAGCGCCAGCAGATAGCGATCCGCGGGGGTGTAGCCGATCGAGGCCATGGCCGTGAGGTTTGCCGTGATGACGTTCCTGTGAGTGAGCGCCGCGCCGCGCGGGATGACGTCCACTGCCGCCGTCGAAATGACTGCAAACGGGTCGTCGGGCGACACCTCGGGCCCGGGCGGGACGCTGGCCCGTCGGTACAGCGCGGCGAGAGGCTTGAAGCCTGGCCCTCCGGCCTCGCCGAACTGGTACCAGTGCGCAACCGCGGGCTTCGCCTCCGGCCAGCCGGCCACCACGGGGAGCGTGGCGGCGTCGACCACCATCATCCGGGGCGCGGCGCGCTCCACGACGCGCGCCACTTCCTGCGCGGTCAGCCGCCAGTTGACGGGGTAGGCGACGATGCCCTGCCGCGCGCAGGCGCCGTACAGCTCGAGGTAGGCGGGATCGTTCTGCGCCAGGATGCAGATGCGCTCTCCCTTGCCGATGCCCAGGGCTAGGAGGCCTCCGGCGAGGGCGTCCACCTGGCGCCGGAACTCCCGGAAGGACAGCTCCCGGTCGCCGTGGAGGATGGCCGGCGCGTCGCCGTGCACGAACGCGCCGCGGGCGATCATGTCGTAGACCGTGAATCCGTGCACGTCCATGTTTATAGGCTCACTGCCCGACGATCGCGCCCTTCATCGGGCCCAGCAGACCGATCAGCTCGCTCTTCTCCCTCGCCCCGACACCGTGCTTGTCGAGCGCTTTGGTCAGATTCTCGACGGTCGCGTTCCACTCCACCTCGGTGACGTTCATGCCCTTGTGCGTCGTCTTCATGTCGCGTCCGAGGTACGAGCACGGCCCTCCCGCCGCGTCGCAGATCTGATCCGAGAGGTTCGACTTCAGCCTGAACACCGCGGGAGGCTGCATGCCTTGAAAGCGGGCGTTCACGCGGGGGTCGGCGACCATGTTCGCGACGAAGTCGTCGACGACCAGCGCGATCCCATCACGGCCGCCGAGCCGCTTGTAGAGCGAGGGCGGTTGCTCACCCATCGTGGCGCAAGCGCCGACGCCCATCACCAGCAGCAGCAGGAGTGCGACGCGTCCTCCGACCGTCCGTGTCCGTCTCATCGAGTGCGATCCTCCTACGAGAGCCAGCGTTTGCGGCGTTTGTAGTGCTTGACGTCGCGGTACGATTTCCTGGCACCGACCTCGGTCAGTCCCAGGTAAAACTCCTTGATGTCCGCGTTCTCCCTGAGCGCGGCGGCGGGCCCGTCGAGCACGAGGCGCCCGTTTTCCATGACGTAGCCGTGCTCGGCGATCTGCAGCGCGAGCGCCGCGTTCTGCTCGACCAGGAGCACCGTCAGTTTCTCCCGGCGGTTCATTTCCCGGACGATGGCGAAGATCTCCTCGACGAGCATCGGCGCGAGCCCGAGCGAGGGCTCGTCGAGCAGCATGACGTGCGGCTTGGCCATGAGCGCGCGCCCGATGACGAGCATCTGCTGCTCGCCGCCGGAGAGGTATCCCGCCTGGACCGAGCGTCGCTCACGGAGCCGCGGGAAGTACTCGTACACGCGCACGATCGCGTCCTGCACCAGTCGCCGGTCTGGCTGGACGTGCGCCCCGGCGATCAGGTTCTCCTCGGTGGTGAGGTGCTCGAAGACGCGACGCCCTTCGAACACCTGGACGATCCCGCGCCGCACGATCTCGTGGGGCGCCAGCCGGTCGATCCGCTCCCCCTTGAACTCGATCGAGCCCTTCGTGACCTCGCCGCGCTCGGCCCGCAGGAGCCCCGAGATCGCCTTCAGCGTTGTGCTCTTCCCGGCGCCGTTGGCGCCGAGCAGGGTCGTGATCCCGCCCTCGCGGACCGAGAGCGACACCCCCTTCAGCACGAGGATCACGTCGTCGTAGATGACCTCGATGTTGTTGAGGCTCAGCATGTGCAGAAGCCCGGGTCGGCTACTTCGCCTCCTTGATGGCCTTGGCCACCACCTCGGGATAGGCCTTGAACCAGTCCGTGACCCTCGCCCACTTGCCGCCCCTCACCTGCCAGACCTGCACCAGGCCTCCGCCTTCGTGGTCCGTGGCCGTGACCTCGAGCGGCGGCACCAGGCCTCCCAGGGTGAAGCCTTTGATCTGCTCGAATCCCTTCTTCACGTCCTCGCCGGTGATCTTGCCGTCCGGCCGCGCCTTCAAGGCGTTCCGGATGGCCTCCACGTGGAGCGCGGCGATGAGGACACCCCGGTTGTAGTACACCGTCGACGCCATCTCCTTCGGGGCTTCCTTGCCTTGCTTCTTGTACATCTCGCGGATCTCGTTGATGACCGGGAAGTCCTGCCCCACGCCGGCGAACTGCAGCCCGTAATAGCCGTCGGCGAGGGCGTAGCCGCCGGCCGCCTCGATGTCGGCCTCGGCGGCACCCCAGACGAACGAGACGACCTTTCGGAGCGGGTAGCCGACCCGCTTGAGCTCCTTGATCGACACCGACGGTGAGCGCCCGAAGAGGTGGGCGATCAGGAAGTCGGCGCGATAACGCTGGGCGATGTCGAGCACCTGAGCGCCCATCTCCACGCCGGGCGGTGGCACGGCGAAGGTCTTGAGCTGGAAGCCTTCCTTGACCGAGAGGTCTTCGAGGATCGGGATCGGCTCACGGCCCGCCGGGTTGTCGTAGAAGAGGAAGCCGATCTTCTTGCCCTTGAGGCTGCCGCCGAGCTGGTCCTTGACGAACTTCACGGCCGCAGTGGCCTGAGACCAGTACGTCGCGGCGATCGGAAAGATGTATGGGTACCGGCTGCCGTCGGCGGCGGCGGCCTTTCCGAAGCCGGGTGAGGTGCCGGGGATCCGGTCCTCCGTCAGCTTCTGGGTGAGCGCGTAGATCTGCGGGGTGCCGTAGACGCCGATGACGACCGCCCCCGCCTTCTTGAAGCGCTCGTACGACTCGATGGCCGGCGGCACCTTGTACTCGTGATCGACTTCGTCGACCCGGAGCCTGTGCCCCATCACGCCGCCCTGCGCGTTCACGAGGTTGATGTAGTCGTGGTACCCGGGACAGATCACGACGCCGACCGTCTGGGTCGCCCCCGTCCGGTCGCACTGGAAGCCGAGGACGATGTCGTGGCTCGCCTGGACGGATCCCACACCCGTGAGTGTCAGGGCGAGGACCACCACCGTCATGAAGATCCCCACATGTCGCTGCATGGCCTTCCTCCTCAAGCGTCGACGCGATTGGGGCCGCCGAGCGTGCCGGCGGCTACTTCTTCGCGCTCGCCGCCTTGATGTGCTTGCCGACCACATCGTTGTAGGCGCTGAACCAGTCGGTCACCTTCACGAACTGCCCGCCCTTGACCTGATAGATCTGGACCAGCCCGCCGCCCTCGTGGTCATTCGGCGTGATCTTGAGCGGCGGCACGAGTCCGCCCAGCGTGAAGCTCGCGATCTTCTCGAACCCTTTCTTCACGTCCTCGCCGGTGATCCTCCCGTCGGGCTTGGCCTTGAGCGCGTTCCGCACCGCCTCGACCTGGACGGCCGCCCACACGACGCCGCGGTTGTAGTAGACCGTCGACGCCATCTCCTTCGGCGCCGGCTTGCCCTCCTTCTTGTACATCTCACGGATCTCGTTCAGGACGGGGTAGTCCGTCCCCACGCCCGCGAACTGCATGACGTGGTAGCCCTCGGCCGCGGACCAGCCGCCCGCGGCCTCGACATCCGCCTCGGCCGAGCCCCACACGAACGACACGACCTTGCGGAGCGGATACCCCACGCGCTTGAACTCCTTGATCGACACCGACGGCGACCGGCCGAACAGGTGGGCGATGACGAAGTCCGCGTGGTAACGCTGGGCGATGTCCAGCACCTGGGCGCCCATCTCCACGCCGGGCGGCGGGACGGCGAACGTCTTGAGCTGGAACCCCTCCTGCGCCGACAGATCTTCGATCACCGGAATGGGCTCGCGGCCCGCCGGGTTGTCGTAGAAGATGTAGGCGATTTTCTTGCCCTTGAGGCCGCCGAGCTGCTTCCGCGCGAAGTCCACGGCCGCCGCGCCCTGCGACCAGTAGGTGGCCGCGATCGGGAAGATGTACGGGTAGCGGGTCCCGTCCGTGGCGTCGCCGCGACCGAAGCCGGGCGTCGTGCCCGGGATCCGATCCTCCGTCAGCCGCTGCGTCAAGGCGTAGACGATCGGCGTGCCGTAGACGGCGATCACCACGGCGCCCTCTTTCTTGTAGCGCTCGTACGCCTCCACCGCGGGCGGCACCTTGTACTCGTGATCGATCTCGATCAGCCTGATCTTGTGCCCCTCGACGCCGCCCTTGGCGTTGACGAGGCGGACGTAGTCTTGAGCGCCCGGGCACATGTTGACGCCGACCGTCTGCGTCGCCCCGGTCCGGTCGCACAGGAAGCCCATGACGATCTCGTGACTCGCCGTCGCGGAGGCCACGCTCGCGAGCGTCGTCCAGACGGCCACCGCCGCTCCGATCAACCGCGGGAAGCTCCGTCGCATCGCTTGTCTCCTTTTACCCACGCGCTCAGTACGCGAAGGGCCAGACACGGAAGTAGTTCCGGATGTTCCGCCAGAGACGGTTGAGCCCCTCGGGCTCGACGACCAGAAAGAAGATGATCAGCGCTCCGAAGAGGATGAGGCGGAGGTTCGGGATGATGTTGAGGACCGACGCCTGGGAGAACACGAGGCCGCCGAGTGCCTCCATCGCGTATCGGATGGCGATCGGCAGCAGCGTCACGAAGATCGCGCCGAAGACCGAGCCGAGCACCGAGCCCAGGCCGCCGATGATGATCATCGCCAGGTAGTCGATCGAGACCGTGATCTGGAACTGCTCGTAGTTCGCGATCCCGAGGTAGTACGTGTAGAGGACGCCGGTCACGCCCGCGTAGAACGACGAGATCGCGAACGCCAGGAGCTTGTAGCGGAAGATGTTGATCCCGATGATCTCGGCGGCGATGTCGTGGTCGCGGATCGCGATGAACGCCCGACCGATCCGGCTCCGCATCAGGTTCAGGGTCCCGACGAGTGCCGTCACGACGAAGAACATCAGGAAGAAGTACATCTCGCGCTGCGACGCGATCGTCAGGCCGAGGAACGACGGTCGCGGCATCTCGATCGACGCCTGGACGCCGCCCGAGATCCACGTGACGTGGTTGATGGTCCACTCGATGATGAGCTGGCCCGCGAGCGTGGCGATCGCCAGGTAGAGCCCCTTGATCCGCAGCGAGGGGATGCCGACGATCGCGCCGATGATGGCGGCCATGACGCCGCCGAGCGGCAGCGCGAGCCAGAACGGCGCGCCGAGACGGACCGCGAAGTTCGCGGCCGTGTAGGCCCCGACCGACATGAAGGCCCCGTGGCCGATGGAGATCTGGCCCGTGTACCCGACGAGGATGTTGAGCCCGAGCGCGCCGACGACGGCGATCGCGACCAGGTTGACGATCGACAGGTAGTACTCGTGAACGCTGAACGGCAGCACGAGGAGAAAGAGGACGGCGAGCGCCGCGACCGTCCAGCGGGCGATGGGCAAGGGATACAGGGCCATGTCGGCCTCGTACGTTGTCTTGAGCACCCCGCACTCGCGGTGGATCATGACCGACTCCACGGGCTCGGCCCGCGGGGGTCCCGGGGGGCGGAGGGTGGATCGACCACGCGGCACGCGTGCGCATGGCCCGCCGCGGCTGGGCTCCACCCGGGCGCGCGAGGTCCGCATTCGACGCGGCGGGAACGGGTCTCTCCACCCCCCACCCCCCGGGACCCCCGCGTGGTCGAGCCCGTGAACTGGCTCATACCCTCTCGATGATCTTCTTGCCGAAGATGCCGTAGGGCCGAATCATCAGCGCCAGGATCATCAGGACGTACGGCGCGAAGTCCTTCGTCCCGCCGCCGACGTACGGATCGACGTAGCCCGCGGCCACGTTCTCCACGACGCCGACGATCAGCCCACCGAGGATCGCCCCCGGGATCGAGTCGAGCCCGCCCAGGATCACGACCGGGAAGACCTTGAAGCCCACGAGCGAGAGATGCACATCGACGCCGAGCATGCTGCCCCAGATCACCCCGCCCAGGGCCGAGACGACCCCCGTCATCGCCCACGCGAGCGCGAAGTACCGCTCGACGTTGATCCCCATCGCCATCGCCACTTGCTGGCTGTCGGCGACCGCGCGCATCGCGATCCCCTTGCGCGATTTTAGAAAAAACCAGCCGAAGACCCCGAGGAAGACGAGGCTGACCGACGCGCCGAGGAGCTGGATCGGCGGGATGAACAGGGGGCCGACGATGAACGGCTCGTCGCTGATCGGAAGCGCCAGCGGCTTCGTCTCCGCCCCCCACGTGAGCGGGCCCACGCCGCGCAGGATGGCGGCGAGACCGATCGTCGCCATGACGACGGCGATGATGGGCCGCCCGATGAGGCGCCGAAGCATCACGCGTTCGAGCCCGAATCCGAACCCGACCATCCCCAGGAGGCCCGCGGACACCGCGAGCCAGAGCGGGGCGCCGTAGGCGACCAGGCAGACGGCGACGACGAAGCCCGCGATCATGACGAACTCACCCTGGGCGAAGTTGATCGCGTCGGTCGCCTTGTAGACGAGGACGAACCCGAGCGCGATCAGCGAGTACATGAGCCCGATGAGGATCCCGTTGGACATCAGGAGCACGAAGAACCGCCCGTCGACCTCAAGCATGCGCGACCGCCCCTTCGACGTCCTCCACGCGTACGCGCGACCGGAGCGCGGCCTGCCGGCCATCCTCGTAGGTGATCATGGTCGTCAGCTCGACCGCGTCCCCGCCCGAGTAGAAGGCGTCGACGACGGCCGCGTACTTCTCCGCGACGTACCGCCGGCGGACCTTTCGGGTGCGGGTGACTTCGGCGTCGTCGGCGTCGAGGTCTTTGGTGAGCAACAGGAACCGCCGGACTCTGGTCGCGTCCGGCAGCGTGGCGTTGCACTTACGGATCTCCTCCCGGATCAGCGCGCGCACCTCGGGCTTCTGGGAGAGGTCCGTGTAGCTCGTGTACGGGAGCCCGCGCCGCTCCGCCCAGTTGCCCACGGTGTTCGGGTCGATCGCGATCATCGCCGCGACGAACGCGCGCTCACCGCCGAACGCGACCGCCTCGCGGACGTAGGGGCTGAACTTGAGCTTGTTCTCGATAAACTGGGGAGCGAACGGCGTCCCGTCGGCCAGCGCGCCGACGTCCTTGGCCCGGTCGATGATGACGAGGTGCCCGCGCGGGTCGACGAAGCCGGCGTCGCCCGTGTGGAACCAACCCTCCCCGTCGATGACCTCGCGCGTGGCCGCCTCGTTCTTGAGATAACCCTTGAAGATCCCGGCGCCCCGCACGAGCACTTCGCCGCGCTCGGCGATCCGGACGTCGATGCCCGGGCACGGACGCCCGGCCGTCGTCGGGTTGGCCTCGGTGCTCGGCTGGAGCGAGACGAGACCGGTCGTCTCGGTGGAGCCGTACACCTGCTTGAGATTCACGCCGATCGATCGAAAGAACCGGAACGTGTCGGGCCCGAGCGGCGCGCCGCCCGTCAGCGCCCAGCGCGCGCGCCGCAGGCCGAGCTGGTCGCGGACCGGCCCGTAGACGAAGACCTCGCCGAGGGCCACGGCCAGACGCAGTCCGAGCGGCACGGGCTTGCCGTCGCCGCGGAGGATCTCGGCGCGCTCGGCCGCGGCCCGGAAGGCCTCGAAGACCCGGCGCTTGAGCCACGGGGCATCGGCCGCCTTGACCTGCACCCCGGTCAGGATGTTTTCCCAGATGCGGGGCGGCGCGAGCACGAGTGTCGGTCCGAGCTCACGCAGGTCGCGCTGGACCGTCTCGGGGCTCTCGGGGCAGTTGCACGCGAACCCGACGTAGAGGCTCATGATGAGCGTGTAGAACGCGTCGCCCACCCACGCCATCGGCAGATACGCGAGGTAGTCGTCGTCGACGCGAAACTCCTCGGCCCCTGCGGCGATGCGGGCCGTCACGACCGCGTTGCCGTGGGTGAGCATCGCGCCCTTCGGGTTTCCCGTCGTCCCCGAGGTGTAGCAGATGAACGCGACATCGTCGGGTCGACCCTGCTCGACTTCGGCCTCGAAGCGGCCCGGGTGCTCCGCGCCGAACTTCCGGCCGAGCTCCTGGACCTCCTCGAACGACTTGAGCCAGTCGTAGCGGTAGTGCAGCATGCCACGCGGGTCGTCGTAGACGACGAGGCGAAGCCCGGACAGCTCGTCCCGGAGCGCCAGGACCTTGTCCACCTGCTCCTGGTCCTCGGCGACGATCACGGCGCACTCCGCGTGGGTCCAGACGAAGGCGAGCTCCTTGGCGATCGAGTCCTGGTAGACCGGCACGGAGACGCCGCCGAGGGCCTGCGCGGCGACCTGGGCCCAGTAGAGGCGCGGCCGGTTGTCGCCGATCACCGAGAGGCGCTCGCCCCGCGCGAAGCCGAGCGCCGCGAGCCCGAGCGCGAAGGCCCGCACTTCGGCGTGGTACTGTCCCCACGTCCATGTCTGCCAGATCCCACGGTCCTTCTCGCGGATGGCCGGGCGCCCGCGCAGGTCGCGGGCGTTCTTCCCCAGGAGGCGCGGGAGCGTCACCAGCTCAGCCACGTTCCCCTCCGTCGGGCGAGCCCTTGGTCTCACCGAGGTACGCCTTGATCACCCGCGGATCGGCCCGCACGTCGTCCGGCGTGCCGTCGGCGATCTTCGCGCCCATGTCGAGGACCGCGATGCGGTCCGAGATGTCCATGACCACGCCCATGTCGTGCTCGATGAGGACGATGGTCGTCCCCCACTCCTCGTTGACGTCGAGGATGAAGCGCGCCATGTCCTCTTTCTCCTCGTGGTTGCAGCCACCCATCGGCTCGTCGAGCAGGAGCACTCTCGGGTCGAGCGCGAGCGCCCGGCCGAGCTCGACGCGCTTCTGCAGCCCGTACGCGAGCGAGCCCGTCGGTCGGCGGCGGAGGTCCTGGATCTTGAGGAAGTCGATGATGTCCTCGACGCGCCTGCGGTGGGCGACCTCCTCCTTCTGCGCCAGCCCCCAGTAGAGGAACGACTTGAGCACGCCGGCCTTCATGTGCACGTGGCGGCCCAGCATCAGGTTGTCGAGCACGGTCATGCCCTTGAACAGGGCGATGTTCTGGAAGGTGCGCGCGAAGCCGAGCGCCGCGACGCGGCTCGCCGCGAAGCTCGAGATGTCCGTGCCCTCGACGACGATCCGGCCCGCGTCGGGGTGGTAGAAGCCGCTGATCATGTTGAGCACGGTCGTCTTGCCGGCGCCGTTGGGCCCGATCACCGAGAAGATCTCGCCCTTCTGGACATCGAGGCTCACCTTCGTCACGGCCTGGACCCCGCCGAACGCCTTCGAGACCCCGCGGATCTCGACGAGCGCGCTCATATGCCCGGAGGGGGGCTACGCCCCCCTTCCGGAACCTCCCCCCGGGACCGATTGCGCGGGCAAGGCCCGCGCTCGAAACACAGCGATCCGCTGGGCCATGTCGTCTGGTGAGCCACGACGGACGAGGACTGGGCTTCGCGCCTCCCGGCGCTCCGCCGGGCGTGAACCGACGCTTCGAGCGCCGGCTCCGCCGGCGCAACCCCATCCTGGGGGGAGGCATCGGAAGGGGGGCACAGCCCCCCTCCGAGTATTCACGACAGCCACCGCTTGCGCCGGCGGTAATGCTTCACGTCGCGATAGCTCTTCCGCTGCCCGACGCCGGAGAGCCCGAGGTAGAACTCCTTGATGTCCTCGTTCTCGCCGATCGTCCGGGCGTCGCCGTCGAGGACGATGCGCCCGTTCTCCATCACGTACCCGTACTGCGCGAACCGGAGCGCCATCGTGGCGTTCTGCTCGGCGAGCAGGACGGCCACCCCCGCCTCGCGGTTCATCCGGCTCACGATCTCGAAGATCTCGTGCACCAGCATCGGCGCGAGCCCCATCGAGGGCTCGTCGAGCAGCATGAGCCTGGGCCGCGCCATGAGCGCGCGGCCGATCGCCACCATTTGCTGCTCGCCGCCCGAGACGTAGCCGGCGCGGACCAGGCGTCGCTCCGCCAGCCGGGGAAAGTAGCGATACACGAGCGCGAGGTCCTGCTTCGCCGCGTGGCCGTTCTTCCGCGTGTAGCCGCCGGTGAGGAGGTTCTCCTCCACGGTCAGGTGCTCGAAGACGTGCCGGCCCTCCATGACCTGGACGATTCCTCGCGTGACGACCTCGGCCGGGTCCTTCCGATGGATCGGCTGCCCCTCCCACTCGATCGTGCCCTTGGTGACGTCGCCGCGCTCGGTCCGGAGCAGCCCGGAGATCGCCTTCAGAGTCGTGCTCTTGCCGGCGCCGTTGGCCCCGAGGAGGGCGACGATGCCCCCCGCGGGGACCCGCAGCGAGACCCCCTTCAACACGAGGATCACGTGGTCGTAGATCACCTCGATGTTGTTCACCGACAGCAGGGGCCGGGGGTCGTCGCGCACGGCGCTCACGCTCGCCTACTTCTCCTTGGCGCAGTCCCGCTCAGTGTAGCTGAGCTTCTTGCCCTCTTCGACCGCCGCGGCCTCGAGCTTCGGCCGGACCACGTCTCGCATCACGGGGATCCAGTCGGACACGATGTTCCACTTCTTGCCGTCCCACTGCTCGAACATCACCGGGCCGGCGCCCTCGTGATCCTCGCAGGTCACCTTGACGGGATGGGTGAAGCCCTTCATGCCGAGCTGCTCGAGCCGCGGCTCGGTCAGGTTGAGGTTCTCGAACCCCCAGCGCACCTCGGCGCCGGTGAGGGGCTTGTTGCCGTGCTTCGTCATCGCCGTCCGGATCGCCTCGACGGAGAGCATCGCGTTCACCACGCCGCGGTTATAGAGCACCTCGCCGACACCCTCCTTCTTGCCGGCACCTTTGCCCTTGTCGTAAACGAACTTGAAGAGGTCCGCGTGCACCTTGAAGCCGGTGCCCGGCGCGTGGAACGTCGCGCCCTTGTAGCCCTTGGCGCCCTCGCCCGCGGGGATCACGTCGGCGTCGCTCGCCGACCACCAGTTCCCGATGAAGTGGTCCATCGGGAACCCGATCCCGGCCGCCTCCTTCACCGCCACCTGGTTCATGACGCCCCAGCCCGACAGGAAGATCCAGTTGGGATTGATGCGCCGGACCTGGAGCCACGTGGCCTTCTGCTCCTGACCGGGGCTGTCCACGGCGAGCAGCGTCAGCTCGAAGCCGAGACGACGGCTGAGCTCCTCCAGCGTCGGGTTGGCCTCCTTGCCGTACGGACTGTTGTGGAAGACGTGGACGATCTTCTTTCCCCGGAGCTTCTCGGTCCCGCCCTCCTGCTGGGCCATGTACCGGATCACGGCGGAGGCCTGGCTCCAGTAGGTCGTCGGGAAGTTGAACACCCAGGGGAACCAGCGCCCGTCCGCCGACGCCGTCATGCCGTAGCCCATCGAGAAGACCGGCACCTTGTCGACCGCGGCCTTCGGGATGAGCTGGTAGGTGATGCCCGTGCTGTACGGATTCACCAGCGCCGCGCCGGTCGGCCCCTTGCCCTTCAGCTTCTCGTAGCACTCGACGCCGAGATCCGTCTTGTACTGGGTCTCGCACTCCTCCCAGGTGAGCTTGACGCCGTTGATGCCGCCGTCGCGCTCGTTGACGAGCGTGAAGTAGTCGACGAACCCGTTGGCGATCGGAATCCCGCTCGGGGCGAAGGGTCCGGTCCGGTAGACTAGGAGCGGGACGAACATCTCCTTGGGCTGGGCATGTACCGCCGCCGCCATCGGCCCGGCGATGAGCGCCGCCGCCAGCGCACCGATCCACAGCGTCTTCAGGCTCATTGGGACTCCTCCTCGCACCTAGTGGGGGAAGGGCCACAGGCGCAGTTTCTCCTTGGCGATCTGCCAGAGCCGCGCGAGCCCGCGCGGCTCCACGATCAGGAAGAAGATGATGAGACCACCGAACACCATCAGCTCCAGCTGTTTCTGCAGGGCGACCGGCAAATGCAGGCCCAGGGACTGGGGAGCGTTCGTCAGGAGGATCGGCACCAGCACGATGAACGCCGCGCCGAGGAACGATCCCAGGATCGAGCCGAGCCCGCCGATGATCACCATGAACAGGACGAGGAAGGACAGCGTGATGTCGAAGGCGAACGTCTCGGCGCTGCCGAAGTAGAGGAAGACGAGCTCCGCGCCGGCGACCCCGCAGTAGAACGAGCTGATGCCGAAGGCGAGGAGCTTCGTCCGGAGCGGCCGCACCCCGATGATCTCCGCGGCGATGTCGCGGTCGCGGATCGCCATCCACGACCGGCCCACCCGGCCGCGGACCAGGTTCTTGGCGAGGAGGGCGAAGACGACGACCAGCGCGAGGGCCGTCACGTACCGCACCGGCGCTGTCGCGTTCGGGCCGGTGACGATCACCCCGAACACGGTCCGGTTCGGTGCCGTGATCGTGCCCGACGAGGCGTAGTTCACGAACCACGGCACCTTGTTGAAGAGCCACACCAGGAAGAACTGGGCCGCGAGCGTCGCGACGGCGAGGTAGAAGCCCTTGATCCTGAGGCTCGGGATGCCGAAGACGAGGCCGACGCCCGCCGCGACGACCCCCGAGAGCACGAAGACGGCGATGATGTTGAGCGACGGGAACGCGGTCGTCAGCTTGAACGCCGCGTAGGCTCCGACGGCCATGAAGCCGCCGGTGCCGAGCGAGAGCTGTCCGGCGTAGCCGGTCAGGAGGTTCAGCCCGATCGCCGCGAGCGAGTAGATCAGGAGCGGGATCAGCACCGCCTGGAGCCAGTACTCGCTGGCCGCCAGCGGCGGCACGACCAACGCGGCGAGCGTGGCGAGACCGACGAACCAGCGGTCCTGCGCGATCGGGAAGATCGCCTGGTCGCTGGCGTAGCTGGTCTTGAACTGGCCGGCTTCGCGGTAGATCACGCCTCAGACCCTCTCAATGATCTTCTCCCCGAAGAGTCCTTGCGGGCGGACCAGGAGGAACGCGAGCGCGAGCACGTACGCGAACCAGTTCTCGATCGCGCCGCCGACGAGCGGCCCCCAGTACACCTCGCCCACCTTCTCGCCCACCCCGATGATCAGTCCCCCGACGACCGCGCCGGGCACCGAGGTGAAGCCGCCCAGGATCAGGACGGGGAGCGCCTTGAGCGCGACGAGCGACAGGCTGAACTGCACGCCGCTCTTGGCCCCCCACATGATCCCGGCGACGATCGCGACGATCCCCGCCACGGACCAGACGATCAGCCAGATCGTCTTGAGCGGGATGCCGATCGAGAGCGCGGCCTCATGGTCGTCGGCGACGGCGCGGAGCGCCCGGCCGACGCGGGTGCGCTGGAAGAAGATCCCGAGGACCGCGACGAGGACGGCCGCCGTCAGCGCGGCGAACATCTCGAGCTGGTTGATCTGGACCCCGGCGACGATGAACGAGCGGTCGGGGATGCCGATGTCGAGCTTCTTGACGTTGGCGCCCCAGACCATCTCGCCGAAGCCCTCGAGGAAGAAGGTCAGCCCGATCGTCGCCATGAACAGGATGATGTGCTCCTGGTTGACGAGCGGGCGGAGCACGACGCGCTCGATGACCCAGGCGAGCGCGACCATCACCGCGGTCGTCCCGAGGAGGGCCCCGACGACGGGCACGCCCCGCTCCAGCAGGCCAACCAGCGTGAGCGCCGCGAACAGGACCATCACGCCCTGAGCGAAGTTGAACACGCCCGAGGCCTTGAAGATGAGCACGAAGCCGAGCGCCACGAGCGAGTACATGAGCCCCGCGAAGACGCCCCCGATGAGCACCTCCGCGAAGAACGCCGGCGAGCCCACCATGTCCTTGAACGGTGCGATGGCGATCCCGTAGAGGAGCTCAGTCATGGCTCACCCCGAGGTAGGCGTCGAGGACGGCCGAGTCCTTGCGGACCTCGGCGGGCGGGCCGTCGGCGATCTTGCGCCCGTAGTCGAGGACCACGACGCGGTCCGAGATGTCCATGACCACGCCCATGTCGTGCTCGATGAGCGCGATCGTCGTGCCGAACTCCGCGTTGACGTCGAGGATGAAGCGGCACATGTCTTCCTTCTCCTCGACGTTCATGCCGGCCATCGGCTCGTCGAGCAGGAGGAGCTGGGGCTCGGCGGCGAGCGCGCGCCCGAGCTCCACGCGCTTCTGCAGCCCGTAGGGCAATCGGCCGGCCGGGGTCTTGCGGATCGCCTGGATCTCCAGAAAATCGATGATCCGCTCGACGAACGCGCGGTGCTCGATCTCCTGACGGCGGGCCGGGCCCCAGTAGAGCGCCTCCAGCAGGAAGCTTCCCCGCGTTTTGAGGAGCCGCCCCGTCATGAGGTTGTCGAGCACGCTCATGCCCTTGAACAGGGCCACGTTCTGGAAGGTTCGGGCGATGCCGAGGACGGCGACGTCGGGCGGGCTGAGGTTCGTCCGGTCCTTGCCGTCGAAGACGATTCGTCCCGCGTAGGGGTGGTAGAAGCCGCTGATCACGTTGAGCAGGGTCGTCTTGCCAGCACCGTTGGGACCGATGATGGCCAGGATCGAGCCGCGGCGGATCTCGACGCTCACCTGGCTCAGCGCGACGAGCGCGCCGAAGCGGACGCTGACCCCCTGCACCTCGAGGAGCGGCCCCGGGGGGGCTCCGGTCACCGGGCCCCCTGCCCGGCGACGACGTCATGGATTCTCACGTCGGCACGGATCGTGCCGGTCCGGCCATCCTCGTACGTCACCTTCGCCTCCACCTCCACGTGCCCACCCTCGCCGTACAGCGCCTCGATGAGGGCCGCGTACTTCAGGGCGATGTATCCGCGTCGCACCTTGCGCGTCCGGGTGATCTCCTCGTCGTCCGGATCCAGCTCCTTGTGGAGGATCAGGAACTTTCGAATCCGGGCCCCCCGGAGGACCTCGTCCTCGGCGAGGCTCCGGTTCACCCGCTCCACCTCCCGCCGGACCAGGTCGTAGACCTCCGGCTTCTGTGACAGGTCCGTGTAGCTCGTATATACAATCCCGCCGCGCTCCGCCCAGTTCCCGACCGCGACGAGATCGATGTTGATCAGCGCGGCGACGTACGGGCGGTCCTGTCCGACGCACACGGCCTCCTTGACGTACGGCGAGAACTTGAGCTTGTTCTCGAGGTACTTCGGCGCGAAGAGCGTGCCGTCGGCCAGACGGCCCACGTCCTTGGCGCGGTCGACGATCTTGAGGTGGCCGTCGTGATCGATGACACCCGCGTCGCCCGAGCGCACCCAGCCATCCTCGAGGGTCTGGCGCGTCGCCTCCGGGTTCTTGTAGTAGCCCTGGAAGACGCCGGGGCTCCGGTAGAGCACCTCGCCCTCGGGCGAGATCCGGAGCTCGACGCCGGGGATGGGGATCCCCACCGTGTCGAGCCGCACGTCGTCGTCCTTCTGGACGGTGATGAACACGCTCGCCTCGGTCATGCCGTAGATCTGCTTGACGTTGATCCCGAGCGCGCGGAAGAAGACGAAGATCTCGGGCCCGATCGCCTCGCCCGCGGTGTAGGCGCGGCGGAGTCGCCGCATCCCGAGGTTGTCGCGGAGCGGGGCCCCGACGAGGAGGTGCCCGAGCGGAGCGAGGAGCCGGCGCCAGACCGGTACGGGCGCCCGGTTGAGCCGCGCCTGCTCGATCGCCTGGGCGAGCCGGAGGAAGAAGTCGACCAGCCGGCGCTTCGGCCACGCGCAGTCCTCGACGCGGACCATCACGTTGGTGAGGATGGTCTCCCAGATCCTCGGCGGGGCGAAGAAGTAGGTCGGCCCGATCTCCTTCAAGTCGTGGAGCACCGTGGCGGCGCTCTCCGGGCAGTTGATGGCGAACCCCGTCACGATGGACTGGGCGTACGAGAAGATGTGGTCGCCCACCCACGCCATCGGCAGGTAGGACAGGATCTCCTCGTCGCTCTGGAGGCCCTCGAACGCCGCGGCGTTCCGCGCGGTCACGCTCAGGTTCCGGTGGGAGAGCATCGCGCCTTTGGGGACGCCGGTGGTCCCCGAGGTGTAGCAGATGATGGCGACGTCGTCCGCCCGGCCGCGGCCGAGCTCGTCGTCGAAATGGGCCGGGTGGCCGACCTCGAACTTTCGGCCGCGCTCCGCGAGCTCGGTGAGGCTCAGGAGGGAGGGCTCGCTGTAACCGCGCATCCCGCGCGAGTCGTCGTAGACGATGGACTCGAGCCGCGGGCACTGGGCCTTGACGTGCAGCAGCTTGTCCACCTGCTCCTGGTCCTCGACCACCGCGAACCGGGCCTCCGAGTGGTCGAGGATGTACTGCATCTCCTTCTCGACCGAGTCCTGGTAGATCGGGACCGGCACGCCGCCGAGGGCCTGGGTGGCCATCACGGCCCAGTAGAGCTGCGGGCGGTTGTCGCCGATGATGGCGGTCTTGTCGCCCCGGGCGAAGCCGAGCGACGCGAGGCCGAGGGCGATCAGTCGAGCCTGGTCGAAGTAGTCGCGCCAGGTGTAGGACTGCCAGATCCCGTAGTCTTTCTCACGGATTGCGACCCGGGATCCGAAGCGCTCGGCGTTGTCTCGGACGAGCTTCGGAAACGTGTCACGGTCGGATCCGAGCGGCTGCCTGTCCAATTCGCCTCCTCGACGTCGAGGGTCGTGAGCCCACTTCAGGAGGGCGGGATTCGAGTTGCGAGAGTGTAGCCAACAGGCTGTCGGGTGTCAAGGCATTTGGGTCGGTATGACGGTAACTTACGACGCGCCGCGGCTCCCTGCCACGATTCGTGCTCGGGTGATTCCCCGATCGATCCGCGCCCGAGCCCCCTTCATAGACACGTGTGGTCGGCCGCCCGGCCGCGGAGCCGCTCCATGCCGTCGAGCATCCGTGGCAGGTCCAGGGGCTGGTCGAGCTCGTTCCTGAACTCCTGGTAGCAACGCATCACGTTCGGCAGGATGCGCTCGGCGTCGCTCCACGAGGCGTAGACGCCGAGCTTGATGTCGCCCGCGGCGTCCTCGGCGCGCATGCCCGCGTCGAAGCGCTTGCGCGCCTCCCGCCGGACCGCCACGAGGTAGTCGCGCATGGCGGTGAGCTCCGACTTCGTCCCGACGGGGCCGTGGCCGGGCACGATCACCTCCGCGTCGTACGCGAGGAGCCGGGTGGCCGCCTTGATCCAGTTGCCGACGTGGCCCTGGAAGGCGAGCGGGGTCACGTAGTGGAAGGCGATGTCGCCCGCGAACAGGACCCGCTCCCGGGGCAGGTACGCGACGGCGTCCCCGACCGTGTGCGCCGCGAACCCCGGGTGCCAGAGCTGGATCTCGCGGTCACCGTCGTGGATGACGAGGTGATCCTTGAAGGTCACCGTCGGGAGCACCACCTGGAGCAGCGGAAACTCGCGCGCGAAGCGCGGCATGAAGCGCCGCAGGAGCGGGAGGGGCGGGAAGCCCGGTGCGAGCGCCTCGCGGCACTTCTCGGAGGCGATGCGCGTCGCGCCGGCAAAGAAGCGGTTCCCGCCGGTGTGGTCCAGGTGGTGGTGGGTGTTGATGAGGGTCGCGATCGGCTTGCGCGTCGTCTTCTTGATCGCCGCGACGAGCCTCCGCGTCATCGACGGGACCATCAGGGCGTCCACGAGCACGTTCCCCTCGCGGCCGAGGATGAGTCCCGAGTTGGAGACGCCGGTGTCGCCCGCCGGGTCGATGCCCGACGCCTGGACGTAGGCGAAGACCCGCGGTCCGACCTCGATCATCCCGCTCTTCCAGCGCGTCGGTACCACGGGCGGCTCCATGCCCGGCCGCGGCCGCGTCACTCGCTCAAGAACTTGCGGATCGCCTCGCCCGCCTTGGCGACCGACAGCACGCCGTCGAGGTGGCCGCCCTCGCCCTCGATCTCGAAGTACTGCACCCGGTTCCCGTGCCGTTTGAGAATCTCCATCGCCTGCCTGGAGTAGTCGGGGAAGAGCAGGAGGTCCGACTTCGCGGGCACGAGGAGCACCCTCGCCTTGACGTCCCGCAAGCCCTCCTCCAGGGACCCCTTCCCGCCCGTGACGAAGAGCTGGTTCGCCTTGGCGAGGTAGAGGAACGAGTTCGCGTCCGAGGCTCGGGCCCGCGCGAGGGCGATCTTGTCCAGCGTGTCCTCGATCGCGAACTTGTTGTCCCAGCTCTTCGCCGGATCCCGCTCCGCCGCCGCCCACTTCCGTCCGAATGCGCCCGACGCCCAGCCGTAGTGTCTCGCGTGCAGCGTGACGATCTTCAGCGCGAGCGCCAGACCCTCGACGGGCTCCTCCTGACCGTAGTAGTCGCCCTTGTTCCAGCGCGGGTCGAGCATGATGGGCGCGGCCCAGACGCCCAGCCACCCGATTCCGAAAGCGTTGAGCTCGGCGGCGCCGATCACGGGGACGATGCGCTCCACCATGTCGGGGTAGGCGGCCGCCCACTCGAAGCTCTGGAGGGCGCCCATCGACGCCCCCATCACGGCGTGGAGCTTCTTGATGCCGAGCGAGTCGAGGAGCGCCTTCTGGACGTTCACGAAGTCACGGATCGTCACGATCGGAAAGCTCATCCCGTACGGCCGGCCGGTGTCCGAATTGATGGAGGCGGGCCCGGTGGTGATCGTCTTGGGGTCCTTCACGTTGAGGTTGACGAGGGTGTCGGAGCTGACGACGAAGAACCGGTCCGTGTCGGCGGGCTTGCCGGAGCCGATGATCGCGTCCCAGTAGCCCGGCGCCGGGTCGCTCGCGGCGTACTTGCCGGCGGCGTGCGAGTTGCCGGAATAGAAGTGCGCGACCAGGATCACGTTGTCCCTGCCCGCGTTGAGCGTGCCGTAGGTCTCGTAGCCGACGCGGACGCCCTTGATCGTGGTCCCGCCGACGGTCGTGTACGCGGGCATCGCGAACGTCTTCTTCTCGACGATCCCGTCGTACGCCCACGCGGGCATCGCCACCAGCAGCACCAGCACCGTGAGACAGCCGACCAGTCGGTTCATTCCCCTCTCCTATCGTTTCATCGCGTTCTCGATCAGCGGCAGAGCGAAGTAGACGATGAAGGCCGCGGACGCGAGGTGGACCATCCAGTGGACCTGCCGCCCCTTGCCGCTGAGCACCTTGATCGTGCTGTAGGTCACGAAACCCGCGCCGATCCCGTTGGTGATGGACCAGGTGAACGGCATCGTCAGCATCGTCACGAACGCGGGGATCGCCTCCTCGTAGTCGTCCCAGGGGATCTCCCGCGCGATCGTCATCATGAAGAAGCCGACGAGGATCAGCGCTGGGGCGGTCGCCTGGGCGGGGATCACGCTCGCGAGCGGCGAGAAGAACATGGACAGGAGGAACAGGACGCCCACGACGACCGACGGGAGGCCGGTTCGGCCCCCTTCCGCGACGCCCGCGGCGGACTCGATGTAGGTCGTGTTGCTGCTCGCGTTGGCGAGCCCGCCCAGGGCGGCGCCGAGCGAGTCCACCAGCAGCACCCGGTTGACGCCGGGGAGCCGGCCGCGCGCGTCGAGGAAACCCGCCTTGCCGCCCACGCCGATGATCGTGCCCATCGTGTCGAAGAAGTCGCTCAGCATGATCGAGAAGGTCACCAGGACCGCGGTGACCACGCCGAGCCGCGCAACGAGACCGAAGTCGAGGCGGCCGACGGTCGAGAGGTCCGGCGGCTCCACGATCGCCGCCGGGATCCGGGCCGCGCCCGGCGTCGAGAATCCCTGCCAGGAGGCGAGGGCGCCGTTCAGGACGATCGCGAGCAGCGTGGTGAGCACGATCCCGAGCAGGAGCGCCCCCCGGACGCGGCGCGCCATGAGCCACGCGGTCAGGATGAAGCCCAGGACGAACACGACGGCCGGCAGACCGCCGAAGGTGCCGAGTGCGACGGGCAGCGGTCCCGACAGTGGCTTGACCACGAATCCCGACGTGAAGAAGCCGATGAACGCGATGAACAGGCCGATGCCCACGCCGATCGCCCGCTTGAGCCCCAGCGGGACGGCGTCCATCACGGTCTCGCGGAACCGCGTCAGCACGAGGAGCGTGATGGCCACGCCCTCGAGGAACACCACGGTCATCGCCTGGGGCCACGTGAGCCCGCGGGTCGCCACCAGCTCGAAGGCCACGACCGCGTTGAGCCCCATCCCCGGTGCCAGGACGAGCGGGTAGTTGCTCGCGAGCCCCATGGCGATGGAGAGCACGCCCGCGGTGAGGCACGTCGCGGTCAGCGTCGCGGCGAACGGCAGCCCCTTGCCCTCGAGCCCGGGCACGCCGACCAGGCCGAGGACGCTGGGGTTCACGAAGATGATGTAGGCCATGACCATGTACGTGGTCAGGCCCGCGCGGAGCTCGGTGGCGAGGTCCGTGGAGCGCTCGGCGAAGCGGAAGTAGCGCGCGATCGGTCCGGCCATGTGCCGGCCGGCAGTTTACCCGGAGCGACGCGCCAGGACTAGGAGATCGACGGGGGCCTCCACGGACCCCCGACACCCCTCGGGTGGGTGTGGCAGTCGGCGCAGGGGGCGCCATCCATCGCCGGCCCGAGCGTCCGGGGGACGGGGCGTCACGAAACCGGACACCCGCCTGTCACGGCCGGCTCTTCCGTCACCCTGAGGGCTCGTCAGGGCACTGGCACAAAAGCGTTCTCGAACACGAAATCCCCCGCGCGCCGGCCCTGGGCGATGCCCTCGGTCTTGTCGAAGGCCCAGTGGATGCCGAGGTAGATGCGGCTCTGGCCGTTCTCCTCCTCGGCCTCGGAGAGCGACGAGAAGCTACGCGGGGCGAGCGGGCGCACGTTCCCCTTGTTGTCTCGCGTCATGCCGTTGAATTCGTCCGACACGAAGGTGAAGGCGATGTTGTCGGTCCCGTAGAAGTTGCGCAAGATTTGAAAGAGCGCGGCCCCAAACCCGGCATGCCCCGAGGGATAGGCCGGGAAGGGTGGCGTGAAGTTCGGACCGTCGAGATTGCTGGCCGGCGCGCCGAGGGGCGTGAAGGTCGGATCCCCGATCGTCGCCGGATTGCCATCGTCGGCGCCGAGCGGGCCGGCCTCGCGGATGGCGGTGACCGGACGCCAGAACTGGTAGTAGTACTTCGACTCCCAGATCGCGATCCCTGCGTCGGCTATCGCCACGTTCACCAGCGCCAAGAGCCGCGCGAGCTCGACGGCATTCGAGCCCATCTGATCGGCGATGTGCACCGTGATCTGGTTGTACATCCTCGGCGGCGTGCCCAACCCCGGCGTTCCGTCGTAGCCCCAGTAGATCCCCGTGAACGTCTGGTCTCCGGTTCGCACGGTCGGTGTCACGACGCCGTCGCCGCCCAGGAGCTTCACCTCGTAGAACGCGGTCGTATACGCCAGGCTCTCCAGGGCGGGTGGAGGCGGAACGCGGAACTGGTCGGCCGACCACAGGACAAACGGTTTGACCTGGCCCCAGTACGCGCCCAGCGCGAGCGGGATCTGGCTGATCGGGTCCTGGCGCCACTTCCCCGGCCCGTCACTCGTGATGAAATCGACGCCGACGCGAGGCTCGACATACTGCGAGCCATCGTCGGCCCTGAGGGCGAGGATCGCGGCGGCGGCCCTGTGCCCAAGATCGATCCCCTGTGTCTTCGCGCTTCCATCCCAGATCCGGCTGAGGTCTTCGGCGAGCCGCGAGTCGAAGCTCGCCGCCTGCGAAGGGAAGAGCGCGACCAGCGTGTCGTGCGCCGCCTGGGCGATCGCGGCATTCATGGAGATGCGGAAGGGTGCAGGGGGAAGGCCGGTGTAGCTCTGGTAGCCGCCGGCGATCGCGTCCACCGCATCGAAGATCGCGATGTGGACGATCGCGAACGCCCGACTCGTTCGCGCAGGCCCTAATTGCTCCCCGAAGACCCGGTTCTCACCGGGGGCCACCGGCGTGTGGTCGAGCGCGTTGGCGTTCATCGCGATCGCATTCCAGCGACGGACCGAGTCGGCCAGCTGCGGTGGCATGCTCGGCGCTGCGCAGGGTTGCCGCGCCGTGAAGAGCGGGCCCCACGCGTCCCTCACGCCGTCGGAGAGCCCGAGACTTGGGGTCGTCGAGGTAAGATTCGAAGTCAGCTGAGCGGCGGCTGGCTGCTGGGTCAGCCACAGGAAGGCGCTCAGCACAGCGAGCAGGAGCCTGGTCTTCAATCCCTTGGTCATCGTCCAGCTCCCTCGTGATAGGCCGGAATCACTTCCGGAATCATTTCCGGAACTATTTCCGCGTTCATTTCTCAGCACTTCACCCGCCGTTTGAATCGGGGAATCACCCGATATTGAGTCCGGAGTTCCCCGTAAGAGGGGCGCCAGATGGTGGGATCGGAACCGAAACGAGCCCCGACCGGACAGTAAGCTACCGGCGAAACTTCTTGAAGTTGACCGGACGCTTCTCGACGAACGCGTTCCGGCCCTCCATCGCCTCCTCGGTCTGGTAATAGAGGTTGAGCGCGGTATGGGCGAACTGCGCCACGCCGGCGCGCTGCTCGGAGTCGATGTTGAACGATTGCTTGGCGAGCGCCAGCGCCGTCGGGCTCTTCTCGAGCAGCTCGGCGCACCACTTCTCCACCTCCGCGCGCAGGTCCTTGAGGGGCACGACCGTGTTCACGAGCCCCATCGCGAGCGCCTCCTGCGCCGAGTACTGGCGGCAGAGGTACCAGATCTCCCGCGCCTTCTTCTCGCCGACGACGCGGGCGAGGTAGCCCACGCCGTGGCCCGCGTCGATGCTCCCCACGCGCGGCCCCGTCTGGCCGAAGACCGCGTTGTCCGACGCGATCGAGAGGTCGCACAGGAGGTGGAGGACGTGGCCGCCGCCGATGGCGAAGCCGTTGACCATGGCGATGACGGGCTTCGGGATGTGGCGGATGGCGCTGTGCAGCGCTTCCACGTCCATCGGGCGCGCGTCCGCCGGGCCTGCGGCGCCCGGGGCGTACCCGCCCTGCCCACGCTCTTTCTGATCGCCACCCGAGCAGAACGCCTTGTCGCCGCTACCGGTGAGCACGACGACGCCGACGGACGGGTCCCAGCGCGCGTCGAGGAACGCGTCGGTGAGCTCCGCGACGGTCTTCGTGCGGAAGGCGTTGCGCACCTCCGGCCGGTTGATCGTGATCCAGGCGACGCCGTTCGTCTTCGCGTAGAGGATGTCCGTGTACGTCACCGGGGACCTCCGTCCGCTACAGCGGTTTGCGCAGGATGCGGCTCAGCTCGCCCACCACGCCCCTCCGGAACGTGAGCACGCACACCACGAAGATGGCACCCTGCACGATCGTCAGCCACGCGCCGATCTGCGTGAGGTAGTGCTCGAGGCCGATCATGACGAACGCGCCCACCACGGGCCCGAAGACGGTGCCGAGCCCGCCCAGGAGCGTCATCAGCACGACCTCGCCCGACATCGTCCAGTGGACGTCGGTGAGCGAGGCGAGCTGGAACACGATGTCCTTGGTGGCTCCGGCCAATCCGCTGAGCGCGGCCGAGAGGACGAAGGCGAGCAGCTTGTACCGCTCGGCACGATAGCCGAGCGAGACGGCGCGCGGCTCGTTCTCGCGGATGGCCTTGAGCACCTGGCCGAACGGCGAGTGGATCGCGCGGTAGACGACGAGGAACCCGAGGAGAAAGATCGCGAGCACCGCGAAGTACATCGTGTGGGTGTTCTGGAGATCGAGGACGCCGAGCAGCGTGCCACGGGGCACGGCCTGGATGCCGTCCTCGCCGCCGGTGAACTTCGCCTGGACGGAGAAGAAGTAGATCATCTGCGCGAACGCGAGCGTGACGTTCGCGAAGTAGATGCCACGGCTCCGGATGGCCAAGGCCCCGGTGGCCACGCCCAGCGCCGCGGCGACCGCCGCGCCGAAGACGATCGCGAGCTCGGGCGGCCAGCTCCAGACCTTGGCCGCGTGGGCGCAGGCGTAGCCGGCCGAGCCGAGAAAGGCCGCGTGGCCGAAGGAGAGGAGCCCCACGTAGCCGATCAGGAGATTGAAGGCGCAGGCGAAGAGCGCGAAGCAGAGCGCCTTCATGAGGAAGATCGGGTAGACGAAGAAGGGTGCCAGGACCAGGAGGGCGACCATCACGCCGAACGCGACGAAGACGTAGCCCTTCGCGGTGGCCACGCTACTGGCTCCGCCCGAAGAGGCCGGTGGGCCGGATCAGGAGCACGACGGCCATGATGACGAAGATGACGGTGTTGGATGCCTCCGGGTAGAAGACCTTGGTGAATCCCTCGACCACCCCGAGACCGAAGCCGGTGACGATCGAGCCCATGATCGAGCCCATCCCACCGATCACGACCACCGCGAAGACGACGATGATGAGATCGGCGCCCATGAGCGGGTTGACCTGGTAGATCGGCGCCGCCAGCACGCCCGCGAGCCCGGCCAGCCCGACGCCGAATCCGTAGGTCAGCGTGATCATCCGAGGGACGTTGACGCCGAAGGCCTGGACGAGCGCCGGGTTCTCCGTGGCGGCGCGCAGGTAGGAGCCGAGCTTCGTCCGCTCGATCACGTACCAGGTCAGGAGGCACACCACGAGCGAGAAGACGACCACCCACGCCCGGTAGGTGGGGAGGAACATGAAGCCCAGGTTGTACCCCCCGGTGAGCTCGGCCGGGATCGCGTAGGGAAGGCCGGAAGAGCCGAACGCGTTGCGGAACACGCCCTGGATGACGAGCGCGACGCCGAAGGTGAGCAACAGCCCGTAGAGGTGGTCGAGGTGATAGAGCCGCTTCAGCATCGTCCGCTCGAGGACGACGCCGAGCGCGCCCACCGCGAGTGGCGCGATCAGGAGCGCCCACCAGTAGCCGAGCCCCGCCCACTGGAGGAGGAAGTAGGCGACGAACGCCGCCATCATGTACTGGGCGCCGTGGGCGAAGTTGATGATGTTGAGCAGACCGAAGATGACCGCGAGCCCCAGGCTCAGCACGGCGTAGAAGGCGCCGTTGATCAACCCGATCAGGAGCTGACCGAACAGCGCCTGGGTGGGGACGCCGAAGACGCTCACGCCCGGCCCACCCTCCCCCCGCCTACTTCTTCACGAGCGGGCAGTCCCCCTGGTCCAGCGGCCGGAACGCTGAGTCCGCCGGGATCGTCGCTCGCATCGTGTAGTAGTCCCACGGCCCCTTCGACTCCGCCGGCTTCTTCACCTCGAAGAGGTACATCGGGTGGATCTTCCGACCGTCGGCGCGGACGCGCCCCTTGCCGAAGAGCGGGTCGTCGGTGGGCAGCTCTTTCATCTTGGCGATGACCCTCGGGCCGTCGTCGCTCTTGAGCGCCTCCACCGCCTTGAGGTAGTGCAGGATCGCCGAGTACACGCCCGCCTGGACCATCGTCGGCATGGCCTGGCGGTGGCGCTCGGCGAAGCGCCGGGACCAGGCGCGCGTCGCGTCGTTCAGGTCCCAGTAGAACGACTCGGTCAGGATCAGCCCCTGCGCCTTGTCCAGTGAGAGCGCGTGCACGTCGCTGATGAAGACGAGGAGGCCGGCGAACTGCTGGCCGCCCCGCACGATGCCGAACTCCGCGCCCTGCTTGATGGCGTTGATGGTGTCGGCGCCGGCGTTGGCCAGGCCGATGATCTTGGCCTTGGAGGCCTGGGCCTGCAGGAGGAACGAGGAGAAGTCCGAGGTCGGGAACGGGTGGCGGACCTTGCCGACGACCTTGCCGCCCGATTTCAGCACGACGGCCTCGACGTCGCGCTCGAGCGCGTGCCCGAAGGCATAGTCGGCGGTGAGGAAGAACCAGGTGTCCCCGCCCGTCTTCACGATCGCCGAGCCGGTGCCGTTCGCGAGCGCCCAGGTGTCGTAGGTCCAGTGGATGGTGTTGGGTGAGCAGGCCTTGCCCGTGAGGTCCGACGCGGCCGCGCCGGAGACGATGAAGGCCTTGTGCTTGTCCCGGGTGATCTGGCTGATCGCCAGAGCGATCGAGGATGTCGGCACGTCGATGATCAGGTCCACCTTCTCGGTGTCGTACCACTGCCGCGCGATGCTGGAGCCGACGTCCGGCTTGTTCTGGTGATCGGCGAAGACGATCTCGACCTTCATACCCTTCTTCGCGGCGCCGAAGTCTTCCACCGCCATCCGCGCCGCCACGACCGAGCCCGGTCCGGTGATGTCGGCATACGCGCCCGACTGGTCGTTGAGGACACCGATCTTGACGACGCCGTCGGAGATCTGGGCGTGCGCCGGCCCGACGGCCAGCGCGACCGCCGCGAGCAGCGCGAGGACGCGGAAGGTGATCATGCGCGGGCTCCTTTCACGGGTCTCCCCCGACGGGGCCTAGACCCCGAGGTACTCGTGCAGCGTGTCCATGCGGGACGCGAGCGCTCTGTTCGGGATCATGTCGACGACGCGCCCGTGCTCCATCACGTAGTGACGGTCGGCGACCGTCGACGCGAAGCGGAAAT
>Ga0209056_10000382_pt1 | contig 49308 bp, 89 predicted proteins | sample GraSoiAngelo_114_FD_185876 | JGI IMG/M metagenome (GOLD analysis project Ga0209056, IMG submission 185876) | Grasslands soil microbial communities from the Angelo Coastal Reserve, California, USA - 14_0903_13_40cm (SPAdes) (version 2) | ecosystem: Environmental > Terrestrial > Soil > Grasslands...
TTGAAGCTGGCGGCGCCCGGTCTTGGGAGGAATTGCGTTTGTGCGCCAACAAGCTCCGCGGTAGTCTCAATTGTCGTGGCGCCTGTGCGGCGCGGCGCCGCAGCTTAAGCGCGATCCGTTAGGCAGCTTGCACTCGAGAGGCGATCATCGCGTTATTGGCGAACATCTGGACGACAGCCGGCGAGCTCCTCGGCGTGCTTCTCGCATCTTATGGCCTCATCCGCGAGAGCTTCGCGAGCCTAGCCGAGCCTCGCGGGTTTGGCGAGGGACGCTTTGGCGAAGGTACGTTCGGGGGGACGCCGACTCCATCGGAACGGGGCCTGGTGTCGCTCGCAATATGGGCGCGCCTTCTGCCTCGTGACGGCAAACTGACCTTGACCGATCGAAAGCGGAACGCGACGCTCGCCATCGTAGGAAGCGCAATCGTGGCGATCTCACTGGCAGTTGAACTGGTCTTGGCTGTCGCGAACTGAGGGCAAGCTGCCTAACATGCGCTTGAAGCTGGCGGGCGGTGATCGTTTTAGGGGAAGTGGAGTGTTGTGCGCTGGCGCGCACCGGCTTGCGCCGAACACCCTTGCGCCTGCGAGCGAGTCGCCCGCAGCTTAAGCGCGAGCCGTTAGGCAGCACCGATAGACACCCCGTTTGGGAACATGCTGCGATCGCAATTGCCCTTCGTAGTCCTGCTCACGTGGCTCGCTCAACCACTCGAGCTGGCGGGTCAGATTCAGGTTCCGCATGCCGACAGCGCGCACTACACACAAGCGCGCGCCCTCTGCGGACCGCTGGCTGACGACACTACTGTACTTGACCCGCTGTGGCCGCCTTCCGGCTCCGTGGTCTCTGCCCGATTTCCTGGCTTGGAAGGACTCAAGCTTCTCCCGTCCACGACCGTCCCGGACTACCCCTCGCATCTCCGCAAACAGAGGGTTCAAGGGACGGTCATCGTCGCCGCGGTTGTAGACACCACCGGCCGAATCGAGCCCGGGACCATCAAGGTTGCTGCCACGCCTCACGAGGATTTTGTCCCAGCGGTTCAGCGGTATCTAAACGGGGCTCGCTTTGCCCCCGGCCGCATTCACGGTCGCCTCATGCGCGTGTGCATCGTCATGCCGATCTCGTTTTCACTTCCCGAACGTTGACCGCCTGGATGTCTCATACCGGTGCTGCCTAACAAGCGCTTGAAGCTGACGGCGCCCGGTCTTGGGAGGAATTCCGTTTGTGCCCGTGCCGGCTCTGTGCTAGTCTCAATTGTCGCAGCGCCGACTGGTGTCGGCGCCGCAGCTTAAGCGCGATCCGTTAGGCGGCAGTCCCTGAATCCCGTGGCCCTGTTCTTTTTCCTCGCGTACGCCATCACGTGGGGCCTCTACTTCGCGGCCAACGCCGCGTCGGCTCCCGGCCTCCGCGGGCTCCTTTTCTACGTCGGTGTCTTCACTCCCGGGCTGCTGGCGCTCTGGCTCACCCGCCGAGCGGACGGATCCCCCGGCGTCGTCGCCCTACTGCAGCGCCTGGTCCATTGGCGGGTCCCAGCGCGGTGGTATGTCTTCGCCCTTACGTACATCGCCACAATCAAGCTGACCGTTGCTCTCTTGTACCGGGCGGTGACCGGCGCGTGGCCCCCATTTGGGGACGTTGCGTGGTACGTGATGCTAGCGGCGACCCTCGGGTCAACGCTGGTGGGTGGTCAGGTTGCCGAGGAGCTCGGATGGCGGGGCTATGCCCTCCCGCGGCTCGCGATGCGGTTCGGGTTTGGGGGCGCAAGCCTGCTGCTCGGCGTCCTCTGGGCGGGGTGGCATCTGCCGCTGTTCTTCATCCTTGGCGGCGATACGGTCGGGCAGTCCTTCCCCCTGTACGTGCTCCAAGTCACGGCACTGTCGGTCGCGATAGCGTGGCTCTATCTCAAGACGCAGGGCAGTCTGCTGTTGACGATGCTCCTGCACGCAGCGGTGAACAACACCAAGGACATCGTTCCCTCCGCCGTGCCGGGTGCGACACAGCCGTGGGCGCTGAGTACCTCGCTCGTTGCGTGGCTCACGGTGGTCCTGCTGTGGATTGCGGCCGCCTGCTTCTTAGTGGACATGCGGAAGCAAGCCCTGCCTCTCCCGCTGGCCCGGCGGGTGACTGCCGCCTAACCAGCGCTTGAAGCTGACGGGCGCCGATCGCTGTAATGGAAGCGGAGTGTTGTGCCCCTGACGCAGCACGGAGTGTCGTCCAACACCCTTGCGCCGGCGCGCGAGTCGCCCGCAGCTTAAGCGCGATCGTTAGGCTGACGCAACGAGTTCATTCGCCAGGACACCGTGCGCGATCGAACAACACTTCCTTGTGGGGCGCGGCGCGGAGTAAGGGATACGGTGCAGTCCGCGCTGCTCTGCTCGGACAGTGAGATGGTGCGGGAGGACAAGGATGGCGCAGCCTAACAAGCGCTTGAAGCTGGCGGCGCCCGGTCTTGGCAGAATTGCGTTTGTGCGCCAGCGTACTCTCATGAGCCGCTCAGGAACCGCAGCGCCCGCGAGCGTGGAGCGCCGCAGCTTAAGCGCGATCCGTTAGGCGGCTGGCAATGACTGAAGGTTGGTGCGGGGACGACTACCTAGTTCTGTTCGAGCAAGACGCGCGGTCTCTCGAACAAGCCTATGGCCTTACGGCCGCTCTTCCTGGCTATCATCTCGTCGGGTTGAGGGGCTGGGACGATTTCATTGTCGAAGACGCCGCTGGTGCTCGATTTACGGTTCCTACCGTGCCCCTCCTGGCCCGCTATCTCAAGCCGTTCACGATCCCAAAGACCAAGCCTGAGCCCGACGACCGCATTGGCGGGAAAATCAAGTGGTACATCACGCCAATTGTTTTCGGCGGCGATCCCAACCTTGGCAACAACCTCAGGTGGGTCACAGTGGATGAACATGCCCAGCTCGTGCAATGGTGGAACAAGAAATACCACGAAGTCAAGAGAGATCACGACGGAACGCCAGCCGCCTAACAAGCGCTTGAAGCTGGCGGGCGGTGATCGCCTTAAGGGAAGCGGGGTGTTGTGCGCTAACGTGCATCAGCTATCGTTCAGCGACGGACGCGCCAGCGGGCGAGTCGCCCGCAGCTTAAGCGCGATCCGTTAGGCAGCCCGACCAGGCAACCGCGAATAACCGCCCGTGCGATGCACACTCTTTGTCGCGACCTTTGCGCTGGGTTGCGCCGCAGCTTCCTCAAGCGCCGGGCCTCCGACCCCTTTCAGAGGGGCCACCTCGTGCGCCGGGCTGCCGAGCGCCGATTCCGCCGTGTACGACACGTCGCAGGTGACCGAGCACCCACGTGTGCGGCGGGGCGGCCCAATGCCCGCGTACCCAATCGTCGAGCTACAACGTCGCATACAAGGTCGGGTAATCATCGGCGTGATCGTCGAGTCCGACGGCACCGTGGACCAGGACTCTGTCAGGGTCCTTCAGAGCGTTGATCAAGCCATTGACCGTGAGGCGCTGCGCTGGGTCCGGGGTGCGTCCTTCTGGCCTGCATGTCGCGATGGGCGCCCCGTTCGAGTTCGCGTCGCTGTTCCCATCGACTTCAGGACCAAAGAAGGCATCTGAATGCGTTCGGGCTGCCTAACAAGCGCTTGAAGCTGACGGCGCCCGGTCGTGGGAGGAATTGCGTTTGTGCGCCAGCTTGCTCCGCGCTAGTCTCAAGTGTCGCGGCGCCCTCGTGGTTCGGCGCCGCAGCTTAAGCGCGAGCCGTTAGGCAGCGCCACGCGATGGATACTCTCGACCTTACGCTCCTTGTCGTTGCCGGCCTGCTCGCGCTGATCGTGACTTTCGCGAGGCTCAAGCGTCGTCCTCTCGGGACCGGTTCGTCTGGTGTCGACACGGGGCTCAAGCTCGCAATAGGAGCAGCCCTGAGGTTCTGGTTTACGTTCATCCTGGTCGGGAGCGTCGTCGGCGATGCTCTTACCGCTGCTCGTGACGCGTGCGGCGGGCCGGAGTGGGGAGGGTGTCTAGGCTTTGCCCTCCTCGCCGTAGTCGCCGCCTCCGCGGTTCTCGGCGTGGTCGCTGCTCTCTCGCACGGCGTTGCCGTCTTCCTTTTGCGCCGCACCTTCGCTGTGATGATCCACTCGCGCCGAGTGGCCTCCAGCGCCCTCACGGCTCTTGCCGTTCTGGTTGTCGGTTTCTTCGGGGTGCTGGCCCTGGGCCCACGGGGAGTAGCTTGGTTGCCGGTTCTCATTTTTGTCGGCCCGCTGCCATTCGTGCTATCGATCCTCGTCGTACCAGCCGTCAGCCGGCTCCGGAGCGCACATGGAGATGGCGCCGCTGCCTAACAAGCGCTTGAAGCTGGCGGGCGGTGGTCGCTTTAAAGGAAGCGGAGTGTTGTGCCCCTGACGGGGCACGGACTGTCGTCTCACACCCTTGCGCCGGCGAGCGAGTCGCCCGCAGCTTAAGCGCGATCCGTTAGGCAGCGACATCATCGGGGTGCGACTCATTACCACTCGGCACAAGCGCATCATCGTCGCAGCTGCGGTCCTCATCACCGCAGCGTTGTTCATCTGGGTTTGGACGACCCCACGGGTCGGGTACGCCCCCGCTGTTGCACGGTGCCGAGAGTTCTACGGGTCCGCGAGAACACGCCTCGACTCCGCTCGGGTAGACGGCACCGCTCCCTTCGAGCGCACACCGGGCGACATCAACCCCATCCGCTGCGGCGACCTCCGCGCCGCTGGGCTGATATCTCGCGAGGCATCGTGAACGCGCTGCCTAACAAGCGCTTGAAGCTGACGGGCGGTGATCGCTTCAAGGGAAGCGGAGTGTTGTGCGCCGGCGCGCACCAACTATCGTTCAACGCCGGATGCGCCGGCGGGCGAGTCGCCCGCAGCTTAAGCGCGAGCCGTTAGGCGGCCACGGATCGACACTGCACACTCGCGAAAGCTGAAAGCATGCCTATGGGTCCCAACAGCCCCAAAGACGCAGTAGGTCAACTCGTCAACGCCCTTAACAGCGGCAACTTGGACGCCGCCGTGTCCCTGTACGAGCCAAACGCCGTCCTCGTCGCTCAGCCAGGGAAAGTCGCGCGGGGCACCACGGCGTTACGGGGGGCACTCAGCGCCTTCATCGCGCTGAAGCCCACGCTGGTGACACGGCGGGAGCAGTTCATCGAGGCAGATGGGGTTGCCCTATACACATCGGACTGGACGCTGACGGGAACGGATCCGACGGGCAAGCGGCTCGAGATGCATGGGCGATCATCCGACGTACTACGCCGGCGATCGGACGGCAGCTGGCTGATCGCTGTCGACAACCCCTGGGGACCCGACGTACTCGATTAGCGCAACATCGGCCGCCTAACAAGCGCTTGAAGCTGACGGGCGGTGATCGCTCTAGAGGAATCGGAGCGTTGTGCCCCTGACGGGTTACGGACTGTCGTCCACTACTCTTGCGCCGGCGGGCGAGTCGCCCGCAGCTTAAGCGCGATCCGTTAGACAGCCGCCAATCCACATCCTTCCTTTACCCTCCTGTAATCAGGGCCGCACGCCCGAGACAACTCAGGCCACTATCATAAGCGAGCCCTCGGTCTCGGAGGATGACCGTGCGTCGCCCTGTGATTGTCCAGCTCGCGGCCCTTGGTTGGTCTTATGCTATCGTTGCGGTGTTCGTCCGCACGTTCTCGTCGCCTACTCGGGCACGGGTGGAGTCGTGTGTACCTCCTCCTCGGGAGATCATCGAGGCCCTCGTTGGGGAGACCAGCGTCAATACGAGCTCGAAGCGAGTCCTCATGGCTAATGCCACCACCCGGGTCGATCCGAAAGAGTTCGGCTGGATGTTAGAGACGCCCTGGGTAGACAGCGCGAACGGTGGGGTCGCCGCGGCTCTCGCGGCGCTGGCTGGTTGCTCCGACGTTCAGTTATCACTCGACTCCGAGGCCATTGTTCGGTCGGGCGCGCAACCCATGTCCCGTATTTCCCAGCCCACGACCTTTCTCGCCCCCGATGCGCCCGCTGTAATGACCGTGTCGGCCTTGGGGCTTAGCCCCGATTCCTCAATTGGCACGCTCTATTGGACCTACCACTGCGGCGGGCCCCTGTGCGGCGGCGGCACAATCGCGATTTTCTTCCGAGGGTTTGCCGGAAAGTGGACCCTGTGGCATTCTCAGCTAATTTGGGTGTCGTGAGGCGCGGCGGCTGTCTAACAAGCGCTTGAAGCTGGCGGCGCCCGGTCTTGGGAGGAATTGCGTTTGTGCGCCAACAAGCTCCGCGGTAGTCTCAATTGTCGTGGCGCCTGTGCGGCGCGGCGCCGCAGCTTAAGCGCGATCCGTTAGGCAGCGGCGCCACTCACACCATGCGTCCACTTGATCGTCGGTCCGTCGTCGCCAGCCTCGGGGTTGCAGCCATTGTTGCGCTGATCGCCTGGCTCTACGCCCGTACAGAACGCAGCGACTCACTTGCCATTACAGTATGTGCTCAACTATACGCGAAGGCCGCTACGCGTGCCGACACGATCCGGATAGATGGCCAAGTGCCTCTGCAGCGCGAGGAATCGCAGTTGAACCCACTTGCTTGCGGTGCTCTTCGCTCTGCCTACCCCAGGAGATTCGTAAGAACCTCTCCATGATCCCGTCGCCGCGATGCCGCTGCCTAACAAGCGCTTGAAGCTGGCGGGCGGTGATCGCTCTAAAGGAAACGGAACGTTGTGCTCTTGGCGGCCACGGACTGTCGTCCTACATGCTTGCGCCGGCGAGTGAGTCGCCCGCAGCTTAAGCGCGATCCGTTAGGCAGCAGCACTCAACGCGTTGAGCTGTGACGACTCTTACGCAGCAACTCCCTACCGCGCGCCCGTCGAGGAAGCTCCGAGTCACCGCGACCATCCTGTGGGCGCTTGGTCTAACGGGTCTAGTGTCGTATTCCGTATGGGGAACGGCGATCTGGAGTTTACAGTCTTCTCCCTTTCGCTTTTCGTCAGCGGTTTGCTTTTGCGGAAGCGGCGAAAAGCGGGAGGAGTGCTCGCGATCGCCGCGTTTGGGATGACAGGGATTGCGCAGCTCGCCACCGGAGCCGTCCTGACGGTGGAATTCGCGATCACCGTCGTGATTGTTCTTCTGGTCCTCGCTGTTTGGCGGGAGCTCCGGTGAAGCAGTGCTGCTGCCTAACACGCGGCTGAAGCTGACGCCGCCCGTCGTCTGTGGTAGAATTCCATTTGTGAACTGCAAAGCTCGGCGGCGCAGCTTAGCCGCACCCCGTTAGGCAGCCAGAACCGATGTTGACTCAGTTCGAGCAGATTCTGCTTAGCAAGTTCCTCGACGGGGACCATCCGGTGCTGGCGACCCTGCGAGCGCAAGCCGCGACTGCCATCGTTGCGGATCGCGCTTTCAGCCCCGTCGGCGTCAATGCGTACTTCGCTATCTCGCCGAACGCGCCGAGGACCGCTCCACGTTCCTTTGATCTCACCGACGTCGCTTTTCAGTTCGAAGGCGCCGAGAACCCCGGTCCCGCAGTGCTGATGGTTCGGGATGGTGCGCTACACGAACTCATGGTCTACAACTGGACCGATGTGTGGCCGGCCAGGCCCGGCCTGGTTCTGAAGTGGATGAAGTATCTTGCGTTCAGCCCAGATGGCAGGACTGGTCGTGAGACCGAGCAACGTGACATGGCTGGCTTGGCCAAGGAGCTGGCTGCCTAACAAGCGCTTGAAGCTGACGGGCGGTGATCGCTTTAAGGGAAACGGAGTGTTGTGCGCTGGCGCGCACGAACTATCGTTCAATGACGGTGCGCTGCGGGCGAGTCGCCCGCAGCTTAAGCGCGATCCGTTAGGCAGCGCCACTGATTCCCTCAATGACGAAGCACCGATACGCTCTTCTCGTCCTCACCACCTGCACGATCGTGCCGGGTTCCGCGTCCGCGCAGGATACGCTACCTCTCGATCCGTCGGTTTACACCGTCGTCACTGGGGGCTCCTGGGAACGGACGAAGGAACGCGGCCACTATCGGATCATTGTCTGGAGCGGGGGCTGGGAGCACGTAGCATCCAAGTTGCGCGTTGAATGGATCCTCGAGGACCCTGTAAAGCAAGAGAATCGAGTACTCACCTCGGCCGCGGTCGATTCAATCGCAGATTGGGTGTGGTCCCTAGGCCAACCGAACCTCGCTTGTAGCCCTCGAAGCTGTCTGTTCACGATTCGTGGCACTGAGCCACATGTCCTCGAAGAGGCGAGCTGGACGATCACCTTGCGAGGTCCCGGCCAGATGTCCGTGGTCAAGCGACGGTGACGGCGCTGCCTAACAAGCGCTTGAAGCTGACGGCGCCCGGTCTTGGGAGGAATTGCGTTTGTGCGCCCGCCAGCTCTGTGGTAATCTCAACTCTTGCGGCGCCTCCTGAGCGTCGGCGCCGCAGCTTAAGCGCGATCCGTTAGGCGGCAGCCGACCCCCCTTCCTCTGGGCTCTCGTGAGGAGTGCCAACTATGAGAACGAGTGCAATACTCGCCCTCGGATCCCTGGCTCTAGCGTGCGCCTCAGCGCAGGCACCTGCCACGGGGACGTCTACCGGCAATGTCGCGCCTTCTGACCAGACCGTCATTGCGGAGGTAGACCCAGCGCTAGATGCACAAGACATCTATATCGTCAACAATTCGTCGGCGCACATCATTGTCACCAGCGTACGGCTGTACGCCTGCCAGAACGTTCAGAATCCATGTACTCAAATTCCGCTCCAGATCCCGATAGCTCCTCACAATCGTAAGCGCATCGAAAGTGTGCGCGCCGCACAAACAGATCGACCCTTTTCTTATCGCTATTCCTGGACCTGGAGTGCCTCCTCGCCGCCGTGACGGGCTGCCGCCTAACAAGCGCTTGAAGCTGACGGCGCCCGGTCTTGGGAGGAATTGCGTTTGTGCGCTGGCTGGCTCTGTGCTAGTCTCAATCATCGCTGCGCCAGCAATTATCGGCGCCGCAGCTTAAGCGCGATCCGTTAGGCAGCGGGCAAATGACCACGCTCCCACGCGTGCTGGCACTCACTCTCCCCACCTTGATCCTCCCGACGTGCCAGGAGGCACGGCAAGGTTCGCCCAAACTGGGTACCAGTGCCACACGTGATAGTCTTTCACCTGCCAGATCTGATGAGGGCGTTCACTGGCTCGTTGGCAACCAATTCGGCATCGGTATCGTGTCGTCCAAGACGGCCCACGTCGTCCGCCTCTGGCGGATCCAGCCCATGGTCAGGCTACTGGACACACTCGTGGTTCCGGTCCTTGATTCGTCCGAGGTGCTAGTGGGGTTCTATTGCCGTCGCCATCGCTCGCAAGACGCGACCATTGTTGCAGTGGCGGTGTATGTGGACGGTCCCGTCTATAACACGATTCACAAGGCATGGCAGGCTGACACTGTGGTAGGTCGCCTTGTGCCGACTAGTGTGGCGGGTATCGACTGTCAAAACGAAGGAGCGGGGGCGTGAGGGCTGCGAGCGGCCCGCTGCCTAACAAGCGCTTGAAGCTGACGGGCGGTGAACGCCTTAAGGGAATCGGAGTGTTGATCGCCAGCCTTCTTCTGCTCACGTTCCACGTCGGTTGCGCCGGCGTGGGGGCGCCCGCAGCTTAAGCGCGATCCGTTAGACGGCGCGATTCCTCCACTGTGAACCCACCATGGCCTTTGATGAACGGTTAGCAAACCGAATTCGCGGCTCACTTGCCCGGCGCAAAGGGCTCGCTGAGAAGAAGATGTTCGGCGGCATTGCTTTCCTTCTAAATGGCAACATGTGCGTGGGCGTGCATAAGTCCGAGCTGATCGTGCGTCTTGCGCCCGAAGAGACGGATGCCGCTCTGGCTCACCCTCACACGCGGCGCTTTGATCTCACTGGGCGACCGATGAAGGGATGGCTTCTGGTGGAGCAGGCCGGCCTCAAAACCGACGCGAAGCTGGGCAAATGGGTGCAGGTGGCTGCGAAGTACGCCGGTTCACTTCCGGAGAAGTGACCGCGCCGTCTAACAAGCGCTTGAAGCTGACGGGCGCGCCCAAGTAGGGTAGACTTCCATTGGTGCGCCGGATGAATCACTGTGACCAACAGAGTCTGCGGTGCGCCCGCGGGCGCTGCGCCCGCAGCTTAAGCGCGATCCGTTAGGCGTCGGGCCCGCTCCATCTCCATGATGACTCACCTGGCAAGGCCGCTCCACGTCATCCTGGCCGATCATTTCGCGGACCCCGGTGCGTCGAGGCACCCACTTCGCCTGCGACTGGCGTCCGGAGAGGAGTTTGATTGTCATGCTCCCTGTTTTGACGTCAACCAGCTCGTTCTCGTGGTGACGACCTCAGACGGTGTCGCTCGAGCGATTCGGCCAGATGAAATCCAGGCCCTCGACGAACGTCGCGCGCGCTGGCCAGCGTACGCGGGCCTCACCGTTGCCACGGTTGCGATGGGGGCGGGCATCAGTGCTCTTCTGGTGCCTCTCCTCTCCTCATTCACCGCGGTCTACGGGGCCCTTTTTGGAGCCCTTGGTGGCGGCGTGGCCGCGGCCGTTGTGCCGTCGGTTCTGGCAAGCGTCATCCCGCTCGGGTACGCACGACTTCTCGAACGCTTGGGCCCCCTGGCGTATTGGCGCACCATCTTGCCCAAGCCCGACGCCTAACAAGCGCTTGAAGCTGGCGGGCGGTGATCGCTCTAGAGGAAGCGGAGTGTTGTGCGCTGGCGCGCACGAACTATCGTTCAATGACCTTGCGCGCGGCGGGCGGGTCGCCCGCAGCTTAAGCGCGGTCCGTTAGGCAGCTACCCGACCTTCGATGGCAAACACGAATTCACCTGCGCGCCTAGCTCTACGCCTCGTCTACGAGGATGAGCACCTTGTCCAGATCGAGGCTCATCTCGCCGCGGGTGCCTGGGCAGGGGCGTCCACAGCCTATACCACGCTCGATCAGCTACTCAGCACCGCTGTGGAGCTGGAAGCCTTCGCGCGGCGGCTGAGTGGTGAAGTTAGCCTCGTTGCGGGTGCGGACAACGGCACTGGCATGATTGCTCTTCGCTTTCATCCGGTCGATCGTGCGCGCCACCTCGGGTGTGCGGTTACATTCGCAACAGCGACTGCGTCCAACACCCGGGAGGCCAGCACTCGCCTCCACATCGAGCTCAAGACGGAAGCTGCGGCTCTTGATCGGTTCGTCTCGCAACTGCGCGACCTCGCCAAACGTCAGCGGTCGGACGCGACGTTGGATGTGGTAGCTGCCTAACAAGCGCTTGAAGCTGGCGGGCGGTGATCGCTCTAGTGGAAACGGAGTGTTGTGCCCTGGCGGGCGCGGACTGTCGTCTACTACCCTTGCGCCGGCGGGCGAGTCGCCCGCAGCTTAAGCGCGATCCGTTAGGCAGCGTCATGGTACGGACTCACATCTGGCGGGCCGCAATCATCGCCGGGCTCATCGGCCTCGCCCCTAACGCCAGTGCACAAGTACTCTCAGGTCCGGATGATACCGTCTGGGTCGCTGACCGGTGCGCCGCTGGCCGAACGCTGATGGTACAGGTACGCTTTGCCAACACCAACATCTACCACACTTCATTCACGATCTGCCGTCGCCAGCGCTCCCAGATCCCGCAAACCCACTGGCAGTTCTCGTTCGCTCCATCGACACCCCTTCACTGGTCCAACGACTCCACGGCGTCTGGCGAATTGGTCTCAGGTGACATCTGGCAGGCTGGCGGAGAGTCCGACGCCCTTGAACTGGGGGTGTCGCTGGAGGCGCATAACCAGATCCTGGTTAACGCGATACATGTGGCGTCGCCTTCCCGCCCTTCCACCACGCCCATCGACGATGGCATTGTCGTGCTTACGATGCTCGTACCGCCGAGGGGCTCGGGGCCGGGACGCAGGTCATGACGCTGCCTAACAAGCGCTTGAAGCTGGCGGGCGCTGATCGCTCTAAGGGAAGCGGAGTGTTGTGCGCTGGCGCGCACAAACTATCGTTCAACAACATCGCGCCCTGTGGGCGAGTCGCCCGCAGCTTAAGCGCGATCCGTTAGGCGGCGTCACAACGATGCGATCTCTGTTCAGTCTAATCGCTCTGCTGATCATGGCCTCTCGTTTCGAAGGTCAGGTCCGCCGCGTGTCTGAAGCGTGGCAGCGCGCGGTCAGCGCACTTCCGGCGGATCCCGAGCGCGCCGCCGCCTCGCTGAACCGCATCTTCGTGAAGACCGGCATTCCCCTGACGTACTGGGTCGTCCAAGATTCGGCCGAGCGTCTTCTCAAACACCCTCCAGCTGATCTCGAGCTGTCCGAACACCCGTGCGGAGCTGTGGCGTTCGTTCAGGCGCCGAGGATCCCTCCGCGCGATGGGCGCCTCCAGCCCGAACACGCTGTCGAACTTGATCAGGCCGGGCGCGAACTTCGCCGCTGGCTCATCCCCACGGATGAAGTGGTACTGGGACTTCGAGCTGACGAGCTCATTGTCACACTCCCCGTGCCCAACCGATCGGACCTTGCTCTCGCTGTTCGACTCAACGGACAGTACAAGGCTGTCGCATGGGCCTCCGCGCCAGCATCCGCTGTCGTCGATTGCCCTCCCAACGAAGGGTTCGGGGAATCGGTCTATGTCCGATGCCTCCAGGTTCCCACGCAAGACGGCACGACCCATTTCCTTGCGTATCAAGGTCCGTGTACGTGAACGTGACGCCGCCTAACAAGCGCTTGAAGCTGACGGGCGTTTACCGTCCTAACGGCAGCGGAGTGTTGGGCCGTAACGGGCATCTACCATCGTTTAACGACTGATGCGCCGGCCAGCGAGTCGCCCGCAGCTTAAGCGCGATCCGTTAGGCGGCAGCAACGGTCGGCAACACTTTGGAGGCTCCATGAGGCTCACTGCGGTCCTAGCTGCAGCCGTCGCGCTTGTTGGGGCCTTGCCAACACTGGTCGCGCAAGCGCCAGGCCAAACCGCTCAGGTAGGTCCGCAGGCCGATTCCACGCTCAGGCATTGGCTCCGGCAGCTCGTCGTCAGCCAGGAGCGGTACTACAGTGAGCACGGGACTTACACGACGGACGTTGCCGCGTTGGGCCTGTTTACGCGGCCGGGGCGGGCCGCTCTGCTCGCGAAGCCCGATTCCATCTATCTCGAGGTCATCCAGGCCGGCGGCCGTTCGTGGTGGGGCCGGGCCCGCTACCGCGGGCACGGGGCCAAGAGCTGCGTCATTTGGGTTGGCACGACCGTGGATTTCACGACTCCGCCGACGACCGAGGGTGGAAGGCTGCAAGCACCCAAGGAGGGAGCGCCGGTCTGCGACACGTTCTAACGCCCGTCCGCATATGCTGCCGCCTAACAAGCGCTTGAAGCTGGCGGGCGGTGATCGCTTTAGTGGAAGCGGAGTGTTTGCGCCCTGGCGGGCGCGGACTCTTGTCCGCCTCTCCTGCGCCGGCCGGCGGGTCGCCCGCAGCTTAAGCGCGGTCCGTTAGGCGGCGTCCAGCACTCACGAGGGACGATGATAGGTTCCGATTTCAAAGATCTATTCGTGCTGTTCCTCGTCTTTGGCGGCGGGTTCTGGGTCCTGGCACCATTAGCCCGAGCCTTCGCGAAGCGAATAAGCGCTACGGCACCACCGGTCGGACAGGCGCCAGTGCTCGACGAACTCCGTGAGGAGTTGCGCCAGGTCCGCCAGGAGGTCGCCGAACTCGCAGAGCGGGTCGATTTCACAGAGCGGGCCCTAGCACAACAGCAGCCCCCACAGCGCCTCGCCCCGCCATCGTGAATGGGACGCCGCCTAACAAGCGCTTGAAGCTGACGGGCGGTGATCGCTTTAAGGGAAACGGAGTGTTGTGCCCTGGCGGGCACGGACTGTCGTCCAACAGCCTTGCGCGGGCCGCCGAGTCGCCCGCAGCTTCAGCGCGATCCGTTAGACGGCGCGCAAATGGGGTTCCTCTCACGACTCTTCGGCGGTGACGCGAAGCAGACCCCGCTTCAACCAGGTGACCGGCTTGTGTTGGAAGGTCCAGATGCTTTCGCTCTGCCTATCGTCGGCGAATCTCACTACCAAGAGGCGCTCGAGCGGATTTGCGGGCCCCGAACAGATCAAGGCGAGGACCGTCGCGTGGAAGCCCGCCTCGTTCTTGAAGACGAGAATCCGCACGACTCAATGGCCGTACGCGTCGACATCAACGGGATGACCGTCGGCTACCTCAGCCGCGACCACGCTCGGAAGTATCGCCGCGGGCTCACTAAGGCTGGCTACGGGACGACCAATGCCTATTGTCAGGCCTTGATCCGGGGCGGCTGGGATCGAGGAGAAGGGGACAGAGGTTTCTACGGCGTCTACTTGGATCTTTTTGTCATTCGGTGAATGTGGGCGCGCCGTCTAACAAGCGCTTGAAGCTGACGGGCGGTGATCGCTCTAAGGGAAACGGAGTGTTGTGCCCTAGCGGCCACGAACGATCGCTCAACGGCGGATGCGCCGGCGGGCGGGTCGCCCGCAGCTTAAGCGCGAGCCGTTAGACAGCGGCACCATGACCACTCAACCTGATGAGTTTCCTCCCATCCCGCCCGAAGAGGAAGCCTGTCTGCGGATCATTTCCGATTACCAAGGCGGCCGCATCACGCTCCAAGCAGCTGCGCCTCGCCTTCGCGACGCACTTCGTGGTTTACGGGGAGGGATCAACCTCCAGATGCCGCCGTCGGTTAGGCGTCTCTTTGCCGAGGTGGCCAGACTCGATGGGAAGTCGTTTCCCGCTTACGAGCCCGATCCCAGCAGGCACGGGGAGGGCGGCCAGCGCATGGCGAGCCGTCTGGCCGAGAAAGCGTGGCAGGCTGTTACTCGTCATTCCAACGCCAATGAGCCACTCAGCATCGCCTTTCACTTCGCGGCCGCGACTGAACCGACGGCCCGAGCAATCGCCGATTGGCTGAAACGCCACGGACAGGAGCAAATTGAGCTTCAGTCCCCCACAGAAGCCGACGCGGATGACTGGATCATTCGCGCCTCCACGCCGCGCACTCGCTGGTCGCGAACAGAAATAGAGCGGTGGGCAGCGGTCGTGCGTGACGCTCCCTTGGCGGGAGAAGCGAGCTTCATGGGTTGGGGTGTGTGAGCGGACACTGGTTGTCGCAAGCCGCTGTCTAACATGCGCTTGAAGCTGACGGGCGGTGATCGCTCTAAAGGAAGCGGAGTGTTGTGACCTGACGGGCACGAACTATCGTTCAACACCACGGCGCGCGGCGGGCGAGTCGCCCGCAGCTTAAGCGCGATCCGTTAGGCGCCGTCCACCTCCTCGTCAACCCATGCCCTTGTTGACTGGCATTTTCCTCTTCCTGGCCCTTGTCCTGGGTGGCTTCGCAGCCTACTTGCAGAGTGAGGCCTGGGCTCGGCTCTCGAGGAGAGGGGACAAACACCCATGGGTCGTGTACTTCCTCAGTTGGTTGGCACCTCAGGCCGACTTTACTCCCGATGGTTGGCGCCTCCATCGTCGTGCTATCACCTGTGGGCTCCTCGCCAGTTTCTTTCTCATTCTCACCTTTGCGAGCACGAAATGGTGATCCTTGCATTCCCCTATAGCCGGCGCCTAACAAGCGCTTGAAGCTGGCGGGCGCTTTCGTTTTAAAGGAAGCTGTTGTGTTGTGCCCTGATGGGCACCGACTATCGTCCACCTCTCTTGCGCCGGCGGGCGAGTCGCCCGCAGCTTAAGCGCGATCCGTTAGGCCGAACACCAACATCAAGGCAATTTTTCCGAGAGTTCAGCGCGGGGCCCGGCTCGCGGTGGTGCGCAACGGTGCGCGGCGTGGCGGTGGTTCGGTGGCGCACGGGCCGGGTCTGCTCAGGGCGTCAGCATCCTTGGTGAACGAGGGACCGCGGCGCGCCCTCCGCGCCTTCGGCAGGGCGGGTGACGGTCAGGGACGTCACTTTCATTTGCAGTCGAGCGGCGGTGGGTGCCCCGTTGTGGTGGCGTTGAATGGGAAGTCCCTGGGGCGGTGAGCATGGGCGAGCGTCGGCCTAACAAGCGCTTGAAGCTGACGGCGCCCGGTGTTGGGAGGAATTCCGTTTGTGCGCCAAAGAACGCTATGGTAGTCTCAATCGACGTGGCGCCGGTGGGGGTCGGCGCCGCAGCTTAAGCGCGGGCCGTTAGGCAGCGTCATGAGATTCTTGGCCCGATCCCGCTTGTTCCTCATTCTCGGTGCGCTCATCCTGGTCATGTTCGTCATCGGCCAGTTTTGGCGCGAACCCTTTCACGACGACGTCGTCGGGCTGCCTCGCTTCTTCGGCTCCGTTTGGCAGGTCGTCTTTCTCCCGGTTCAGCTCATTCTCAGTCTAGTCTGGGCGGCCGGGGGGAATCCCACTCGCCTTGTGGCGGTTCTCGCATTGGCCGTCTACCTCAGCGCATTCGTCGGGCTCGATCGTCTCATTGCTAGACTTGCCACCGGAACTGGCAATGACGCTGCCTAACAAGCGCTTGAAGCTGCCGGGCGGTGATCGTCTTAAAGGAAGCGGAGTGTTGTGCCCTGGCGGGCACGAACGGTCGTCCACTTCATCTTGCGCCGGCGGGCGAGTCGCCCGCAGCTTAAGCGCGGTCCGTTAGACAGCGGCACACATCGATCGGCATGGCTCAAATCCGCTTAAGCACTGCCTTGCCGGCTGCGCTCCTTGCGGTCATCGTTGCTGGCGCCGTGTGGCTTTGGGTCCGCCCTGAGCGCAGCGACGCCCCGGCCATTGCGATGTGCGGACAACTGTACCGTAAGGCCACCACTCACGCCGACTCGCTGCGAATCGACGACCAGATCCCGCTCCAGCGAGCGAAGGGCGATCTCAATCCACTTACGTGCGGCGCCCTACGGTCCAACTATCCCAGGCGATTTGGCGGTCACAATTGATGGAGGAGGCCGCTGTCTAACAAGCGCTTGAAGCTGGCGGGCGGTTATCGCTCTAAGGAAGCGGAGTGTTTGCGCCCTGGCGGGCGCGGACTATCGTCGACTTCACTTGCGCCGGCGGGCGGGTCGCCCGCAGCTTAAGCGCGGTCCGTTAGGCAGCGCGACTCTACTATGGCAACGAACGTTCGCCCCCTTTTCGTCTCGCTCTTCTTTGGCGCTCTCCTCTTGCTGCTCGCGGTCATGGTGGCTATGGTGATCTTCATCGCGCGCAACCTCTAGTAGTGTTTTCAACAGCGGGTCCAGCTGGCGCGCTGCCTAACAAGCGCTTGAAGCTGTCGGCGCCCGGTCTTGGGAGGAATTCCGTTTGTGCCCTAACACGCTCTGTGCTAATCTGAAGCCGAGCGGCGCTGCCGAGCGCTGGCGCCGCAGCTTAAGCGCGATCCGTTAGGCGGCAGCCCCCGAGGCACCAATGACGTTCCGCATCGAGACTGAGCGCGAAGAAGACGGACGCTGGATAGGCGAGATCCCGGACCTACCCGGAGTGATAACCTACGGCGACAGCCACGAGGACGCGATCGCTCGCGTACAGGCCCTCGCAGAACACCTGTTCACCCCCGACCCAGGCGGCGCGTGCCTTTGCTGGCCGCCGTTCATCACGTCGCCCTTTGACAACCGAAACATTGGACCCCGCATGCAAGCTCGGATCGACCGAGCCGAAAAGCGCGCTTGGGCCAAGATAGGCATCCGGCCGTCCGAAGGACACACATGAGCCCTGGGACGCTGCCGCCTAACAAGCGCTTGAAGCTGCCGGGCGGTGATCGCTTTAGGGGAAGCGGAGTGTTGTGCCCTGGCGGGCACGAACTATCGTTCAACGGCACGGCGCCCCGCGGGCGGGTCGCCCGCAGCTTAAGCGCGATCCGTTAGGCCGCGCATCCAGCCACCATCTCTGCCTGCACCCGCACTGGAGGACTCTATGAACGCGCCGTCGCCCTCCCCCCTCTTGCGGCCAGTCCTCAGGATCTTCGGCCTCATCTTCATCTTTGGCATATTCGTGTTGAACCGCCTCTGGCCGAGCGGCTGGGCCTGGGCGCCGGAGCAGCCGGCTTATCTGCAGATGATTCTCGCTATCTACATCACTCTAGGCGTCTTCCTCCTCCTCGCCGCACGGGACCCCATCCGCCACTTGAGCCTCATTTGGTTCACCGTTTGGTCTAGCATTGTTCATGCCGTCGTCATGGCGGTCCATTCCGTCACTGACCCTGGCCAGATAGGTCATCTCTGGGGTGACGTGGCGGCCTTGCTCCTTACCGCGGCGGTGCTGGCTGCGTTGACTCCGCGCCAGTTGTCAGCACCCAGCCCGACGTGAGCGGCCGGCCTGTGCGCGGCCTAACAAGCGCTTGAAGCTGACGGGCGGTGATCGTTCTAGTGGAAGCGGAGTGTTGTGCCCTGGTGGGCACGAACTATCGTTCAACTACACGGCGCGCGGCGGGCGAGTCGCCCGCAGCTTAAGCGCGATCCGTTAGACGGCGCGAGAGAGTGCCTTGAATACTCGGATCACCGAAGCTCGCTGGACCGAACTGCACCACGCCTACGGTCCCGCGACCGACATCCCAACGCTGCTTGAGCGCGCGTCTTCTGACTCTCACTCCGGCGCCAAGCCTGGTAGTGCGTGGTTCGATCTGTGGAGCGCTCTGTGCCACCAGGGCGACGTCTATACGGCCAGTTATGCTGCGCTTCCGTACCTCATCGCCATCGCGCGGGCGCGCGGTGCGCTGGGCCAGTACGATCCGCTCTTTCTCGCCGGCTGCATCGAGCTGGCACGAATGGAAGGCCGCGGGCCACCGATACCTCCTGACCTCGACGAGCCGTATCACGCCGCCGTGCGGGATGGAGAGGTCTTTGCGCAAGCCGCCCTCGCTGCTGCACAGGATGACGACTCGCGGACGGCTCTCGGGGCGGCTGCGGCCGCCTTCGGCGGGGATGCCGTCGCGGCTCGAGCGATCTTGGATGCCGATTGAGGGGCGGGTTCAGTTGGCCGCGCCGTCTAACAAGCGCTTGAAGCTGGCGGGCGGTGATCGCTTGAAGGGAAACGGAGTGTTTGCGCCCTGGGGGGCGCGGACTGTCGTCCCACACCTTTGCGCTGGCGGGCGAGTCGCCCGCAGCTTAAGCGCGGTCCGTTAGACGGCGCCCACGCACTCATGTCGGGACAGATGAGACTACGTACCGTGGGACCCGATAGCCCCGGCCAGTGTGAGCCGGGACTATCGGACGACCGACCGCGAGATCCACGTCTCTGTTACTGTCCCGAGCTCTCACCCAGGGCGACGAGAAGCTCGTCCAGCTGATCGAACGTCTCGACCATTGCATCGGCTGCTCCGGTGCCGGCAGCGTCGAGCGCTTCCTTCGAAGGATAGCTCTCGTGCAGGACCACCAGCGTCTTGCCGCCCTTTTCCTCGAAGGTCACCGTGGTGACAGGCCCGCCCTCGCCACCTTCCTCATTGGTCCACGCGAGGCGCGAATACGGCTTCACTTCGACATACGTGCCGAAAAACGCGGCAGGCTCGGGGCCACCGTGGTCGAATACCAATCGGTACTTGCCTCCGACACGAGCATCCACCTCGCAGGACAGCAGGGTCATTCCCATCGACTTGGGCACCCACCAACGCTTGAGCAGCTCGGCCTTGGTAAATGCCTCGAACACGATGCGCGCCGGGCCGTTGATGGTCCGCGTGACAACCACCTCGCGGTCCGACTTCCGTTCCACCGTGGTGCGGTTCTTCACGGGGCCGGGCTCACTTTCGATTCTTGCGTTCATCGCTCTTCTCCTTTCGTGTCAGTTCCTCGACAACCTTGTCCAACTCGTCGAAGCGTTCGTCCCAGCGCTGGCGGTACCTCTCGAGCCACGCCGTCTCTTCCTCCAATCGGCGCGGGCCCAGCTGGCACTTCCGCACGCGCCCGATCTTCTTCGTGGTGACGAGCCCCGCCTGCTCCAGAACGCCGACGTGCTTCTTCATGCCCGTGAGCGTCATGTGGAACTTCTCGGCAAGGTCCGTGATCGAAGCGTCGGCTCGTCCGAGCTGCTCCAGAACGCCACGCCGCGTGGCGTCCGAGAGCGCGGCGAACGAAGTATCAAGTCGGGTCGTCATATACTGAACCATATGGTTCAGTAGTTTAACGCAAGCGTTCGCGGCATGCAAGGGGTGGCCGCGAAGAACGATGCGTCCAATCAGAACTTCAGGTCCTTTGCTGCAGAGAACGTATTCATTCTTAAGCAGGAGGCAGGGCCAGATCACTGGCTTGATCAGCTGCCGGGGCCGAACACGAGCATTGTTACTCGAGCTTGAGGTGCGCGCGCTGTCTAACAAGCGCTTGAAGCTGCCGGCGCGCGTAGATTGTGGAATGAATCTTTCTTCAGCGCGCCGCAGCTTAAGCGCGATCCGTTAGGTGGCGCCGCAGCTGTCGATCGGTTTCCGGCTCCTACTGTTCGCCCTCGCCGTTGCGGGAGGGTGTTCGCGCCCGCTGCAGTCACGACGCGTGGCGCGGTATGCGAAGTGTAGCCCCGGCTATATCTCCGATTCCGCCGTGGCTGGCCTGCCGATTGGCGCCTCGGTTGCCTCTGTCAAGGAGCATTGTCGCGTCCTCGAGGACACGACCTTTCCCGGTTTAGAGGGGCTGCCAGAACGCACGCTGCTCGTCGAGATCGGCTCGGACACGCTGGTTGCAGTGATTGACAGCGATCGGGTATGGCGGATCGAGATCCAGTCGTCTCGGTTCAGGACGCAGGACTCGCTACGAGTAGGCTCCCGACTTTCTAGGCTCCTTCGTGATAGCAGCGCACGAGCGCTAATCGGGGAAGGGAATTACTACGTTGTCATGGGGTCACACTGCGGATTGAGTTTTGCGCTCCCGCATATCCAGCTGCCACGGCCCATGGGCGACCTCGATGCAGCTACGCTGCGCGCGCTCTCCGACACCCTACCAATTCAAGAGATCTTGGTTGTTGGTTGCGATTCCTCGTGGGGCGCCACCTAAGATGCGCTTGAAGCTGACGGCGCCGGCCTTTAAAGGAAGCGTCATGTTAGTGCTCATTCAGCCCTCGCGCCGCAGCTTAAGCGCGATCCGTTAGACGGCAACAGCCTCCCTCAGACCAGATGGAGCTCCACTGCGGCATCTGCCTCGTGCGCCCTTGGCGCGAGTCCGACGCCGCTGCTATCACGCCCCATGCCAACGACCGCGACGTGTGGCTCAACCTTCGGGATCGGTTTCCCCACCCCTACCGTACCGCTGACGCTGTCGAGTACATCCGCTCCGTTGCGTCTCAGCGGCCGCTCGTCAGCTTCGTGATTGTCGTCGGCGATGATCCTGCCGGCGGGATCGGCCTCCGCCTTGGTGAGGACATCGAGCGACGTTCTGCGGAGATCGGCTACTGGATCGGCCGCGCATACTGGGGCCGAGGGATAACGACGGCGGCGGTGCGCGCCGTAACGACGTACGCCTTCGCCTCGCTGGACTTGCTGCGCGTCTTCGCGCTACCCTTCACCGACAACGCTGCGTCGGTGCGCGTCCTTGAGAAGGCGGGTTACGTGCGGGAGGGAGTGCTGCGCTCGAGCGCCATCAAGGCGGGGCAAGTTCGCGACCAGTATCTGTACGCGGCGGTGCGCCCGAACGGAGTCGGAGCTGTTGCCGTCTAACAAGCGCTTGAAGCTGGCGGGCGGTGATCGGCTCAAAGGAATCGGAGTGTTGTGCCCTAGCCGGTCCGCACGATCGTCGATCATCCTTGCGCTGGCCAGCGAGTCGCCCGCAGCTTAAGCGCGATCCGTTAGGCGGCTGGCAATGACTGAAGGCTGGTGCGGGGACGACTACCTGATTCTGTTCGAGCAAGACGCGCTGTCTCTCGAACAAGCCTATGGCCTTACAGCCGCTCTTCCTGGCTATCATCTCGTCGGGTTGAGGGGCTGGGACGATTTCATTGTCGAAGACGGCGCTGGTGCTCGATTTACGGTTCCTACCGTGCCCCTCCTGGCCCGCTATCTCAAGCCGTACACGATCCCAAAGACCAAGCCTGAGCCCGACGACCGCATTGGCGGGAGAATCAAGTGGTACATCACGCCAATTATTTTCGGTGGCGATCCCAACCTTGGCAAGAACGTCAGGTGGGTCACGGTGGATGAACATGCCCAGCTCGTCCAATGGTGGAAGAAGAAATACCACCAAGTCAAGAGAGATTGCGACGGAACGCCAGCCGCCTAACAAGCGCTTGAAGCTGGCGGGCGGTGATCGCTTTAAGGGAAGCAGAGTGTTGTGCCCTGGCGGGCACGGACTGGCGTCCACTACTCTTGCGCTGGCGGGCGAGTCGCCCGCAGCTTAAGCGCGATCCGTTAGGCAGCTACGAGGTCCTGTGGACGCCACCAGCGTCGCTAAGTACCGAGGCCAGATCGTCGAGTTGGCATTCACTGATGGGGTGCGCCTCAAGGCCCACATCATCTCGGTTGACCCTGATGTCATGGAGAACCATGTTATCTACGACGTCCTCGAGGTTGTGGACCCGGGGACTGAACCCGAAACTTGGAAGCGGCCGCCACTGGCCACGTCTGCACAGCACATCAGCCAGGTCCGCCCGACCGACGGGAAGCGCTACGCCAAGGCGCCGGGCTCCAAGACCTTTGACAAGCCGTCGTGGAAGTTCTGGTAGGCAGCTGCCTAACAAGCGCTTGAAGCTGGCGGGCGCGCCCAAGTAGGGTAGAGTTCCATTTGTGCGCCGGATCAGGAGCGCTAGCCAAGTGCGTCTGAGGTGCGCCAGCGGCCATTGCGCCCGCAGCTTAAGCGCGATCCGTTAGGCAGCGGCACAGGAACTGGACGATGGACTACCGTCGCGGTCGGACGCCTTCTCTCGTGGGGGTCGGTCTGCTGATCCTCGCGGGCTCCGGTGCCGCTCAGCGTAGCTCGCCCCATTTCTCCACAGTGCACGTGCCGTACGCTGCGGAAGTCGCCATCTCAGACAAGCCAGCATCCCCGGTTCTCGGCGTGCAGCCGCGAGTGCCACGGACTCACTGGTTGGAGGGAGGCCTTGTCGGTGGAGTTGCGCTCGGCATCTTCGGCGGAGTCGTCGGCCATGCCGTGTGCACCAACAGCGACGTGCGTCAGACTTGCACTGGCCCCACCCTCGGGTCAGCGGTCTTAGGGGCCGGAGTCGGCTTCGTCACGGGGGCCTTGATCGGCGGTCAGTTTCCGAAACGCGAGTAGATGGCAAGGAGTCGCCGGAGGATGCCGCTGCCTAACAAGCGCTTGAAGCTGTCGGCGCCCGGTCTTGGGAGGAATTGCGTTTGTGCGCTGGCCCGCTCCGTGCTAGTCTCAGGCATCGTGGCTCCCCCCGAGCGTCGGCGCCGCAGCTTAAGCGCGGTCCGTTAGGCTGCAACGGAGGATGTAATAATGGCAGCTGGCATACCATTACTCCCTTTCCTGGCGCCAGTCCTCAGCGCTTGGCTAACCCCTCATACCCTCGCGATTCAAGCTCCGAGTGCCATCGGGACGTATGTCCTTGCCACCGCTGGCACGCACCAGTTGCCAATCGAGGCTGCTCGCATCATGCCGTATGAAGGGCCCACCCTTCACTCTGTCCATCTCGAACTGATGCCCGCTGGCAAGCTGCAAGGGGAAATCGTTGTGTCGTTTACCGATTCCGGTACTGTGACGGACACGGTCCTGCTGGACGGCCACTGGAAAGCAACTGGCGACACCGTTCGGCTTACATATCGATGGTCCCGACCACGCTGGCAGAAAGGCCCGCGGACGTTTCACTTTGCCCGACCAGTCACAGGCATTGTGAGCCAGTCGGCGTTCAGCCTGCCAGAGCTCGCCTTCTTGGATCACGACTTCTTTGGTGGTCCTACACCCATGCATTTCCGACGAGTCTCCTAACCGTTGCAGCCTAACAAGCGCTTGAAGCTGGCGGGCGGTGATCGCTCTAAGGGAAGCGGAGTGTTGTGCCCGGGAGGGCACGAACTATCGTCCAATGACACGGCGCGCGGCGGGCGAGTCGCCCGCAGCTTAAGCGCGATCCGTTAGGCAGCGGCTGATACCGCCCGAGTGGTGCGCTCGCGCCGCACCCGTCACAACGGGCGCGCCTAGTCCATCGTACCCTATGATGAGGCGTGAACGTCGCCCTCGCTGGGCCGGCGCGGGCGACAGTGCCGCCGGATGGTGCCCTGCGGAGTCACGGCTTGCCTGGGAGGCCCGAATGCGTTGCGCTCCCTTTGGCGCTTTAATTGGCCTCGGCTGCGTAAGCACGAGCGTCGCCCACTTGTCACCCACAAAGTACGAGTCTCGATCCCGCGAGACCCCGATTGCGTTGTACAGTTCCCAGCTACCCACATGCGCGTTCACAGAGATCGCGATCGTGAAGGCGCGACGCGAGACGTGGATGGTCTCACATGACGCGGCGGTCACTGCGTTGCGGAGCAAGGCTCGGGAGCTGGGCGGGGATGCGTTGGTCCGGCTCGCCTTCGGCGACAATGGTGAAGTGACAGGCACAGTGATTCGGTTCGCCCGAGACGATTGCAAACAATGAGTGCAGGCCGACGCCGCTGCCTAACAAGCGCTTGAAGCTGGCGGCGCGCGTAGGATATTGAATGACACCTTTTTCTTCAGCGCGCCGCAGCTTAAGCGCGATCCGTTAGACGGCGCGCTGGAACGCACCGTGAGATCACGCTCACTCACCATTGTCTTTGCTATCTGCGCCGCGTGTCACGGGCCACCGCCAACTCCCCAGACCAGCTCCTCCTCTGTGGTGAACGCGGCTCCCGACTCGCAAACTGCAATGCGGACCCGTGACTCCATCATCTACGTGCGCTGGAACCTCCCTCGCCTGGCCGGCGTCGGGCTCAGCAGCGGCACCTACGCCGCCAAGTACGATCTATTCCTCGGTCTCAACCCCTACTTCATCCGAGGACAATTTGACGGCGATACCCTCCTCGACGTGGCAGTCCAAATCACGGAGAAGGCTACCGGCAAGCGGGGCATTGCAATCATTCATGCCGCGGACTCCAGCGTCCATATCATTGGCGCGGGCACACCGTTCGGCAACGGCGGTGACGATTTCAGGTGGCTTTGGGTCTGGCGCGCTGAGCCCCGCAGTGCTCGCTCTGACATAGCGCCAGTTGGGCGCGAACTCCTGCTTGTCGAGAAGCCTGAGTCCGCTGGCGGCATGATCTGGTGGAATGGCGTTGCGTACGTGTGGACGCAACATGGTGACTGAACGCGCGCCGTCTAACAAGCGCTTGAAGCTGTCGGGCGGTGATCGCTTTAAGGGAAGCGGAGCGTTTGCGCCCTGGCGGGCGCGACTGTTCGTCCAACATCCTTGCGCTGGCGGGCGGGTCGCCCGCAGCTTAAGCGCGATCCGTTAGGCATCCACGACCTTCATGAGTGATTCGGGCAAGCCACTCCGTTTAGACCCCAAGGCTCGGTCTGCGAATCCAGCACACCCGCCTTCGTCGCGCGACCCTCCGCTGCACCCGCGTACCATGGCTTCCCGCTCATCGAGGAAACCAACACCGAACGGGTGGGTCTACGGCGCTATCACTGACTTCGAAGCTCCTGAAGGTGCCGATGCGGGCGACGGGTACGTGCCGCGCCGGACGGAACGTCGGGCGGGGCTGGTATGGGAGGTCGGACTTCGAGCGCTCGAGCTTCGACCCCTCGCCCTAGGCAGTATTGGGAAGGACTGACCGATGATCGCAACGGTTGCGATAAGCTCCTGCGTTCTGTGGGCGTGTCCCCTCTTTCCATGGTCTGGCAGGGAACACCGGCATGTGGATTCGGCTGAAACCGAGTACCAGGCTGCGCAGATCACCTTGCTTGTGCTCCGCGCAACCGTGAGGGGTGCCGCATCGGCCCGCAATGTGTTCATCCTGCCATCTCGGGTACCGCTTGCGATAGACCAGGCGGCACATGCACTCGCGATCCTGAGGAAACCTGTCCAGTGCACCGGAGGCATGAAGGGCGCAATCCTTGCTGTCACGTGTCAGCCGGAAGAGGCAGGGGACGTTCTTGAGTTCTTCTATCGAAGCGCGGCCCTGCACATATCATCCTGGGAAGCGGCGGTGAAGAAGCGATGCCCAGGCCCGATCGACGAGGCCAGGCTGCTGTTACGTAGGGGGGGCACGAGCGTGACGGTTCCGTTCGATGCCCTAAAGTCCTGGTTTCGCAGTTACTACATGGATGTCTCCCTTGGAGGCGACCAAACGGCGAGCCTACCCCAAGGCGTCTGCTTCGTCATCGAGGTTGGGCCCGGTGGAACAATGAAGATTCGGAGAAGTAACACGGGCCCGACGCCGTCCTAGTCTGCTCTACCTGGGCGATTTCGCCGAAATCCTCCCGCCAGACAAAGATCGCTGGGGTGTCTATGCGGTCTGGTTCCCTAAGCAGGTTCGGAGCGTCGGAGATTTGACTGAGTGCTTTCGCCATGTGCTTCCGCAGCTCAAGGTGGTCCATGCTCGCCTCTTCGGTGGGGTGGATGCCTAACATGCGCTTGAAGCTGGCGGGCGATGATCGCTTTAAGGGAACGGGAGTGTTGTGCGCTGGTGCGCACGAACTATCGTTCAACGACACGCCGCGCGGCGAGCGAGTCGCCCGCAGCTTAAGCGCGATCCGTTAGGCATCCCCATTGGCTTCGTGACCGTACCGTGACCCCACTATTTGGATGGCTCCGAGATCGTCGGCGCCAACGCGAGCAACACGCGGCGGCGTGGGCTCAACAAGCAGGGGCAGACGGTGTGAAGCCCTTCCAGCTCGCTGCCAGGGAGCGTGTCGACAGGATGCTTGCGGCTCACGGAGCCCCGATGCAATGGTCCGTCGAACAGGTCGGTCAGGAGTCGGGGCCCAGTCTCATCGGGCGTGCACCCTCCGTTTTCCTCGACGTGGCGATTCATGACGACACGTTCGGCTTCACAGTACGGGACAAGGGGGACTACCTGGAGTGGTGGGATTATGAAACACCCGCGGCGATGATAGATGAGTTCGTTTCACGAGTGCAAGCCAAGATCCAGCCGCCTGCGGCGAGTTAGCGGCCTGTGCGCGGGATGCCTAACAAGCGCTTGAAGCTGACGGGCGCTGATCGCTTTTAATGGAACCGGAACGTTGTGGCCCTGGCGGGGCACGGACTTCGTCCGGCAGCCTTGCGCCGGCGGGCGAGTCGCCCGCAGCTTAAGCGCGATCCGTTAGGCGCACACCGCGATGATTCGTCGACGCCGCGCATTGCTTGGTCTCGTCGCCCTCGCCTTAGCTTGCAGGCAGGCGACTAGGGTCCCTAGCTCCGTCGCATCTCAGCAAGCGTTTTGGCTGCAAGACTCCACGTGCGATTTCGAGCGGCACCAAGCCCATCCTGATGCTGCCGAGTTGGCTGCACAGTTCGTAGCTCGCGACGCCGCGGGGGACTTTCTTCGGACCGACTCATGGTTCGATGGCGCGACCACATGCCCGGGCCACGAGCCTGGGCCTGACACGCACGGCGTGGTGGCCGGTTATCGAATGAATGTCGAGCGCCAAGCCGACACGCTCGTGGAATATCGCGTCTCTTACGCGGACCTCGGCATGATGCACTACGAGCAACGGCCCGGGGATCTAGCCTATCACGCGGTATGGACACCGCACATTGGTGAAATCGCGGAGACGCTCACCGTTGTTCGTACAACCTACGGATGGCGCGTACGCAGTCCTGCGCTGTGGCAGCACGTGCTCGCGGACACAGTATTGCGGCGTGAATCCGGCCGTCTTCAGCCGAGCGACTCCGAGCGGATGCGCCAAGTCGTCGACAGCTTGCGTGCTCACGGGTGGCGCGGTGGCGCCTAACCAGCGCTTGAAGCTGACGGCGCTTCACAAGTAGGGAAGAATTGCGGTTGTGCGCCGAGGGACTCCGATGCAAGCTCAAGTATCAGCGCGGCTGCTGCGCTTGGCGCGCCGCAGCTTAAGCGCGATCCGTTAGGCCGCACGCTCTGAACAGGCCCATGACCCACCGTTACGGCGTTCCGTTCGTCCTCGTATTCCTCGCTGCGCTCCCTGCGCGAATCTCGCAACAGGACTGGCGGGTCGCGCTTCGCAGCTATGGGCCCGTTCGGTTCGGCATGACGGTTGGAGAGGCTTCGCGGGTCTTGGGCCAAGAGCTGAATGCTGACACAACTGAGAGCTGCATATACGTTGCTCCAGCGTCTCTTCGGCACCGCGTCAACTTTATGGTGATTGACGGTCACATCGCGCGAGTGGATGTCGATACTGTTGGTGTTGAGACGCGAAGCGGCGCCCACGTTGGCTCCACCGAGGATGAGGTCAAGCAACTTTACACTGGTCAGATTCGTGTTGAGCCGCACCCGTATACTGGGCCTGAGGGTCATTACCTCGTTTACGTGCCTCGGGACTCTGCTGACACGGCCTTCGGTATGATCTTCGAGACTGACGGTCGCGTTGTAACGAGCTATCGCTCCGGCGAGCATGCTGCGGTGAAATTCATCGAAGGATGCTCATGACTCTTCGCCCTAGGCGTGCGGCCTAACAAGCGCTTGAAGCTGGCGGGCGGTGATCGCTTTAGGGGAAGCGGAGTCTTGTGCGCTGGCGCGCACGAACTATCGTTCAGCTACGCGGCGCCCTGCGGGCGAGTCACCCGCAGCTTAAGCGCGATCCGTTAGGCAGCCCGTGACCCTTCGCATCCGTCGACCGGCTCTAGCCATTCTCGCACTGGTCTACTCGGCCTGCGGGCGTGGCAATCATCCCTCCCATGCACCCTCCGGGGCATCACCGACTACCTCCAATGCTCATGAGGACACGTCACTGTCAGGTGCGATCTGTCCGGTGTTCCTCACCAAAGGGGACACGGCTGCACGCAGCGAACCCGTGAGTACGGCTCTGTTGAGCAGAGGTCACGGGGCTGGGGCCACTGAATCCGTCACGGTTGCCATTCTCGGCCCGCCCTCCGAGCGCCGAACGGAGCACGACAAGACGTACGGGGACACCATAGTGCGGCTACGGTATGCTGGCCTTGAGGTTGGGTTCTACAAAGACGGTGCAGAGATCCTAGCGGGGCTGACGCTCACAAGTCCACATTGCGAAGTTTTCCCTGGTCTTAGCGTTGGGGCCTCGGCCGCGAGTCTTTCCCGACTCTTTGGCGCGCCCGCTTTTCAGCACGCTGTTGCCGATTCGCTCATCTTGCAGTTCCAGGCAGGTGAGCCAGGTCCCGTCGCCAGCTACATCAACTTCGTCGTACTTAGGGACACGATCCGGACTATCCAATGGCAGTTCGGTATCGATTGAGCGTCGAGAACGGGCTGCCTAACAAGCGCTTGAAGCTGACGGGCGGTGATCGCTCTAAGGGAACCGGAGTGTTCGCGCCCTGGCGGGCGCGGACGTTCGTCCATCACTCTTGCGCCGCTGGGCGAGTCGCCCGCAGCTTAAGCGCGATCCGTTAGACAGCAGCGCACGTGAGGCACACTTCAATGCAGCGATGCCATCTTCCGAGCACGGCAACCATTGCTACCATACTTGCCGTCGCGGCACCCGTTTGTCTCGCTGGCCAGCGGCCGGACTCCTCTAAGCGCGGTCGCACGGCCGTGGCCCGCGCTGACTCTGCCTCACGGCGATTTGATAGGCTAGGCATGCAGGTGTTCGACGCCGAATGGCAAGCGTATCTCGTCGCTGGGGACCGGTTCTATGCGGACCCTGAGGATGCTGAGGGCGTGCAGCAGAAGTTCTTTCAATCCTCGGTCTTCTTACTTAGGCTCGCGGTTGCCGCAGACTCCATTAACGCCTCCGCCGAGTACCACCTCGGGCAAGTGTTAGCACGAAAGAGCTATCTAGGTTTCGGAACATGGAACACGGACACCCTCAACGTAGCCGTCGAACATCTGGCGCGCGCAGAGCGACTTGCCATCGCAGCCTATGCGTCGCTCAAGCCCAATATCGAAAAGGCTCTGCGACGGGAGCGGGAGAGCCTTGACTCCCTCAGACGGTAGCGCTGGGAGGCTGCTGTCTAACAAGCGCTTGAAGCTGCCGGCGCCCGTTTTGTGGAGGAATTCCGTTTGTGCCCCAGCGAGCTCTGTATTAGTCTGGACTATCGTGGCGCCCGCGGGGTGCGGCGCCGCAGCTTAAGCGCGATCCGTTAGGCATCACACATGCAATCCTTGCCGTGAAAGCATCCTCCTTGGCACTCAGCCTTCTCGTTGCCGCCGCGTCATCCCTCGCAGCGCAGCGCGCCGACTCATCGAGTGCCGTGGCGACGGTGGCACAACTCTATCGAGACTTCGCGTGGGAGGCGGTCGTCGAAGAGCCGGAATGGCGCGGGCATGACCTCCTTGATCAACCGCGCGCCATCCTCCTCCGTTACTTCGATGAGCACCTGACCGATCTATTGCTTGCCGATCGGGCCTGCGAAAAGCGGGCTCACGAGCATTGTGGGCTTGGGTTTCTACCGATTTGGGCGTCGCAGGATCCTGCAGCGGCTGAGTTGAAAGTATTGCCCACCCAAGACTCGAGTGTGGTGGTCGTGACGTTTCGCTATCCAAGCAACGGGGATTCCGTGAAGCTCACGTATCAGCTATTCCACACAAGGAGCGGTTGGCGCATCCACAATATCTCACAGGGCTCACGCTGGTCCCTACTGACGCTGTTGTCTGGAAAGGGCTGAGTCTAGTTATGATCACCACCATTTACGCGCGTGATGCCTAACAAGCGCTTGAAGCTGGCGGGCGGTGATCGCTTTAGCGGAAACGGAGTGTTTGCGCCCTGGCGGGACACGGATTTCGTCCGCCAGCCTTGCGCCGGCTTGCGAGTCGCCCGCAGCTTAAGCGCGATCCGTTAGGCATCACCCCGGGGTCTTTGTTAGATTGAGTCCCGTGACCCTCCAACTAACCGCGGTGTTCGAGAAGGTGCCCGAGGGCTACATCGCCTTCGTAGAAGAGCTTCCGGGCGCCAACACCCAAGGGGCGACGCTCGACGAGGCCCGCGCCAACCTCGACGAAGCCGTGCGTCTGGTGCTCGAGGCGAACCGCACTCTCGCTCAGGAAGCGCTGGGCAATCGTTCCGTCATCCGCGAACGCTTCAAGATCACGCCTGCTTGAAACGGCGTCACCTGGTTCGTCATCTGAAGGCCCATGGCTGCGAGCTGTTGCGGGAAGGCGCTCATCACTCCGTCTATGTCCATCGCTCGGCGCACAAGACCTCCACTGTGCCGAGGCATCGTGAAATCAATGATCTCTTGGCACGCAAGATCTGCCGCGATCTGGAAATCCCCGAGCCGTGATGCCTAACAAGCGCTTGAAGCTGACGGGCGCTCTCGTTCTAACGGAAGCGATTGTGTCGTGCCCTGGCGGGCACCGGACTTCGTCCACTTCTTCTTGCGCCGGCGGGCGAGTCGCCCGCAGCTTAAGCGCGATCCGTTAGGCGGCGGCACCATGCGCGGTCCATTCGCGGCGCCATTCGGCCTTGGCCTACTCTGCGTCGTCACGGTTGCCTGTCCTGCTCCAGGAAAGGGACCAAAGGCCGCGCGCGGTTACGCCCAAGCGCAACCGATCATCAATGCGCTCGCCGCGTATCACCGAGCCCACGATGCATACCCCGATCAGTTGTCTACCCTGGTCCCAGACTACTTGGATTCGGTCGCGGTTCGCGCTCCAGTTGAGTACAGCAAACTCGCCTCCGACGATTACGAGGTCTCTTTCCGTTACGTGGGCCCCGGCAGCAACCACTGTACCTACCGCGCGTCAGCTCGCGTGTGGTCCTGTTCTGGATTGTTCTAGGTATGCCGCCGCCTAACAAGCGCTTGAAGCTGGCGGGCGCTCTCGTTATAGAGGAAGCGTTGTGTCGTGCCCTGACGGGCACGGGACGTTCGTCCACCAGTCTTGCGCCGGCGGGCGGGTCGCCCGCAGCTTAAGCGCGATCCGTTAGGCAGCGGCAGACGGGATACTTTGATGCCCAAGCGTAAGCCCAAGCCGACTCCGGTCAAACTTCCCAAGCCGCCCAAGCCGAAGCCACCGGAACCATGGGAGCCCGCGCGTCTTCCGGAGCCATGGGAACCTGCCAAGCCTCCGAAGCCTCTGGGCTGATGAACGAGCCGCTGCCTAACAAGCGCTTGAAGCTGCCGGGCGCTTTCGTTCTAAAGGAAGCCGTTGTGTCGTGCCCTAGCGGGCACGGGACGTTCGTCCACTTCTCTTGCGCCGGCGGACGAGTCGCCCGCAGCTTAAGCGCGATCCGTTAGGCAGCTTACTGAATTCATGAGACCTGTCAGGCAACGATCCGCCGGCCGCGAATTCGTTATAGCGATTCTCGCCATGGTCATCGCCGTCGTCACAGGCATCGATTGGATCAGTAAGCCTCTCCATTTGGTTCACGTTCTTACTCTCGTAGCCGCTGGTATGGTTGCCGGTGCTGGTCTAACACGTGCGCTCGCTCGTTGGCGCCAAGACCGCAGGGTTGGCTCCGATGAGCCAGCTGCCTAACAAGCGCTTGAAGCTGTCGGGCGGTGATCGTCTTGAGGGAAACGGACTGTTGTGCCCTGGCAAGCGCCGACTAACGTCTGGTACTCTTGGGCCGGCGAGCGAGTCGCCCGCAGCTTAAGCGCGGTCCGTTAGGCAGCGACCGTGACGCACAAACTTCTACCGGGATCTCTCAGGTCTGCCCCCGAACTCCTTCAGAAGCTCCGGCGTGATGCCGCCTTACTGGAGGATGAGGTAACCTCGGATCGCCTGTTCAACTTTGTCGTCACCGGATACTCCCTTATCGACTGGATCAAGCACGATCCAACTGTTCCCGCCGCAGCTAAGGTCGGCAGCGAAATTGACTCCCTCTATCACGATCCGTGGCTCACACTTTGCGGAGACCTGGCGACTGCAGCGAAGCATTTCGAGCTCACAACACGCAAGCCTACGGCTTCCGGGGTCACGGCGGCGCGCGGGTGGGGTGTCGGTCGCTTCGGTAAAGGGGGCTACGGAGTCGGTGAAGAGGAAATCAGGGTGCATTTGCCCGACGGCACGGCTCACGATGTGTTCGCGCTGGTCGAAGGTGTCCTGTGGGCTTGGAAGAACTTCTTCACACGTCACGGTCTTGCCGGCGCCTAGTGGTGGGTCGCTGCCTAACAAGCGCTTGAAGCTGGCGGGCGGTGATCGCTCTAAGGGAAACGGAGTGTTGTGCCTTGGCGCGGCACGGAAGGTCGTCCACTTCTCTTGCGCCGGCGGGCGGGTCGCCCGCAGCTTAAGCGCGATCCGTTAGGCCGATACGAACATCAACCCCGTTTTTGCGGGGGGTCGGCGGCCAGCTTCCACTTAAGGTGGTCGAGCCCGGCCCGGCAGGTGAGCACGGTGCGGTGGTGCAGGGGCGAGGCTGCTCGGGGCACCAGCATCGTTTGCCATCGAGCAACCGTGTGGCGCCCGCCGCGACTCCGGCAGGGTAGGGGCTGGCCCTGGGGCCTTCGGCGCCCCCTTGTCTGTGAGCGCCGGTGGGCGCCCGCGTGCGGGGGCGGTACAAGGTGAGTCCCGTGGGGGTGAGCGTGGGCGAGCATCGGCCTAACAAGCGCTTGAAGCTGCCGGGCGGTGATCGCCTTAAGGGAAGCGGAGTGTTGTGCCCCTGTCGGGGCTCGGCCTGTCGTCCATTACTAGTTGCGCCAGCGGGCGAGTCGCCCGCAGCTTAAGCGCGATCCGTTAGGCGGCGACCGCGGACATATCGCGCACGCCGTCCACGTAGTTGGGATCCCAACTCAATCCCTCCTAAGCAAATGGCAAAAGGCTACTGGATTACGTTCTATCATTCGGTGCGGGATCCGGCCCGACTGGCAGAGTACGGCGCTCTAGCCGTACCAGCGATCGAAGCTGGAGGCGGCCGCTTCCTGTCACGGGGACCGGCGGCTAGGACCTTCGAGGGCGTGGAGAAACAGCGTACAGTGTTAGTCGAGTTCGACAGTGTTGCACGCGCCGTGCAGACGTATCAGAGCCCGCAGTACCAGGCGGCGCTGGTACTCCTAAAGGGCGCTGTGGAGCGCGACGTGCGCATTGTTGAGGGGGTTGGCTGAGCAGGTGCCGCCGCCTAACATGCGCTTGAAGCTGCCGGGCGCTCTCGTTCGAAAGGAAGCCGTTGTGTCGTGCCCTGGCGGGCACGGGACATTCGTCCACCACTCTCGCGCCGCCGAGTGGGTCGCCCGCAGCTTAAGCGCGGTCCGTTAGGCGGCTGGAGACATACGCGATATGAGGTTGCTATTCCGAGCGCTACTCCATTTGGCTTTCGTCGCGCTCCTCTGCCCACTGCGCGAATCACTAGCGCAGACCCCGCAGCCTCTGGCTCAAGCCGATTTCACCCTCGGCGGTCTCACAGAGGACACCGACTCCGCTGCAGTTCGCGCTCGATTAGGGAAACCCGACTCCGTCTTCGTCGAGGGCCATCCCTTCGATGTCGATGCAAAACTGGTCAGTTGGGTCTATCCTCGCCTTACCGTCTTCTTCTTCTCAATGGATCACGTCGTAGGCATCCGCACGCGGGATTCTCGCGTCGCGACGCAGCGCGGGCTCCGGGTCGGCGACTCCGTGGCGCGCCTCCGGCGACTGTACGGTGAGCCAACCTCCTCTTATCATGACGATCTGGACTATGCCGATTCGGGAGAACACCTCCACGTCATGCGCGTTACCGTCAGACAAGGACACGTGGCCGAGATCTATGTCGGATGGATTCTTGATTGAAACTCCAGCCGCCTAACAAGCGCTTGAAGCTGGCGGGTGGTGATCGCCTTAAAGGAAGCGGAGTCTTGTGCCCCTGGCGGGCCAGCACTGTCGTCCACTATTCTTGCGCCGGCGGGCGAGTCGCCCGCAGCTTAAGCGCGATCCGTTAGGCGGATGCGCATGACCATCGACCTTCGTGGCTTCTGGCCCCGCTCCCTGCTTGCCGGATCGATCACGGTCGTAGTCACGATCGCCTGCTCGCCGTCGAACCATCCTCGGCTGCCTATGCGACGCCTAGGCGTCCTAGCCGCTGCCGTTGACTCTGCTCTCCGACTCCGCTCCGATGTGACCTGCAACGCAGTCCCGCTTGGCACGCAGGAGGGCGGCATCGAGTCCGCGACTGGCTGCTACCTCTATTCCAAGGACTCGACTCTCTTCTACTTCTATGTCGCGAAGACCGGTTACGTACTCGCCTGGGGTCACCAGTTGCACGTTCCTGATGCCACTCGCGCACAAGCGCTTCGGGCCCTTGCGAGTCTCAATGACTCGCGTTACGGGCCTGGTCAGGTGTGTCCGCCATCTGAGCGTGTCGAGGGTTTCACCGTCTGGCGCGCCGCCGGTTACTTTCGCTACGCGTCGGCAGACTCCGACGCGGCGAAGCTCTCCCTCCCCTACAATATCTACGAAGGGGCGCGACTCGGATCACCAAAGTGCTCGTTCAGGGACTGGGTCTCTGCGCCCTTCCTTCGCTAGCAGCCTCGCCGACTTCCAGATCGGAAGCGCACCGCCTAACATGCGCTTGAAGCTGACGGGCGGTGATCGTTCTAAGGGAACCGGAGTGTTGTGCGCTGGCGCGCACGACTACCGTTCAACAACGGATGCGCCAGCGGGCGAGTCGCCCGCAGCTTAAGCGCGATCCGTTAGGCGGCTTGCGAGCTCGATCGTGGAGTTGAGCACATGACCAGGTCTAGCCTCGGCGTCTATGCGTTGGGAGCGGCTACGTTGCTGGTCGCCGGTTACGCGGCCGCAACTGATGTCCGGAGCGCAGGTCAAGTCCCGGTGGAGGGGCGCGCCGTGCTCGCAGTCGACCAGCGCTTCAACGCCGCTATTCTGGCCAACGATACTGCCGTGTTCAACGCAGTGCTGGCGCCTGAATATCTCTTCATCACCTCCACCGGCAGTGTGAGGACCCGCGATGAAGTCATCGGCTATTATGCCGCAGGCGACGTTAACTATCGCGTATACCGCGCTGACAGCGTCCGCGTGCGCGTATTCGGCGACGCCGCCGTGCTCACGAGCTTGAGGGTCACGGAGGGCAGACTTGTGAGCGGTCCTAGGGTGGGAACGGATCTCAGCGGCCGTTACCGCTCCACGCGGGTTTACGTGCGGCGCGCCGGCAAGTGGCAGCTCGTCTCCACACACGAGAGCCGCATTGCTTCCCCGTAATCTGTGGCAACCCGCCTAACAAGCGCTTGAAGCTGACGGCGCCCTGTCTTGGGAGGAATTGTGTTTGTGCGCCAGCGTGCTCTGTGGTAGGCTCAACCTTCGCGGCGCTGGCCGGCGTCGGCGCGGCAGCTTAAGCGCGATCCGTTAGGCCGCTACCCTCTTCTACAGCCCACACCGGGAAGCACTCGCTCGGTTCGATGATCGACAAACGCAAGGCCCAACGACTCCTTGGCGAGAGCATCCGTGACATTGGTATCCTCGTCGTCGTCTTCGGTCCCCTCGATGCGTTCTTCCAGAAGGAACGACCGAGCATCCTTCTCCTCGCACTGGTGGTCGCAGGCGGCTTGCTTTTCATCGCGCTGGGGATCATCCTTGAATCAGAGGAGTAACACACACGATGAGCTTTCTAGTCCATTGGATCCCCAGTCTGGCTGCTGCGGTCGTTCTCGCAGGCGCTGCGCTTATTCTTCGCTCCTCCATCCGTCACAAGCCACCAGTTCAACGACCCTCTACTCCAATCAGCAGGTCTCAAGCGCGCAGCGGCCTAACAAGCGCTTGAAGCTGCCGGGCGGTGATCGTCTTAAAGGCAGCGGAGTGTTTGCGCCCTGTCGGGCACGGACTGACGTCATCCATCCTGGCGCCGGCGGGCGAGTCGCCCGCAGCTTAAGCGCGATCCGTTAGGCAGCGCCGTTACCAAGACCCCGTCGAGGGTCGCGAACATGCTCGATCAAACTGCCCCAGTGACGAGAGCTCGCAGGAACAGAGTGCTATTCTGGCTTCTCGCGTTGGCTGTCAGCATGGCCGCGGCCGCCGCAACTACGTTTTTCACAGTCTCCTTCCTTAGCCTCGGTCTCCTTGTGAGTCTCGTCCTATACGGGACTCTCGCTTGGTTCTTCGGTCATTTCGAACGTCCGCTTTGGTGGGTCGCTGCACCGCTGCTCTTCCTCGGGGACGCGTTGTTCGGGTGGGCTTGGTCGGTGGCCGTGCAGGGAGGGATCCCGGCCGGTCCCTTCGACTACGCTCGGGCGCTGCTCTTCGTCTGGACTCCCTGGAAACTGATCCTACTCCTGACCGCACTCGCCGGGAGTTGGCTTGGGGCGAGGTTCCGCGGCCGTGACTCGGGCGGCGCTGCCTAACAAGCGCTTGAAGCTGGCGGCGCGCGTAGATTAGGGAATGAATCTTTCTTCAGCGCGCCGCAGCTTAAGCGCGATCCGTTAGGCAGCAGCACTCAACGCGTTGAGCTGTGACGACTCTTACGCAGCAACTCCCTACCGCGCGCCCGTCGAGGAAGCTCCGAGTCACCGCGACCATCCTGTGGGCGCTTGGTCTAACGGGTCTAGTGTCGTATTCCGTATGGGGAACGGCGATCTGGAGTTTACAGTCTTCTCCCTTTCGCTTTTCGTCAGCGGTTTGCTTTTGCGGAAGCGGCGAAAAGCGGGAGGAGTGCTCGCGATCGCCGCGTTTGGGATGACAGGGATTGCGCAGCTCGCCACCGGAGCCGTCCTGACGGTGGAATTCGCGATCACCGTCGTGATTGTTCTTCTGGTCCTCGCTGTTTGGCGGGAGCTCCGGTGAAGCAGTGCTGCTGCCTAACACGCGGCTGAAGCTGACGCCGCCCGTCGTCTGTGGTAGAATTCCATTTGTGAACTGCAAAGCTCGGCGGCGCAGCTTAGCCGCACCCCGTTAGGCTGCGTGCTCCTTCGAGGGTAGGGATGCCTCAGAGCCTGTTGCGGTTGATCAGAAAGTGTGCTGAGTACGTCCCGCAGGAGCACGTGCTCAAGGTTCCTGGCGGTATTCGCGGCATCTACGTGCTGTATCGACGGATCCGCAACCGCCGTTCCAAGAACGACAACTACAATGTCGTCTACGTCGGCATGGGAGGGCTGGGGGAGCATGGGGGCATACGGAGCCGACTCCGTAGGCACCGTCGCACCAAGGAAGGGCTCTGGACCCACTTCTCGCTCTACCAAGTTTGGGACAACATCCGGGATGATGAGCTTCGTGAACTGGAGGGCCTTTTCCGCCACATCTACAGGCGCGATGCCCAAGCTAGTCCGCTCAACGTGGCGCGAAGCTTTAGGGCGCTGCGCAAACTTCGCGACAACAAGATTGCCGCTTGGCCCCGCGAACCAAAGATCGGGCGCCGATAGCACGCAGCCTAACAAGCGCTTGAAGCTAGCGGGCGGTGATCGCTTTAAGGGAAGCGGAGTGTTGTGCCCCTGGTGCGGCACGGACTAACGTCCACCGATCTTGCGCCGGCGGGCGGGTCGCCCGCAGCTTAAGCGCGATCCGTTAGGCAGCTAACTCTTGTCGCTTCAGCTCGTGCCCTTAGTACGCGTCGCGGTCGTTCTTCTGCTCCTCGTTATTGGCTTCGTGACCTTGGTGTCTGGGGTGCGCGATGGGATCGTGCGACGTCGAATCCGCCCCCGCTGGTGGAACCACGACTTGATCGGCACATCCGCACTTATCTTCGGCGGTTTGAGAGCCTTGGTGGGAATCCTCTGCGCCTTAGGTGCCGTTGTCATCGCCCTGTCCTGGCAGTAGCGAGATGACGCCCACGTCACCCTTTGCGGCGCAGCTGCCTAACAAGCGCTTGAAGCTGGCGGCGCCTCACAAGCAAGGAAGAATTGCGCTTGTGCGCCGACGGACTCTGGAGCAAGCTCCATTGTCAGCGCCGCTGCAGCGCTCGGTGCGCCGCAGCTTAAGCGCGATCCGTTAGGCAGCGTGCGAGGTGCATGACATCATTCAAGTGGCGGATCGACTCGTTCTACGATCGGCAGCGCAGCCACTCTCTGCAGTTGTCGTTTCAGATGGTCTGGGCCATTGCAGCCGCCGCCTGCTACTTGATGACTCCACCAGCCCATCGCATTACTATTTTCGCCAGCCTGTTCGGGATCTTCGGTGCCATCGTGCTCGCCGCGAACATCCGCCAAGCGTGGAGAGTACGACGTGTCGTCCACCGTCTTCGCTCCATGGCGCCCGATGACCGCGACCAAGTTCTCGGGCGCCAGCTCTCTCCCGAAGTGCGTGAGTTCTACGAGAGACGCCTCGCTGCCGAGGGCGCCGTGGACGTCGACGGCTTCGTAGAGCGCTTCCCGTTCTCTCGCGTCGATCGGCGAGAGACCCTCGCCGTTTTTTGGGGCGCGACGACCATAGCCACCGTTGGCCTCGCGGTAGGGCTCGGAGTCAGCGGTCTCGAGGAGCGGTGGCGGGGTCCCGCGCTCGTCGTGGGCATCGGTGCGGTTCTGGTCATGTTCGGTCTGGCACGCCGATTTCAGCGTCTGGCGAGCGTGATCGAGCTCACACCGTTCGCGATCATCGAGGTGCGAGCTGACGGATGTCGTCGGTGGCTATACTGGAACCAACCCCTTGTCCTACGAAAGCGCGGGTGGTTACGCCGCCTCGAGCTCGCCCCACAAGGGGCTCCCGGCCACATTGCGATTGACTATGGCCGGGTTGGCTTCGACCGTCTCGTTGCCGTCATCTTGGAGCGAGGGGGGTTCCACACACCGTCGCACGCCGCCTAACAAGCGCTTGAAGCTGCCGGGCGGTGATCCCTTTAAGGGAAGCGGAGTGTTTGCGCCCTGGCGGGCGTGACTGTTCGTCCAACATCCTTGCGCTGGCGGGCGGGTCGCCCGCAGCTTAAGCGCGAGCCGTTAGGCCGCTTCAGGAGCACATAATGCGACCCCTTCGGTATTCCATCAACGTCACATTGGACGGGTGCTGCGATCATCGTGCAATACCCACGGACGAAGACTTGCATCGTCACGCGGCCGAGAACCTCGCGCAGGCTGATGCCCTCCTCTTTGGCCGGGTAACCTACGAAATGATGGAGGCAGGGTGGAGGTGGCCGGCGGGTGCGAGGCCTGATTGGATGGCCGATTGGATGGAACCCTTCGCCCGGACGATCAACGCGGCAAGGAAGTACGTCGTGTCCAGCACCCTGGACCGGGTCGATTGGAACGCGGAGCTCGTGCGCGGGGATCTGGGGAAGGCCGTTGAGCAGCTCAAGCAGGAGCCGGGTAAAGGACTGTTCGTGGGAGGCGTGAAGCTCCCGCAGGCGTTGGCGGAGGTGGGGTTGATCGATGAGTACGAGTTCGTCGTGCACCCCAGGCTAGCGGGCCATGGGCCGACGTTGTTCGCAGGCTTATCGAAGCATGTCGACTTGAAGCTCGTGAGCCGGCTGGAGTTCGGCTCGGGGGCGGTGGCAATGCGGTACGAGCCGAGAGGTAGCCATTGGGACTGAAGTCTATGATTCCCAGGTCGTCGGTCCTTCTACATCGGGCCGCCAGTGGTCGCTTGGCGTGTCGCACTTAGCATGCGAATTCGCGGAAGCGGGCTAACAACTCGCTCCAGCCGACCCCTCGCTGCGCTCGGGGCGGCAGAGCTCGGCCGTTAGGCCGCAACATCAGGTTCTCAGATGACTGAGCTGGTCACCAACGAAGCGGCGAAGCCAAACCCGGCGTTGACACCGCTGAGCGTATTGGTTGGGACGTGGAACACGATCGGTACCCATCCGCTCGTTCCGGGCACGACGTTTCATGGCCGCACGTCTTTTGCATGGATTGAGGGCGGGGCGTTCCTAGTCATGCATTCTCAGATCGACGAACCGGAAATCCCCAGTGGCATTGCCGTCTTTGGCAGCGACGATACGACCGCGGAGTGCTCGATGCTGTATTTCGACGAGAGAGGGGTTTCGAGGAGGTACGAGGTCAGGGTTGTGGGCAATGTATGGAGGATGTGGCGCAACGCTCCGGCGTTCTCACAGCGGTTCGCCGCGACGATTGCCGCCGACGGGCGCACGATCCTCAGCCGCGGGGAATATTCGCGGGACGGCGCAAACTGGGAGCCGGATCTCGAGCTGAGGTACACGCGAGTTGACTGAGGTTCTCGGAACATGTTGCGGCCTAACCAGCGCTTGAAGCTGACGGCGCGCGTAGATTAAGGAATGAATCTTTCACCCGCGCGCCGCAGCTTAAGCGCGACCTGTTAGGCCGCGCGTCACAGGCAAGCGCGGGGTCGCCCGCCGCCCATTCCGCACCAGAGATCGAGCGATGACCAAGATGCTACGGTGGTATCTGAGGTTGCTGGCGGGCCTCACCATCATCTCCGGCCTAGGACAGCTGGGGTTGCCAGCGCAGCTCGGCGCCGCCTCCGCCTGGGGTGTCGCTCCCGGGTGGCAGCGCGAGATCGGCTTTTGGGATCTCGCGATGTACATCGTGATAGCCCGGACGCTCCGGGGGAACGATGCGGTCGGCGCCCGGACGGTCGCGATCGCCCTCGTGGGGCTCCAGCTTCTGGTTGCCACCAACCACCTCGCAGCCGCAATCCAAGGTCACTCAACGCTGAACGCGATCATGTGTGCGGTGAACTACGGCTGTGTAGTGTTCGGCGTCGTAGCTCTCCGCTTCCGCGCGGTTGGCCACGATCTTGCCAGCCGCGCGGCCTAAGCGCGATCCGTTAGGCCGCGTGCCGAACTCCCAAGTGGAGAGGCTAGTATGATTGTCAACCGCTCTGCGCCGAGGGCCACTGTGGTCCCGATCTTGGTCTACGAGGATCTCGGCAGGGCCACCGACTGGCTCTGCGGAGCCTTCGGATTCACCGAGCGCCTCCGCGCTGCAGGGCCGGATGGCAAGGTCAGCCACGCCCTTCTCGCGATTGCGGAAGGTGCCGTCATCCTGGGCCGCCAAGGCGGCGACTTTCGCCCACCACGTCGCGACGAGGTTTGCCAATACGTGCACATACACGTTGAGAACGTGGACCGGCACTTCGAGCACGCGAAGCAGTTTGGCGCACGGATTCTGCAGCCGCCGAGCAACAAACCATTCGGCGAGAGGCAGTATACGGCCGAAGATCCGGGCGGCCACCGGTGGACGTTTTCTCAATCGGTGGCTGATGTAGCACCTGAGGAGTGGGGTGCCACATCAGCCCACGCCAAGTAGGCACGCGGCCTAACAAGCGCTTGAAGCTGACGGGCGCGCCCAAGTAGGGTAGAATTCCATCTGTGCACCGGCTAACTGACGGTAGACGAATGAACCTGCGGTTCGTCCCCGATCTTTAGCGCCCGCAGCTTAAGCGCGATCCGTTAGGCGGACGCGACACCTGATTTCGGGTCCTCGGAAGTAGGATAGACATATGCGTGCGTACCTGCGCATCTCTGGCGTTCTCTTCGGCGTAATCACCCTCCTGCACATTCTGAGGCTGCTGCTGCACTGGTCCGCCCAGATCGCTGATTGGGCCGTGCCGGCCTGGGTCTCATGGATTGCCATGCTGGGTGCGGCTGCGCTGTGCACCTGGGCGTTTCGCCTCGTCCGGCAGAACCGGCTGTCGCCCTGAGTCCAGGTCAGGGCGCCGCCTAACAAGCGCTCGAAGCTGGCGGGCGCGCCCGTTCTAAAGGAAGCTGTTGTGTCGTGCCCTGGCGGGCACCGGACTTCGTCCACCACCCTTGCGCCGGCGGGCGGGTCGCCCGAGGCCATCCGTTTGTGAACGTTCCAGTGTCACGCCGCAGCTTACGCGCAATCCGTTAGGCTGCGTTCTTTCGGTCTTGGCTGTTCAAGCTCGCCTTCCCTAGATTCCTGGCATGACCAACAAGCTCAAGAAGGCCTTCGATGCCGCCTCCAAGCTCCCGCCCGCCGAGCAGGACGCCTTGGCGGCCGCAATTCTGGAGGAAGTGAAGGTGGATGGCCTATGGGAGGCATCGTTTGCGAAGAAGCCAGCGGTGCTCGAGCGTCTGGCGGATGAGGCACTCGAGGAGCATCGCAGCGGCCGGACGCGGCCGCTTGATCCAGACCAACTCTGAAATCACACACCACCAAGCGGTTTCGCGAGGCATTCGGTGCCTTGCGGCCCCAGGTCCAAGCCCAAGCGCGTCTCGCTTATCAGCTTTTTCGGCAAGATCCATTTCATCCAAGTCTTCGGTTCAAGCAAGTCCATCCTTCACGCCCGATCTATTCGGCGCGCGTGGGGTTAGCATATCGTGCACTCGCGGTTCGGGCTGGAGAGGATGTCATCTGGTTCTGGATCGGCTCGCATGCCGACTATGATGATCTTCTGGGTCGGCTGTGACGCAGCCTAACCAGCGCTTGAAGCTGACGGCGCGCGTAGATTGTGAAATGAATCTTTCTTCAGCGCGCCGCAGCTTAAGCGCGATCCGTTGGACGGCGCGAATCATTGTTCCGCTTGTATCGAGAGTGTTCGTGCAATCACAACTTTACGCGTAGGCGGTGGCTCGCCGGTGAGTGAATCGGTCATCAGCGTGTCGGAGCTGACGCGCCGCTTCGGTGCCACGACGGCCCTGGACTCGGTGAGCGTGTCCCTCCCGCACGGGGCGGTCTACGGCCTCGTCGGCGCAAACGGAGCGGGGAAGACGACGCTCATCCGGCACATTCTGGGCCTGCTACGGGCGGAAAGCGGCTCGGTGCGCGTCTTCGGCCTCGATCCGGTCGCCGACCCGGTCGCCGTCCTGTCGCGGATTGGCTATCTGTCCGAGGAAAACGACCTCCCCGGCTGGATGCGAGTCGACGAGCTGATTCGTTACACGAGTGCCTTCTATCCGAAGTGGGATGACGCCTACGCGGAGGAACTGCAGCGGGCGTTCGCGCTCGATCCCGCGGCGAAGATCAAGGATCTCTCCCGGGGGCAGAAGGCGCGCGCGGGACTGCTCATCGCCCTGGCGCACCGGCCTGAGCTGCTGGTGCTGGATGAACCGTCGTCCGGCCTCGATCCCATCGTGCGCCGCGACATACTCGGCGCCGTCATTCGCACGATTGCCGATGAAGGCCGCACGGTGCTCTTCTCGTCGCACCTGCTGGACGAAGTGGAGCAGGTCGCCGATCATGTCACGATGATCAGTCACGGCCGGATCGTGCTCAGCGCGCCGCTGGACGCCATCAAGGAATCGCATCGCTCTCTCAATGAGGCGTTCATCGCGCATGTCGGGAGCGCCGCGACGCCGGCCGCCGAGGCGTAGATCATGCGGTCTCCCGCTCTGGCAATCGGCTGGGAGTTTCGCCGCCGGCATCGCTGGGGACTGATCGCCGTGGCCGGTTACCTGTTCGCCGTGGCGGCGATCAGGTTCCTGATCCTTGAGCCGGGTGAGCCCGTCCTGGTGGATAGCGTCCGTTTCGCCGCCGTGGTGTCCGTGCCGCTGACGACGACGTTCGTGTATCTCCTGGCCGTCTTCAGCTTCGGTTTTTCCGGTGACCTGGCCGCGCGCCATTCGATGTATCCCGCCCGAATGTTCACCCTACCCGTGACGAACGCCGCGCTGGTTGGCTGGCCGATGCTCTATGGCACGGCGGCCATGGCGATCCTGTGGCTGGCCGCGAGGCTTTTCGCCGTGTGGCCGTCGGGAATCGAGATCCCGTTGATCTGGCCGGCGCTACTGGCCGCGGCCCTTCTCGCGTGGACGCAGGCGCTGACGTGGATGCCGTATGGCTTGCCGGGGATTCGCTTGATCGTCGCGGTGCTCTGCCTGGCCGCGCTGGATACCGTCGTCCTGCTGGCAATTCATTTCAAGGCCGGCGAGCCCAGGATGGTGGCCATCCTGGCGCCGCAGGTTCCCCTCGCGTATCTCGTCGCGCGCTTCGCCGTCGCACGGGCTCGCCGCGGCGAAGTGCCCGATTGGCGGGGAGTGTTCGGCCGGCTTGCGAGCAACGCCGTGCGGACCCGCCGGCGAGACCATTTTCCTTCGCCCGCCCGGGCTCAAGCGTGGTTCGAGTGGCGGCGGCACGGCCTGTCGCTGCCGGCGCTCGTGGGTCTCCTGCTGCCGTTCGAGCTGGCGTTGCTCTGGCTCGCTAAGGACGCGCCGGCATTCGTGTTCGAAATACTGTTTCTCGCGCTGATCACGCCGCCGTTCATGGCCGCCTTCACGGCATGGACCGTGAGCCAGCCGAATCCCCAGGTGCGCGATTCCTATGGCGTGCCGCCGTTCATTGCGACGCGGCCGTTGACCAGCGCCGAGCTCATCGCCGCCAAGCTGAAGATGGCGATGTGGAGCACGCTGGCCGCGTGGCTGCTGGTGCTCGTCGCGATGCCGCTCGCCCTCGAGTGGTCCGGCACCTGGTCCGTGGTGACGGAACGGGCGCGGCACATGAATGACGCCATCGGGACGCCCCGCGCGGCGACAGTCGTGCTGCTCATGCTGGCGGGGTTCATCGTCGCGACCTGGAAGCAGCTGGTGCAGAGCTTGCACATCGGCCTGACCGGCCGTGAATGGATCGTCAAGGGGAGCGTGTTGCTCACGCTGACGTTCCTCATCCTGCTCGGACCGATCGTGGAGTGGATCATCGACAGCCCAAGCGTGCAGCGCGCCTTATGGAACGCGCTGCCCCTCATCCTGGCCGGTCTGGTGGGCCTGAAGATGTCCGCTGCCGCCTGGATCGCGACGCGCCTTGATCGCAACCGGCTGCTGGGCGACCGCGCGCTCGTTGCCGGCGCGGCCTGCTGGGTCCTCGCCGTGTTCGCGCTCTACGGGGTGCTCGTGTGGTTTTTCTCCACGCCTTTCGTCGCGCACTACCTGCTCGCGCTCATCGCGATCCTGGCGGTCCCCCTCGCGCGAATCTCGGCGGCGCCGCTGGCGCTCGCGTGGAATCGGCACCGGTGACCACCCCGAAGAGCGGGGGAAGACTCATCGCCACAGTGCTCGTTCTCATCAGCCTGCCAGTGGTGTTGGCCCTGATCGAGGCAGTGTCTTTCTACGTCTCGAATCGGTCCAACGGCTCCTTCGTGTCCTCGGGGCAGGAGCGGGAGTACCTGCTCTACGTCCCAAGGAGCTATGACCGGAGCAAGCCGACTGCGCTCGTCATCAGCCTGCACGGGGCGGGGATGTGGGGTGCGGCACAGAAGGAGACGAGCCAGTGGAACCGCGTGGCGGACGAGCACAGCTTCATCGTCGTGTACCCGTCGGGAGAGGGCGGCGGTGGACCACGGGTCTGGCACGAGGGCGGCGAAGCCGGACCGTCGCGTGATGTCAGGTTCATCTCCGAGCTGATCGACAAACTGGAGGCGCGGTACAACATCGATCCGGGGATGATCTACGCCAACGGGCTTTCCAATGGCGGAGGCATGTCGTTCGTGCTCTCCTGCACGCTGTCCGACCGGATCGCCGCGGTCGGGATGGTGGGAGCTGCTCTCTTGCTGCCGTTCAGCTGGTGCACGGACCTGCGACCGGTGCCGATGATCGCGTTTCACGGGACCGCCGATGCGGCTGCTCCGTACAAGGGAGGGTTCTCGTGGGTTGCCCCTCAGCGATTTCAGGGCGTCCGTGCCTTTACGGCGAGTTGGGCCCGAAGAAACCGCTGCGGAACGAATCCGGTCGATTCTGTGGTCGCGACGGACGTCACGCGCCTCGAATACACGAAGTGCGCTGACGACGCGGCGGTGGTGCTCTACACCATTCAAGGAGGAGGCCACACCTGGCCCGGTGGCCAACCGCTGCCGGAATGGTTCGTCGGGCGCACCAGCAACAGTATCGACGCATCGAGCCTGATGTGGGCGTTCTTTCGTGCGCATCGGCTTCGAGAGGCGCAGACCGGGGCGCAGCACAAGTGAGGTGGCGTCCGGCGATGTGCTGTGATGATTATCCGGGTGCCGTGGTGTTGACCGCGCCGTCTAACAAGCGCCTGAAGCTGGCGGCGCGCGTAGGTTGGGGAATGAATCTTTCTTCAGCGCGCCGCAGCTTAAGCGCGATCCGTTAGGCGGCAGCAGGCCCACCCAATGAGGAGGCACCATGTCTGCCAACAGCCGTGCCGTCCGACGGCGTTGTACCGCGACGTTGCTGCTGATGACCCTGCAGGGCACGGCCTGTCTGGCGTGGCATACAGAGGGCGTCGCCCCACAGGTCGTACTCGCGACTCAGCAACCACGGGCGCTCCGCGTCATGCGCACGGACGGGCGGCAGCTTGTCCTCCAGCATCCGGTGCTCCGGGGAGACACACTTGTGGGCATCAGCGACCAGCAAGAGGAGGTACGCATCGCGCTCACGGACGTTCGGCAGGTGGCGACTCGGGGTTTCAGTGCAGGCCGGACAGTCGGGCTTGGTGTCGGCCTTGCCGCCGGGGTTGTCGGGGCGTTTGCGGCCGCCTACTTGATTGGATGTTCCAACGGCGGCTGCAACTGAGCTCTGGATTACCGCCGGGCGCTGCTCAACACGCGCTTGAAGCTGACGGGCGGTGATCGCTTTAAGGGAAGCGGCGTGTTGTGCGCTGGCACGCACCCACTATCGTTCACCGTCGGATGCGCCGACGGAGGACGGGAACGCCACGGCCCTTCGGCCCTTCGATGACGAACGCATGCTCGTCAACTTCTCCGTTTGGGAGTCGGCGGAAGCCCTGCACACGTTCGTCTATCGCACTCAGCACGCCGAGGTCATGCGATACCGGCGGGAGTGGTTCGAGCGGCTGGATCAGCCGTTCACGGTACTGTGGTGGGTCCGTGCGGGCCATCGTCCCACGGTCTAGGAGGCCATCGAGCGCCTGGAGCATCTCCGTAGACCTTTTTCTGCGAACTCATTCCGCCTCGACCAACGTTCGCGCAGGACATGTCGGCGGCCGAGGGGCAGGTCATGCAAGAACACGCCGCGTACCGGCGCCGCCTCATGGCGAAAGGGCAGGTGGTCGTGTTTGGAGTCGTCGGCGATGCTGCTGGCGCCTTTGGGATGGGCATTGTTGAGGTGGACGCCGACGCCACCGTCCAATCGTTCACCGCGAACGATCCGGTCATCCGCTCGGGGCGCGGGTTTCGGTATGAGGTGCACCTGATGCCTCGCGGCGCGGTCCATCCCCCGTTGGGCGCAGCGTAAGCGCGATCCGTTAGACAGGAGCGCCGAACCGCATGACCCGCTTCGCCCTGCTCGTTCTTTGGCTCGTGCTTCCCTCAATCCTCGAGGCGCAGGATTCCTCGCGCGCGGCGTGCGACAGCGCTGCCACCGCGTCCAACGTGCGGCGCTGCTTCGAACACGCTCTGCAAACAGCCGAACGCGACCTACAGCGCTACGTTGACGAGGCGCGCCGCCGTGCGGCCGACCGCGCTTTGCTCGACAGTGCGGAGGTTGCGTGGCGCCGGTACCGCGATCTCGCCTGTCGCGCGGCGGGCAGCCAAGCACATCGCGGCACGACCCACGCGCCGGCGGTCCTACGGTGCCTGCTTGAGCTCACGCGCCGTCGGATGGGCGAGGTGTACCGGCACTACCTGCGGGCGAGCGACACGGCGCTGCCGGAACCAGAGTCATAGGGCGCGTCGCGCTGCCGTCTAACAAGCGCTTGCAGCTGGCCCCTAGGCGGCAGCCGAAACCGTCAGGTCGGAGGATAACTTGAGAGCATATCTCGTTACGACGGGCACCATCTTCGGCCTCTTCTCTGCAGGGCATCTCTTTGAGCTGATCGCCGAATGGCGCCCGCCAGCGTCGGATCCCTGGTTCATGCTCGGCATGGCGGCCATCATCCTGGTGAGCGCAGGCCTCAGCGTTTGGGCGTTTCGATTGCTCAAGGGCGCTGGACGGGCCGCCGCCTAGCCAGCGCTTGAAGCTGACGGGCGGTGATCGCTCTCGGGGAAGCGGAGTGTTGTGCCCCGGCGCGCACGAACTATCGTTCAACAACAGTTGCGCCGGCGGGAGAGTCGCCCGCAGCTTAAAGCGCGATCCGTTAGGCGGCGCATGTTAGAATAGCGCGGATCCCTATTCGCACTGCGGCGAGGTGTCCAACCAAAGTCAGTATGAGGAGGCTCTCTGAGCCCAAAGACGGATACACGGAAGTCTGCCACGAGCGCCACCGTGACCGGCAAGGCGGTCAAGGGATTCACGGACGAGGAACGAGCCGCGATGAAGGAGCGTGCCCAAGAGCTGAAGGCGGAAGCGCGCCGCGGCCCGCGCGCGAAGAAGGCAGACGGGGAAAGCGACGTGCTCGCGAAGATTGCCGAGATGCCGAAACCGGATCGCGCCATGGCCGGGCGGCTCCATGCCATCATCAAAGCCAGCGCGCCAGCCCTCTCGCCGAGAACCTGGTACGGGATGCCCGCGTACGCCAAGGACGGCAATGTCGTCTGCTTCTTCCAGAGCGCGCACAAGTTCAAGGCGAGGTACGCGACGTTCGGCTTCAGCGACAAGGCGAACCTCGACGAGGGCACCGTGTGGCCGGTCGCCTTCGCGTTGAAGGAGTTGACCGCCGCCGACGAGGCAAGGATCGGCGCGCTCGTGAAGAAAGCGGTGAGCTGAGGAGGTCGCTGCACTTCCAGGTGCAGGGCAGCGCGCCGCAGCTTAAGCGCGATCCGTTAGGCAGCCGGCTCCGCCCGAGGATAGTGAGTTCATGCAGGATGTCCCAATCGAGGTCCGACGCGGCGCGCTCCGCCTGTCCACCGACCGTCAGCACCTCGATCACGCTGCCGTACTCGCTCTGCTTCGCACGACCTACT
>Ga0209056_10000383_pt1 | contig 49285 bp, 42 predicted proteins | sample GraSoiAngelo_114_FD_185876 | JGI IMG/M metagenome (GOLD analysis project Ga0209056, IMG submission 185876) | Grasslands soil microbial communities from the Angelo Coastal Reserve, California, USA - 14_0903_13_40cm (SPAdes) (version 2) | ecosystem: Environmental > Terrestrial > Soil > Grasslands...
GCTTTCTGCATCGCCCGACGAAAATTCCGTTCCGGTCGCCATTTCTTCGTTCCGACAATCGGTGACTGGATACCATTCAGTTCATCTTGCACCGACGGCTTGCCCATGATATGCCGCAACAAGCGAACTCTCGGCGTGTCGATGAGCACATCTGTCACTCGCGTCCTTTCGATATCTCCGAACGCCGACCAAAGTCGCGCCCGTTTCAAACATCGTGGGCGAAGCTTCGCCAAATACTTACAAATGTAGCCCAGCGCCTTCGCAACATCCTTTACTTGTCGCACATCAACGCGTCCGAAACCGTACCGTTCGCAGAACACGAGAATGGTACGAATGGCAAAGCGTCGATTTGTCAGTACATGGAAATGGCAACCGTGTTCTTCGTGAAGTTCCAGCACACGCACGCCCCGAAATTGCAACCTCCGCTTCAAAAGCGTCAGAAATTGATTCCACAACCGCATCGCTGTCTTCAGCGAATGCACTTCTCGGAACGTAAACGTCCAGAAGTACACCTTCGGACTTTGCCGAAGCATCTTCCGAACTGTGAATTCGAAGGCAGACCGACTCTTCATCCGCTATGCGTCTGAATTGTTCTTGAGTGAAACAAGATAAAGCGCGGCGGGTTGCGTGGCGCTCGCGCGCCACGCAACCCGCTCGCGCTCTACCCTTGCCGCTCTAACATTGAAGGCGCATTAACTGCGAAATAGGTCGACTTCCGCCTTTTCCAGAACGGCGAAGTTTGCCATTCCGCATGACGCTCGTCGCACTCCGTTCTTCAATTCCAGCTTGTTCACAGCAACCGCCACTGCATCACCGCGTTTGATCTGGACCTTAGCGGCGAATTCTTCGGCTTTGGTTCCAGCGTCAAGAAATACTGAAATCATCACTGGCGATCCGTCCGCCAGCAGTTCCAAATTGAACTTGTACATTCCGAATTCGATTGGAGCTGCATTCTTGTCGCTCTTGTCGAATCGACGCGCTGTCTCTGCTTTTCCTCCCCGAAATTCGCCAACTATGACTGGTCCCGTGCGGAGCATTGTTATCAATTTTTTCATCTGACTAACCCTTTCAGTTTGAACTCACCCCAAATAACTGAAGTGAACCCAGTTTGATTCCTAGTCGACGTGCCCCCACACGGGAGTCGCCGACGGCCTGGTATGGCCAGTCTGCCGTTAGGCTTATATTGGATTGGGCCGCTCATTTCTTTTTCTTCATGGCGTCCTTAAATTCGCGCCATTTCCGCTTCGACTCGGCACGGTGCTTTTCGTTTTGTTCTTTCCGTCTCTTTTTAAAGTAGGGCCCGGCGTATCCACCGAGGCGGGCTTGATTCAAATCTGTCTTCGCCGCTGCTTTCAGCGACGCGAGCAGCTGCTGACCCTTTCTTAACGGTGGAAACCCAGCCTTCAGTCCTTCCCGATATCTCTCGCGAACCTTCCGAACGGAAACGTACCGTCGTCCCAAGAATTCAAATGGAATTAGCGTCCGGTGCCTAACGAGCTCATTGATGCGTTTTACGCTCACATTCAGGAGCAATGCCGCTTGCGCATAATTCAGCAGTCCCTCCTCTTCGATCATCGCCTCGCTCATTTTAGGCCACTGGTCGAGTGCTTCGCGACGAGCCTTTGCACGGTTACGCTCCGAGGCTTGAAGGGCGAATGTTGACGAGGCTGAAGCGATCATATTTACGGTAAGTAAATATACCGTAAATAAGTTTACCGATACTGTCAATCAAAAATTTATATACATGAACTCGCCTTCGGCGACTGCTCATTGCCGCAGGGCTAGAGGGGAACAGCTCAACCAATCCGTCAAGCTTCGATCTTCTTTATCAACTCGTAGCGAAATCGCGTACGGTCAATTCGTTCGACCACCTTCCCGATTTCCGCCTCAGCCCCCTTGGACACAAAGAATCGGCCCACGTGCTCATAATACTCTTCGTCGAAATCTTTCGTTATTAGAGACAAAAGCTCCCGTCCGATTGTTGTGAATTTCCAGATTGTGAGCTTGATCTCAGAAGTTACCTTACCGCGGCGTAATCGTAGTACGTGACCATCGCCCATCATTGCGACATCATTTTCCTTTTCTTCTATGAATACTCGTAGCGCCAGATCTGACTGATACATCAGGCCAAGCTCGCCCATCTGAAAATGATCCGCCTGAAAAATCTGCCTATTTTCTTCCAGCCACTTCTTGTCGTTCACGGCAATTAGGGTGACACCCGCCGATTCCAACGCGAACTGCCCAAGGCGTTCAAATTTCCCCGCTTCTTCTTTGTTAATGTTCTTTAAAAAATCCAAGGCCCGGAGAGAGTACGACCCCGGTCTTTTAATCTCACCTGCTAGAATCCGGCCCCAAAGTTCCTGCATCTCGCTTGTGCTTATCTCCTGAGCGGTTCCAAAAAACCGCGTCACCCAATCTTCATCGGGTCGTTCATTGGGCACGTCGGTTGCCCCGGACATTTCCGCCGCCGGGATCGACGTAATCCTCTCAACGTTCTCCTGCATCTTGCGTGATCGAAATTCTTGCCTCGCACCAGCACGATCTTCGAGTGTCCCACTCTTTAGGATAAGCGTCCCATCACTTGGTTTTTGCCAAACTTCGACTGCCCCCGCATCGTAAACGACGGGCACACCGAATTCGCTTCCAACGTTAGCTAAAGCCTTCGATATGACTTTGATTTCGTGAACGCGGGCTTCCGCCGTTCGACGGATTAAATACGACTCGGAGACTGCCCCCACGCCTTGTGCAATCACTTCAATTAATCTTGTCAAAGGCTTACTCAGCCCAGCTAGATCCTGAATCTTAATCATTTCTCCGGACATCGAATCGGCTCGAGCAAAAATCTTAACGGTTGCCAGCAAAATTGCCAGCAAACCGCAGTAAAAAAACCGGCACGAGTAGTGCCAGAGTTTGCTTGATTACCCAGGCAAACTGAGCTTACGTCGCATCAAACACAGGGGAAGGAACCGCCGAATCCTACCGCTGGAGCCATTAACCTCTGACGACTGCTCATTGCCGCAGGTTGGCAAGAACAGCTCAAAGAGACCCAGAAAAGAAAGCTCGACGCCGCGTTTCATGCCGCCGTAAAATAACCGGCCGCGTGGCATTCTCCGTTTTCGAGCCAGATGAACGCGAAGCTCTTCATCAACTATCGCCGTGACGACACCGCGCCCTACGCGGGTCGCCTTTACGACCGGTTAATCGCTCACTTTGGCGAAGATCAGGTCTTCATCGATATCGACCAAATTGAGCCTGGCGAAGACTTCGTGGAGGTGATCAACCGCAAAGTCGGCGCTTGTGACATCGCTATCGTAGCGATCGGGCCCAACTGGCTGCATGCAACCGATGCGGCAGGTAAGCGTCGCCTCGACGACGAAGAGGATTTTGTGCGTATGGAAATCGTCGCTGCACTCCAGCGCAAAATCCGCGTCATTCCAGTCCTCGTTGGCGGAGCACGGATGCCGGGGAGGCACGATCTTCCGGAAGTACTAGCACCGCTCTCTCGACGGAACGCGGTCGAGCTGAGCGAAACGCGTTTTCATGCTGACGTGAATCGACTGATCGAGGCGATCGAAAAGTCCTTCGCCGTTACGGAAAAGAAGGTGGAGCCCTCCGCGAAGCCCGCGGCGCCTCCGCCAGAACCGACAGCCGTGAAATCGCTAGGGTCGGAGTCAAAAGGTTTCCCCGAATCATCCGGGCCCACCAAGCCCACTGAAGCCGCTGAGCTTAAAGAGGTAGGCGGCGAGACGGAAGCTGCTCCTGTATCTTTTGGCGACACTACGGAACAATTTCCAATTCAGATTGCACCGCCGCGTTGGGAGTCTGAGAGAAGTCACCAAGATGGCGTCGCGGCTGCCAATGACTTGACGACGCCCGTGGAACCGACTCAATCTACGCAGTCTCGGCCAGCTATTCCTGCGGTTGCATCAATATCTGCGATGGCTGCATTAAAAGAACCCGCAGTTTCGAGCAGAAAGCGCCTAATCATAGTCAGCGCTGTCGGAGCTACAGTGATACTCCTACTTACGATCGTCTGGTCATTCACGAGGCCTCACCCATTAGTCGGCCCATCAGAGCCATCCAAACCCGCTGAACCCAAATTGACCGACCAAGGAGATGCTAGCGCGCAGTTTAATCTCGGCGTCCGATACCAATATGGACGGGGCGTGCCGAAGGACTTACGGGCAGCAGCAGAACTTTATCAACAAGCGGCTGATCAGGGAAACGCTGCCGCACAGAATAACCTTGGCGCGCTCTACGAAACTGGACAAGGTGTGCCGAAGGACTTAGCGAAAGCAGCAGCGCTTTATCAAAAAGCGGCCGACCAAGGATATGCTCAGGCACAGAATAAACTCGGCCAGTTCTACTACAAAGGATTGGGCGTGCCAAAGGATTTAGGGAAATCACTAGAACTTTGCCAAAAAGCGGCCAGTCAAGGAAATGCAGACGCGCAGAATCATCTCGGCTGGCTCTACCAAAATGGATCGGGTGTGCCGAAGGATTTGGGGAAAGCAGCAGAGCTTTATCAAAAAGCGGCCGATCAGGGATTGCCCCCCGCACAGGATAATCTCGGACGCCTCTACGACGATGGGCAGGGCGTGCCGAAGGATTTGGGGAAAGCAGCAGAGCTTTACCAAAAAGCGGCCAACCGTGGATATATTGATGCGCAGAATCATCTCGGCTGGCTCTACGAGAATGGACGGGGTGTGACTAAGGATTTAGGGAAAGCACTAGAACTTTATCAAAAAGCGGCTGACCGAGGAAATGCTGCCGCGCAGAATCATCTCGGCTGGCTCTACGAAAATGGAAAGGGTGTGGCGAAGGATTTGGGGAAGGCAGTAGAGCTTTATCAAAAAGCGGCCGACCAAGGAAACGTTCGGGCGCAGTATAATCTAGGTGTGCTCTACGAAAATGGGCAAGGCGTGCCAAAGGATTTGGGGAAAGCAGCAGAGTTTTATCAAAAAGCGGCCAATCAAGGTGACCAAGACGCGATTACACAATTAAAAGCTCTATCCAGATAGCGAAAATGGTTGGAATGTCTGTATTCGGTGTAATTACCGTCTCATACAGTCCCAATGAAGACTCAAACTGGTAATTGTTTTGACAGAATACGTACTGCGATGCGTTTCGTTCAGCATTGTGCCCCGAGAAGGAACTGGTTTTCACTGCTAATCTAAACCATCTTCCAACCGAACGACAACAGTGCCAGCAGAATTGCCAGCAAACCGCAGTGAAAAAGCTCGCGCGGTTAGTCGAAGAGTTTGCTTGATTAGCTAGGGTACCTGCGTTTGAATCGTGCTAAACACAGGGGAAGGAACCGCCGAATCCTACCGCTGGAGCCAGTTGCTAAAGTTCATGAGGTTCTTGTAGGGGAGAATCATCTTTCAATTTGATTTCGTAATTTGTGCCGACATAATTAAGACGCGGGGTGGAGCAGCCTGGTAGCTCGTCAGGCTCATAACCTGAAGGTCGCTGGTTCAAATCCAGCCCCCGCAATCATTTCTCTCTCACGAACGCGCCCTAAAATCGCCAATCGAGTTTGCTTTCCTCTTCACCGCGACTTCGTTGATGTGTGGGCGGAAGAATTCTTGTTGGCACGGCAAGCTGGTCGGACCCGGGTTTTGTCGAGCGGTGGTATCCGAAGAAGATGCCGGTGAGCGAGCGGCTCGGCTGGTACGCGCAGCACTTCGAATTGGTCGAGGTAAACTCGACGTTTTATTCCGTACCAGAACCGCGAATGGTCGAGCGCTGGTGCGCAGCGACCCCGGATGACTTCACTTTCGATGTAAAGTTGCATCAACTGTTTTCGTTTCACTCGACACCGGCGAAGCTGTTGCCGCCGGATTTGCAAAGGCGCGCAGAAACGGACGCGAAAGGCAAAGTGAAATCGACACCGGACTTGCAGGAAGCGCTGCTTAAATTTTTTCTCCGGCCGATGTCAATTATTCGCAATGCTGGGAAGCTAGGCGTTTTACTCCTGCAACTTTCGCCTGCGTTTTCTCCGCGGAAGCATCAATTAAGCGAGCTCGAGCCGTTGATCGGGATGCTGAGCGATTACGACCTTGCGATTGAGCTTCGAAACCGCAATTGGGCAATCGGCGATCAATTGGAATCGACAATCGATTTTCTGCGCAGGCATCGCGTGATCTTTGTGAATCTGGATGCTCCTGCATCTGATCATTTCACAGTGATGCCGTCGAATGTGAACGAGGTGACGAACCCGAGGGCCGTATACCTGCGGCTGCATGGGCGCAACGCGAAAGCTTACGTGACCGGGAAAACGGTGGCCGCGCGTTTCGATTACGATTACAGCGATAAGGAAATTGCGGAGGTCGCAAAGCGCAGCAAGAAGCTCGTAAAAGAGGCGCGCGAGGCGCATGTGATTTTCAACAATAACAATCTCGATTATGCGCCGCGTGCCGGGCTTCGCTTGCGAAAAGCGCTGGGCCAAATCGTCAGGGCACCGGCGCAGACGCTGGAGCTGTTTTAGATTGCGTCGTAATCAAAGACACACGTAAAGCGGCCAAAAGCGGCGCGAGGAGGCGCACGCACTCCCAAAGTCCCGCGTCTCACTAGGTTTTGCACGCAGTGCTTTGGAGTGCGATGCGTCCTCGCATCGCTTTTGCCTCGAGTGATGCGCGAGTATTCATAAAGCAGTGGATAATTCAAAATTGAACCCGCCCGAGCCACAGCACACCGCCGAGGCGGTTTATGAATCACGATTGCCCGGGCCATTGGCGCGAATGAAGGCCTGGCTGGTGGCGCACCACATGACCCTGATGGCGATCGCCGACACGCCGCACTCCATCGCACTCGGGTCGGCCATCGGAATTTTCTTTGGCTTCACCCCGTTGTATCCGCTTAAGACATTATTGTCCATCGCCGTGGCCTGGATTTTCCGCTGCAATAAAATCGCAGCTGCGATTGCGGTGACGCTGCACGACGTAATGATTTGGGCCATGCCGGCGTTGTATCTCGCCGAGTATCAATTTGGATGCTGGATCCTGAATCGGCCAGCAGCTCAACGTGTGCATCTCCGCCAATTCCGGCTCCACGATTACGTGCACTGGCATGTATTTTCACGCGTTGTTTGGCCGACGTTTTGGCCAGCGTTCGTCGGCTCGCTGTTCGTTGCGATCCCTTCAGCAGTGATTGTTTATTTTCTTATGCGGTTGTTGATTAGTCGTGCCCGAACCCTGCAGAAAATGAGCTGAACCGGTGGAACGGTCGCCGCGGCGACTCCTCAACGCGTTGCCAAATCATGTGCGACTTTGCCGCGTGATGTTTGCGCCTTCGGCGATTGCTTTGGCATCGTCTTCAGAGAAGCCGATCCACCTTTGGACAAGGTGGAACGCGGTTGACGAGCGTTTGCGAATCAGGATGCGCTGATTAAGGTGCTGCCGTCTCGGAGTATTTATGCACTTGTCACGTCGGTTTCTGATCATTCTCCTGGCCTTGCTCGCAAGCGCGTCCGTGCTTCGCTCGGCGGCCGCGGCGCAGGCGTATGTTATTGCCGATGCGCAAACGGGCTACATTTTGGAAGAACAAGAGCCCAGGAAAAAACTTCAAGTGGGTAGCCTGACCAAAATCGCGACGGCTAGCGTCGTGCTCGATTGGTCGGAGCGGAAATCAGGTGATCTGAATCAGGTAGTTACGATTCCGCAGGAGGCGTTTGTCGGGACTTCGGAAAACAACATCGGGTTTCAGCCGGGCGACAGCATTACATTGCGCGATCTTCTCTACGCTGCGCTTGTCCAATCCGACAATATCGCGGCCTACACGCTCGCGCACCACGTGGGTTCGCAGTTGGGATCGCTCCTGCCCAGTGATGTTGGCTCAAAATTCACGCCGGTGGATGCATTCGTTGCCCAAATGAATGCACTCGCCAAGCAACTGAAGATGGAGCGCACGCGTTTCGTAAACCCACACGGCATCGATTACAAAGTTAAACCCGTCCCGTACTCGACGGCCGAAGACATGGCGCGTCTCACTCGGTATGCAATGAACAAGGCAAGTTTTCGCTTTTATGTATCGCAAAAGGAACGCCAAATTTCGTTCGATCGAGCGGGGCACCGACTCAATTACATGCTTCGCAACACGAACGAACTCTTAGGCAAAATGGGGATCGACGGAGTGAAAACGGGCCTTTCCGCGCGCGCGGGCCAGTGTCTGATTCTGTACGCGAATCGTGAGTCGGAAGTGGTTCGCCAGGGCCAGCAGGAGACCGTGTATCCACGTCATTTAATGGTAGTACTCCTCGGCAGCTCGAATCGGTTCGGCGAAGGCACAGCCCTGCTGCAACGCGGCTGGCAGCTGTACGACCAATGGGCAGCTGCCGGTCGTCTGGCCGATCCCAAAAAAATGCTCTGATAGTGCAATTGCGAAAATGAAGCCGCGGATTGGTGTTTTGACCAGCGGTGGCGATTGTCCTGGACTAAACGCGGTGTTGCGTGGAGTTGTGCTCGCCGCGGACAAGCTCGGCTGGGACGTCGTTGGTTTTCGCGCCGGATTTGAAGGGCTGCTTCCGCCCGGTAATCACGTCATCCTCGACCGTAAGAGCATTGATGGAATCATGGCGCTGGGTGGCACCATCATCGGCACGACGAATCGCGGCCATTTTGTGGCGAAAACCGGGGCCGGTGATCGCACCGTTGTGCCTGCACATGTGATCGAAGACGCAAAAAAAATCCTGGCGAGCTTCAGGTCAAAGCGTTGATCATCGTAGGAGGTGACGGCTCTTTGGTGACGGCGCAGCAATTGCAGGAGGCTGGCATCAATTGCATCGGCGTCCCCAAAACCATCGACAACGATCTTGAAGCCACAGCCACGACGTTCGGATTCGATTCCGCCGTTGATGTCGTGGTCGACGGGCTCGACCGGCTGCACACTACCGCCACCAGTCACCGTCGAGTGATGGTGGTTGAAGTAATGGGACGCCACGCCGGCTGGATCGCGCTGCACGGCGGTATTGCCGGTGGCGCGGATATCATTTTGATTCCGGAAATTCCGTTCGATTACGACAAGATCGCCGGCGTGATTAAGGCACGCGAGGCTGCTGGTTGTTTGGGAACGGTCGTGGTCGTGGCGGAAGGCGCACGACCGAAACATGGCGAGCAAGTGAAGCGCGACGTAGAGGCAGGCGAGTTTCGGCTTGGAGGGATTGGCGACATCGTCGCGCGCGAAATTGCGAAACGTACGGGAAAAGAGACGCGCTGTTGCGTGCTAGGCCATCTGCAGCGCGGGGGCGCACCAACAACCTTGGACCGAATTCTTGCTACGCGGTTTGGAGTTAAAGCGGTGCAATTGGCAAACGAAGGGCACTTCGGTTCGATGGTGAGCTATCACAATTATCAGGTTCGACACGTCCCAATCGCAGAAGCGGTCAATCGCCTAAAGCTGGTCCCGCCGAACGGCGAAATTGTCCAGACCGCGCGTGACGTAGACATTTCATTCGGCGACTGAGTTGTCGTACGTCGACTCCTCACCTTCGTCCTCTCCTCATTCGAGGAGGAGAGGTAAGGGCTACCCGCGCTTCGTCGCGACTCAGACCAGCGCGTCCGCCTCTCCCTTGGGATCGCGACCGGGCGGAGCGTTGAGAGGATTGAGGCGAGGATTAAAAATCAGACATCAAACGTCGAACATCAAATATCCGTGAAAATCGTTATCCCCGACGGAGCGTAGCGGAGTCGAGAGAGCCGGTTGGAGGCATTCCACCCAGGTGCGGAATCAAGGCGAGTGGGATAGTATACAGTTGTCAATGACGCAAAGTGCTTCGCACACGCAAAGCACCGATTCGGTGCTGATGATCCGCCCCGGTCGGTTTTATCCCAATCCGGAAACGGCCGCAGATAATGCGTTCCAACGTGATGCCAATCGCGACTTAGATGCGTTGACGCTAGTCGCGAGAAACGAATTCGACGCAGCCGTGCAAACGCTGCGCACGGCCGGGGTAAACGTGCACGTCTTTGAAGACACAGCTGAGCCGGAAAAGCCAGACGCGGTTTTCCCCAACAACTGGATCTCGACGCATCACGATGGGCGCATCGCCCTTTTCCCGATGTATTCAAATCTGCGGCGACGCGAGCGTCGGCAGGACATCATCGAGGAACTACGCAACCACTATTGGATCATCGAGGTGATCGATTACTCGCCGTTCGAGGATGAAGGTTGCTACCTGGAAGGCACAGGCAGTCTTGTGTTCGATCACCTGAATAGATTTGCGTACGTCTCGCTCTCAAATCGCTCGAATCCGAAAATGATCCAACGCTTTGCCGACGATTTCAGCTACGAGCCGGTCACTTTCACCAGCATCGGTTCCAATGGTCAGCCGATCTATCATACCAACGTGATAATGTGTATCGGCACGGCCTTTGCGATGGTTGGTCTGGAGACGATTCCGAACAAAGCCGAGCGGCAACAGGTGCGTGCGCATTTGGAGAAGACCGGAAAAGAGATCATCGAGCTATCGGCAGATCAGATAGCGAACTTCACCGGCAATGCTATTGAACTACAGAACAGGCGTGGCGAGAAGCTACTGGTGCTTTCCAGCCGCGCAGCTAAAGCATTGACGGGGGAACAACGCGGAACATTGACCCGCTACGCGCGGCTTCTGCCGCTTGAACTCCCTACGATTGAACTTGGTGGCGGAAGCGCTCGTTGCATGATCGCAACCATTCACCTGCCGCCGCAGTTGTAGCGTCGCACGACTATCAGCAAATAGCAGTGATTATTTTTTCGCGCTGCTAGAGATTAGCGAGCGACGGGATCGATCACCTTTAAAAAAGGAAAACGATGGAAGTCGCTGTCACGAGTATAGATCTCGCGGATGCCATGTTCGCGCATGAGCACGGCTGTGTGGACATCGTGCAAGATGTTCCCGGCCAGGTGAGGGGTTTCAGTAATCACCTGTATTAGCAATTCACTGTGGTGATCAGTTGGTAGCAGCACACCAGCGCTTGGTGAAACCAGAACGCTTTCAATAAAATTCCAAGCAGACCGCAACGACCATGGTCTCGGCAGCACATTTGGATGGGTGCAAACGCGCAGGAATTCGTAACAGATCGGCCACGATAAGTACCATGGTGAAGTGCGAATTCGGCACTGCTCAACAGCTCGCCGACAGGCTTCATGGAAGTCAACGTCTCGGTTGGCGGCAGCAATAAGGACGTTGGTGTCAACGACCAACATTCAGCGCCGACCCTCCATGAAGTCGTAGAGCGCGTTGCGATCGGCAATGTCCACACGCGGTTTTCCTCCATGAAAGGTCGGCAGGGGGCGCAGTTTCTTTTTCTTTGACCGCTTCGCGGAGTGAAACAGAAGGCGCAAGGCCGCCTCGACGAGCTCTGACATGGTTTTGCGCTGGCGCACGGCTTCCTCGCGGAGTCGTGCCATCACGGTATCGTCGATGTTTAGAGTCGTCTTCATATGGCAAACCATACTGACCATATGGCTGTATGTCCAACAGCCCGATTCGGCAGGCCAGCCTCCTCCCGCCTCACAGGCTCGCGGCAGCGAGTCCTGTCCCGTGGCGGACAAAGATTCCTGTGCCACGCAGCTTTGTGACGGGCTCACGATCAGTAATTGAGGTACAGATGTTATGTAGGCGCGATCCGCTTCACGATCGCTTGAAACCGTGGGTGACTCCGGAGGCTCTTGAAATCCGGGTCGTGTTGAATCCAGTCTCCTACAGAAACACCTGCTTCGAGGGCACGCTCGAGCCCATCGAGAGCGTGTTCACTTTCGCCAAGCAGTGCCAAATTACATGCGGCATTGTATAGGACCAATGGATCGTTTGGCGCGAGTTCTATCGCCTGCTCGGACCATCGTTTCGAAAGGACCTTGTCTCCCAGCCTCATCGCCGAATTAGCTCCCAGGCTGTATGCCCGCGCTTCGTCAGGATTGAGCTCAAGATATTTTTCGATCGACTCGACTGCGACTTGGTCGGTGTGACGAGCCTCCTCCAGCCGTCCCAACTGAGTTAATGCCAATCCCAGCAAGCACTGTGACTGGTAATCGTCCGGTCGCACATGTCGCGCCTTTTCAAACAGCTTTGCGGATTTCTCGGTATCACCGCTTTCAAACAGCACTCGACCGTAAAGGTAATACGCTTCAAAAAGAGTTGGGTCCTCTTCGATCGCCCGTTCAAATGCAATTGCCGCCTCCGCAAACCGTCGCTGAATGGCGAGAGCCTGGCCGGCGGAAACATGGGCTTCTGCTGAATTTGGATTGAGTTTCAATGCATGCTCGCTCGCGCGCTGCGCCTCTTCCAAATCTCGCGGATTCCGTCCCCACCGAAAGAGATCGACATGAGCGTTGGCCAAGCCCGCCCAGGCGGCTGCAAAACCAGCATCGATCCTGACCGCGCGCTCGAACATCTGTCGCGCGAACTCCACGCTTTGACGCGTCCATTTATGATAAAGCTTACGTCCGCGAAGATAAGCTTCGTATGCTTCGATGTTGGTCGTGGTGGGTTTCAGGAAGCGAAATTCTTCGCGTTCAGTGAGCGCCAGACCTAACGATTCTAGAACGCTTCGGGCGATCTCGTCCTGGATTGCAAAGATATCTTCAATCTCGCGATCGAAGCGTTCCGACCAGAGCTGGTAGCCGTTACTCGCATCAACGAGTTGCACGCTGATCCGGACACGCTTTCCAGCTTTTCGGATGCTACCATCGAGAAGCGTCTCGACCCCGAGACGCTTGCCAATCTCGCGCGCGTCCAGGGTGGCTCCGCGAAACGCGAAACAGGATGTTCTGGCCGGAACGTGGAGACCGCCCACCTTGCTGAGGGCGTTGAGGATTTCCTCTGCGACACCATCACTGAAGTGTTCCTGATCGTGTTCCGCGCTTAGATCGGCAAATGGCAAAACCGCGATCGAGCGAATCTTTTCTTTCCTTTGCTTGCTACGCTGGCTCTTTTCTTCCGCGTTCGAAACCGACGTCGTCGCCAGAGCTTCGTCCAGAGTGACGACGTAGAGATCAATTGAACCTACGCCCTTAAGACTCCGATTACCCAACCGTTCGAAACGGAATCCTTCGCGCCCCCGGATTTGACGCCAGACGTCCTCGCTAATGACGACCTGGCCGGGATCGACCGCTGCTTCGATTCGCGCCGCCGCATTCACTCCATCGCCGTAGAGATCCCCATCTGCGTCCACGGCAACATCGCCAAGATGAACGCCGATGCGCAGATCGTGCGCGCGACCGCTCTTGGCCGACTGTTTAGCGTATTCTTTGCTCAGCACAGCCGCTGCGCGCACAGCCATTTCTGTGCTTGGAAATTCGGCGAGAACCGCATCACCGAGGAATTTGACGACCCGACCTTCGTAGAGCTGAACAGTACTGCGAGAGAGGCCTTGCAAGATTTCGACCAGCTGCAGTGCGCCACGTTCATCCTCCACGACACGCGCGCTGTAGCCGGCGATATCAGCGAACCAAAGAGCAGCAAGATGATGGGAGAGAGAGTTTTTTGGCATCGATGTCGCGTCCAAATCAATTATGCATCGCGCTTATAGCGGAGCAACAGGGATGGTTTGCGTGAATCGTGTTTGCTGAAGCATCGCGCGCGCTCACGTTGCGTCGGCTGTGAGGCTCGTCTCTGCCCGCCGTAGCCTTGCGATAGCCGACGGTCGATCTTATATTTTAGGAGCGCGTTCTGCGCGCCAGAGATTTAGGAGGTCATTATGCCAACGACAATTGCTGCTCCAAAAAAGAAGAGTCCCCCGGCGGTAGAGGAAGATTTTTTGCCGCTCGAAGGCACAGATCATATTGAATTTCATGTCGGCAACGCGAAACAGGCAGCGCACTTTTATAAGAGCGCGCTCGGTTTTCAGCCGGTGGCCTACAGCGGACCGGAAACCGGCGTGCGGGATCGCGCCAGTTATGTGGTCCGGCAGAACAAGATCACGTTTGTTCTGACGACACCGCTTCGGGCGAGTCATCCTATCGCCGATCACATTCATAAACATGGCGACGGCGTGAAAGTGATCGCGTTAAAAGTGAAAGACGCAACTTCCGCCTGGAAAGAAACCACCAAGCGCGGCGGCAAAAGTCACATGGAACCGAAAACACTAAAGGACGAGCATGGCAAAATCGTCCTTAGCGGCATCCACACTTACGGCGAAGTCGTGCATGTGTTTGTCGAGCGCGATTTTTACACCGGGCCGTTCATGCCGGGTTTTGTGAGATGGGATCCGTCGTTCCGCGCGCCGGAAACGGGATTGCAGCATGTCGATCATTGCGTCGGCAACGTCGGGTGGAACCAGATGAACCCGTGGGTAAAATTTTACGAAGACGTAATGGGATTCCGTAACATCCTCACGTTCGATGACAAAGATATTTCCACTGAATACTCCGCCTTGATGAGCAAGGTGATGAGCAACGGAAACGGCTTCGTCAAATTTCCGATCAACGAGCCGGCCGAAGGCAAAAAGAAATCGCAGGTGGAGGAATACCTCGAGTTTTACGATGGCGAAGGTGTGCAGCACATTGCGATGGCCACGAACAACATCATCGAGACGGTCACAGCACTGCAGCAGCGCGGGCTCGAGTTCCTGAGAGTCCCTTCGACTTACTACGACACGTTGCTCGATCGTGTTGGGCATATTGACGAAGAACTGAACGCACTGAAACAGCTCGGCATTCTGGTTGATCGCGACGACGAAGGTTATCTGCTGCAAATCTTTACCAAACCGGTCGAGGACCGGCCGACGCTCTTTTTTGAGATCATCCAGCGCAAAGGCGCGAAGAGTTTCGGCAAAGGCAATTTCAAAGCGCTGTTCGAAGCCATCGAGCGCGAACAGGCAGCGCGAGGTAATTTGTAGCAGATGAAAGCTCGGCACAGGTCAACCCTCACCTCCATCCTCTCCCTTAAGAAGGGAGAGGCGGAAGGCGGAGTGTACGTTCATGACATTGCCGAGGAACAAGCTGGTCGCCTCTCCTCTTCGAAAGAGGAGAGGGGGAGGGTGAGGAGTTAATCAAATTTTTTCAACAAGGAGGATTCGAGAATGCCGTATTACCAAAAACTGGGAGAAATCCCGAGGAAGCATCACATCTGGTTTCATCGGAATGGGCAGGGGCCGACTTACAAAAACGAAGGCATCGCTTATGAGCACGTGTTTACCACACAAGGTTTCGATGAAGCGTACTCGATCATGTATCACCTGCGGCCGCCCACGCGTGTTCGCAACGTCGAGTTGATCAAGAATTGGGAACCGAAAAAAGTGACTGACAGTCCGTTACGGCATCATCACTTGAAGACGGCCAATATTCCGCGGCGCGGCGATCTCTACACCGGGCGCGTCCCGATGTTGTTTAATCAGGATGTGATTGCCTATCGAGCGAGACCGGCAAAGGCCTACGATAAATTTGAATATTATAAAAACGGCGGCGCGGATGAGATTATTTTCGTTTTTCACGGCAGTGGCGTGATGGAATCTGTTTTCGGCAAGCTGCCTTATCGCGCTGAAGATTACATTGTCATTCCGCGCGGCATCACGTATCGGCTTGTGCCGGACAAGGTTGAAGAGGAAGATTATCTCATTCTCGAATCAGTCGGCCCCGTTCGGATTCCGCAACGCTACTTAAATCATGAGGGCCAAATCAAAATGGGCGCGCCCTATTCGGAGCGCGATCTTCACGCTCCTTGCGAGATAATTACGATCAACAAAGAGGAAGATGTCGATGTTCTGGTAAAAGACGGAGCGCGGCTCACGCGCGTGACGCTGGCTCATCATCCCTTCGATGCTGTTGGGTGGGATGGCTATCTCTATCCGTTTACGTTTAACGCGCAGGATTTTGAACCGATCACCGGCACTCTTCATCAACCGCCGCCGATTCATCAGACGTTTGAGATTCGCGGTTATGTGGTGTGCACGTTTGCTCCGCGAATGCTCGATACGCATCCTGAGGCCGTGAAAATTCCGTGGGTGCACGACAACGTAGAAGCTGACGAAGTTCTTTTTTATGTTCGCGGGAATTTCGGTTCGCGTCGCGGGATTGAGAGCGGTTCAATTACGTTGCATCCGCGCGGGATCCCGCACGGCCCACACCCGGGCACGATCATGGCGAGCAAGAGCGCAACGCGCACCGAAGAGCTCGCGGTGATGTTCGATACTCAACACACACTCGAGCTTACAGAGGACTCGCTGGCGCTTGACGATCCGAAATATCCACAGAGTTGGCTCGAATAGTAGGACAGCCATCTTCGCTATGGGGCCGGCAGGCATCTTGCCTGCCGAGAAAAACTCTCAACCAGGCGAGACGCCCGGTTGCCCCACAGGCAGGATCCCTGCGCCACGATGCGGCGGAGTGGAGACCGCTGCTCCTTGATGCTAAGCTGCTCTCGACACAAGCCATGATTCAACGCCGCAATTCCGATCTTGATCTCGAAGAACGATTCACGCGTGAAAGCAATCGCCTTCAGGAAAAGAGTCTTGCCCGACTTGCAGATGCATATCGCGAGTTGCTGGAATGCGTTGGCGAGGACCTGGATCGCGAAGGTCTGCGACGCACGCCGGACCGCGCGGCGCGCGCATTGGAATTTCTCACGCAGGGTTATCGCCAGGACCTCAACGCAATCATCAACGATGCTGTTTTCGAATCCGACGCGAGCGAGATCATTCTGGTCAAGGACATTGAGCTTTATTCGCTGTGCGAGCATCATCTGCTTCCATTCATTGGTCGGGTGCACGTCGCCTACATTCCCAACGGGAAAGTGATTGGCCTTTCCAAAGTCGCGCGCATTGTCGATGTCTTTGCGCGTCGCTTGCAGATCCAGGAAAATCTCACCACACAAATTGCTGAGTCGCTCATGCGATGTCTCGAACCCTCGGGCGTAGCGGTGGTGGTGGAAGCGAAACACCTTTGCATGATGATGCGCGGCGTTGAAAAACAAAACTCGGTGATGAAAACGTCGTGCTTGCTCGGTGTTTTCAAAGAGGACGCACGAACGCGCTCCGAATTCCTCTCGTTGCTGAAAGACTAGGCGCAGCGCGTTGTCCTCAACGCGTTGACAAAAGCTAATGCGGCTTTGCCGCCCAATTTTCTTGCGCGTGCGACGTCGTGCGGGGCTGAGTTGCGCAACACTTACCTGCGGGCGAACTGCTGGCTCAACTGAGCCAGTGCAAGAGCCGCTAGAAGTAGCCCGAAATCACGAAGTGCTACATCGAAATAGCCTGGGATCAGTAACAGGTTTATTATGATCACCGCCAGCCAGGCGGCAACGATGTACGCGAAAATCCGTGGTTTAAGGGCGACTCCAATTCCGGCCACAATCTCAATCACGCCAACGACAAGCATCAGCGTGTGCGTGGGTACGGGTGAAACTCTCGCTACCAGTCCAGGGACATATTGGTCCCAGTTGACCAGCAGGTGCAAAAACTTGTCCAAACCGGCGAGGATGGGCGCAACTGTGAACCCAAAATGCAGGATCCGGTATGCCTGATGAGCCGGCGAACTAGCAGCCGTGCTGCCGGCGGCGTGTGATTGATCAATGCTCGTGTTCATGGGTACGAATTTGTCGATCCATAATAATAAGTCAAGAGTTTATTTGACTATTGTTCGATGACGAATTTTCCTCGTTGCTGACGAAATTAATGTGCCACGCGAGCTTATTTCACCTCAAAGCGACAGGAAGGCGCTGGTCCGCGGAGGCAATGTTCTTTCACGGGTGCGCCAATTATCTCGCTAAGCAATGATTCCGCCAGCAGACATGCTTCGGGATGATTTGCCGTGGCGGCAGCAATTGGACAGCCGTTGCCATAGATGAAGTGCTTCCCATCTTCTTCACGAAAACTGGCCGTGCCGCCCATCTCCTTCAGAATGTCGAGTGCAGCATCAATTCTTTGCTTGCGGGTTTTGCCGCGCAACTCGTGCAGATGTTCGTTGGCTATAGTTCGGCCAGCGGCGTGCATTCCTGCGCGCAAGTTTCTTGGCTTAACCTGCCGCGAAAATATCGACATGAGAAGCGAGACCAGTCGCCCGTATGCCTTAGGAAACAGGTATTCCGCGTCCGGTCCGAGACCATACGTTGTGTGCGGTTTCCGAATGCCACGCTTCATGCCTGACTGGATCACGAGTCTGTCGCGCTCTAGACTGGCAAGGTGGGCTCGCACTGCGTTATCAGTCAGACGCAACTCTCCCGCGAGTTCGTTCACCGTCCGGTCTCTTGTCCGCAGGAGATCGAGGATTTTCCCCCGCGTGCTTTTGAACAACCGCTCCCGCCAGCCTATAAATTTCATTCACTTAAAGATCATGAGGATTCTGAGTAAGTCAAAAGAATGTTTGACTAATTCCCGGCTCATGCTGTGTCCCCCGTGCGGTCATTTATTAAATGCGGCGGTGATGACGTTATGCTTTTGACAGTCAGCAAGCGCCTGGAATTCTCGGCGTCCCGGCGTTTGCACGTTAGCGATTGGAGCAATGCTGAAAACCTGAGCGCTTTCGGCCCGGAAACGAACGCGCGCTACGGAAGCGGTCGCAATTACGTCGCCTACTTCATCTTCACCGGTCCCGTGGATCCGACGACCGGGATGCTGATTAACATCAGCGAAATAAAAGAGCGGGCCGGTAAAATCGTGCGCGAACGCTTCGATCACAAGTTCCTTAACAAGGATAATCCTGCTTTTCGCGATGTTCCGCCGACTGCCGAGAACGTTGCGGGGCAACTCTACATAGATGTGGCGCCGGTGTTCTCTGACGTCCAAGCAAAACTGTGCGGTTGTCACCTGAGGGAGTCGCCGGAACGGAGTGCGACTCATTATTCCTCTGGCGCTTGCGAAGCGAATTACTGGTTTGAATTCTCGGCGGCCCGCAGAACAATATCGCCTCATCTAAGCGCCGATGAAAATGCGCGCTGGTTTGGACCGGCAACTACACTGCACGGTCACAATTACCGCTGCCGCCTCACGTTTCGAGAGGAACAGTTTCACGGCAAAGAGCCGCTGGTTCGCTACGATTCAATCGATACTTGTATCCGCGGATTGCGCACTGAACTGGATCATCACTATCTGAACGAAGAGGTCGTCGGGTTGAAAGAACGTCCCATTACAACCGAAAGTCTGGCCGGATACATCTACGAACGCGTGAACACAATGATTCCGCTGCACCGCGTTCGTTTGCATGAGCGCGAAGATTTTTTTGCGGAAGCGTGGAGAAACAATACGACTTTTCTGGGATTGCAGGTGCCGTTCCACGCGGCGCATCGATTGCATAACGCCGCGTTGTCCGAAAGCGAAAACGCAAACCTCTATGGCAAGTGCAACAATCCGACGGGTCACGGTCATCGATACCTGACAGAAACAACCATCGGAGGCGAGTACAATGCGCGCAGCGGAACGCTCTGCGACCTTGTTGCGTTTCAGAAAGCAATCGAAGAATCGCTTGAGCCATGGCGAAATCGGCATCTGGATCTGGAAACGGAAGATTTTCGAAACGCCCCTTCGACCGGAGAAAACATCGTCCGCACGCTTTGGCCAAAGATCGATAGCCGCGCAAACCAACAGCTTGTTCGATTGCGTTTGTGGGAAACGGCGAACAACCGGTTTACGTTACGCAGGACCTGACTGCGACTTGTTCTGTAGTGGCAGCCGTGCAGGCTGCAACGCAATAAATTTCGCAGGCGACACGCCTGCCACTACAGCTTCTACCAATTAGGCGTTGGACGTTGAGCGTTGGGCGTTCGACGTTTCTGCGAGCACAAATGAAACGTTATCTGATTGCAGGCGCTAGCCGCGGAATCGGTCGAGCGATTGCCGAGAAGCTCGCCGCAGATGATGCGGTGCTTCTCTTGCACGGGCGCGATACCGTTGCCCTGGCGCAAACGCGCAAGGCCGTCGAGCCACGGTGCGCGGAAGTGGTTCTCCTGGTTCACGACTTAGCCAAACGGTCAAGCGTCTCCGAGCTCATCTCTGAAGCAGGCAATGCGCCAATCGATTTGCTTGTGAACAATGCCGGCGTCGCGGTTGTGAAACGCTTCACAGAAATTACGACAATCGAATGGGAACAAACCGTCGGCGTGAATATCACCGCGCCGTTTATGTTAACGCAGCATTTCGCTTCGCGAATGCCGCCGGGGTCAAGCGTTGTGAATATTCTTTCCATCGCCGCCAGGAGCGGCTTCGCCAACTGGAACGCGTATTGCATGAGCAAGTTTGCGCTTGAAGGATTTTCGCAATGTGTGCGCGAAGAATTACGCGACCGCAAAATTCGTGTGATTAACGTTTATCCAGCGGCGACCGACACGAACATCTGGAACGAGATCGAAGGCGATTGGCCGCGCGGCAAAATGATCTCCCCGAAAGATGTCGCCAGCGCAGTTGCCTACGCGCTTCGCGACCGGCTGACGTCGCGCTTGAAAACATCACCCTGTCCAGTTTGACTGGAAATCTGTGATCGCTGAGGCAACGTCGGAAGTTGTAACCACGGCTCTATGAGCCGTTTTCCATGCGACAGACCTTCCCAAGAGTAACCGGCCACAGGCCGGTGGCTACAGCGCAAAGATGTTCATTCTATGATTAAGGCGCTGCAAAACGAGCTCAGTATTAACATCGTTGCTTCGATCGCTGTTTCGCTGCTGTTTTTGGCGACAGGTTTTCTTTGGGGTAAATACAAGGAACGCCGTCGCAAGTTTGGGCGAAATCTGGAAGAGTACGATTTCTATCCATTCACCGTAACTCGCGAAAACTTTGGTGAATTCAGCCTCAAGGATTTTCGGTTGGGCATGCATTACTTCCTCAAGAACGAAGATCATACGGCGGCGCGACAGCTCATTTTTATCGGCGAGCAGAATAACGTGCGCGGACAACTCGAACCTGCCGAGCAAAAGGTTTACGCGCAGCTATTCGAGAAATATAACGGCAAGACAATCGCCGATGACACGCACGAATTCCTCGAAAACTACGAGCGGATTGTCCGGCTGATCGGAAAATCGTTTCCGAACACCGGAATCGAGATCTTGCTGCACAATCTGGCTGACCCATCACACTCGCTCATCGTACTGGAAAACAATGCGACCGGCAGGCACTTGCGCGACGGAACAACGAATCTGCTGATCGATCTGAAGAAGCGTCAGCTCCTTAACGAAGAAAAATTGAATTACGAGCTGAACATCGGGTCGCGAAAATTCAAATGCACGACGATCCCCATCAAACGAAGGGAATTTGGAATTGTTGGCGCCATCTGTATCAACATCGACGCCAATTACATCACCGAGGAAGTGCTGCGAGATCAGCACCGAATCGAGGCGTGGTTCCAAAACTTTCTTCGCACCGATATACAGCTCGACGAGAATATCCTGAGCAAGGACGAATACGCGAAGGCGCTGAAAGGTAAGCGCCATTTCAAAGACGAAGCGTTTTGATCAAACATTGTCATCTCGAGCGAAGTCGAGAGATCTCTGAATCCTCCAGATAGCACAAAGCAGACAATCAGAGACTTCTCGACTTCGCTCAGAATGACAAAGGCTGTAGGCGTCGCCCTGTGGGCGCGACTCGCGTGAGCCATTCACATCAGCGCCACGCTTCGCGCAGCGAAGCGGCTACAGTTATTTAGGCGAGGCTTGTAGCGTCGCCTGATACTCGGGTTTGTTGTGGTATTCGACCAAACGAAATCCCCAACCGATCAGCGTGGAAAGATCCTTGGTCTTCGCCTTCTTTTCGTTTAGGAACTTCTCGATTTTCGCTTTTAGCTCCGGCTGTTGATCTGTCGTATCGAGGATCTCGAAAATTTCCATCGACAACAACCAGTCTTCGGGATGTTCGGCCTGCTGTGTTTCCCAAATTTCGCCAAGCCGTTCGTAACCTGTTTTGCCTTCGCGAATCTTGCGCACCTGGGCGTATAGATTCTCAAGCCGTTTCCGTTTTGCGTCGGAGGGCACTTTGATTGTTCGCTCCTTCGGCACGAGGGCTACCTGATTATAGGCATCCTTGTCTGCCGCCCCGTTAAAGACTGAACTGATCTGCTCGCCAACGGCCATGTCATAAGTACCCCAATCGGGATTGAACAAAATGCGGTCGCCATATTTGCCCGTGCAGTTTGAGAACGTGATAAGCAGCAATTTGCCGTCGCGCCGCAAAATTCTCTCGACTTTGCCGGAAACTACGACCCCGCTGACAAACTCAATCTTTGCTTTCCTGCCCTCGACAATGCCGAGCGCATGTAACTGATCGTTCGTGAGCAACTCGGGCGACGCCGGTGTTTGTTTCCATTTCCCGATCGGCGAACCGAAGCCTTCCTTGTGATAATCGATCCCGTGGCCTTCCAGTTCTTTGTCGCTGAACGCGAGCGCTGTTTTGCCACTCGTCCGCAGATAAATTGGAGAACTGTTTTCGTCGGTGATGACTTCGTTGAATATGCCACTCACTTGCAAGCCGGATGAATATTCGCACGTCGCGGTGTTGTTGCATTCGATTGCCTTATTGATGCCTTCGAGTCCTCCAACCTGATACGCCATCTTACTCGCAAATTCTTCGAGTACGTCCTTTAAGTGCTCGAAATCGCGGCAGACGAAAAGCTGCGGCTGTTTCGTAGTGATATCGAACGCGTAATTCTGCGCATCGATGGAGTAGGGGATCTTCTTCACCTCCGGCTCGAGACACGAGACCGATTCGCCGATCGATGAAAGCAACCCCGCGCCGTAAATCTTTGGATTCTCCAGAGTGCCAATCAATCCGTATTCCACTGTCCACCAATGGAGGCGCGAGAGGAGTGCCATTTCAGAAGGCTCACCCAAATTTTTCTGTCGATGTTCAACCAGCTTCGTCGCTTCCGCGACTTCTTTCGGGTCAGCGTTTGGACGCTCCTTCAAGATCGACAAATGGCGGATCGCTTGATACAGCTCAAAATCTTTTTTCGACGACATCGCTTTTGCGCCTACTTCACCAAAGCGCTGTAGATATTTCGAGTATTCACGATCGACGATAATGGGCGCGTGACCGGCGGCCTCGTGCACAATGTCCGGCGCGGGCGTGTATTCGATGTGATGGATCTGGCGCATGTCGCATGCGATCACCAATACCTTGTAAGCCTGAAATTCCATGAACGCCGCCGGTGGAATGAATCCGTCTACGGCCACTGCGCCCCACTCGATTTTCGAAAGAATATCGTTCATCTCCTGAATGCGCGGGATTCGGTCGAACGAGATGCCGGTGTTGAGAAGACCCTGGAAATAAACTTTGTGCGCGTACTCGCGCAGGAAAAAAATGTTCTGGCGCATGATGAAGCGCCACACCGCATGATCGACCGATGTGTAATCGTCGTAACGTTGATCGACTGCGAACTGGAGCAAATGTTTTGGACAAGCCGCGACCGCGGCATTGTCATAGCTGATACCGCTTTCAGATTTCATCGGGCACCTCCTTGCAAAAAATAACCTATGACTCGCGCAAGAGTAACGCAAGCTTCCTGCCCTGCGTGTAAAGACAAGCCGGCAAAATGCGGGCCAGCTTACTTAGTTTGACCCTATCGGTTCGTGCGAATGATGTGTCTCGTAATCCAGATTAGCGCGATCAACGCAATAGCCCAGGGCGCCAGAAATGCGATCGCCACGCCGATCATGCGCAAGCTCCACATGATGGCCCCGGCGCTTTGCGCCAGCGTGCGTCGGAGCGTGGCGAGCAAACCAGTCTCGTGCGAAATGATGTTGCCCTGGCTGTAAACCTGGATCGAGACGTCGGCCGGTGCGCTGGCTTCATCGATCTGGGCGTCCGTGCGGTCCTGGCGTTGCACACTCGCGTTTTCGACTTTGCCCAGCGAGTTGAGCGATTGCATGAGTGAAAAGTAATTCTTCATCGGCACGCGCAGCCAAACGTTTGCCAGTTCGCGTCCGTCGGGATCCCGATTAAAGGTCGAATTCCGAACGCGTCCGCCTTGCTTCTCGGCCAAAGCGCGAAGCTCCTTTGCCTTTTCGTCCACCGACGACGTGCGAATGCGCAGACTGGTTTGTTGCAAAGCTTGCTCTTGTTCCTCCCGAGAGACGCTAATGTTGAGTTCCACCTTGTCGCGTTTGGTCTTGGCATTTTCAGAAATGCCGCTGCCGCCTTGTGCAATGCGCTGCGTTTGCATTTGAAAATTCTCTACGCGCCCGAAACCTTTTACGCGTCCGATTACAGCGTCGCTTTCTTCCGGCGCGATCAACATGCTCATTGTCGCGGAGACGCGTCCTGAATAATCACGGTTCAGTTGCGCGTTCGTGATCTGCACCTTTGGCGACGCCAGCGCTTTAATGTCGTTGTAGATCTTCTCTACATCTGGCGCGTAAAGCGAGAGTTGAGCGCGCTCCTTGAGCAGAAACGCCGCTGGTTCTTCCATGTCTTTCTCCGCAAGCGAAACCGTCACTGTGGCGAACTGCACTTGAGAATCCCAATACTTCAGGTCGCCCTTCATCTTCTCGATGTCTTCGCGCACGCGGCCAAGTTCCTTCTCCACTTGCAGCAAATCGGAAACCTTGCCGGTCTTCATTTTCAGCATGTCGATCAAACGCTGCTCCATAACGTGCGCGTTCTTGAGCCGTGCGTCCGTATCGAAGTATGCTTTCGTGACGTCCTCGGTGCCGAGCGTCTGGTTCTTTAATTCGCCAAGGCCGCGAAGCTTTTGCAGAAACGGATCCAGGTTTTCAGGCAGAATCTTGACGACGACTTCGCCTCGCAGCTTTCCATTTGACTGTTTCTGGGAATCCGTTGTCGCGACATATCCATGTTGTTCATTAGCAAACGCGGTGATCTTTTGCAGCGCATCATCAAAGCTAAGGATCTCAAGCTGCACCGTCGCGTTGCGAATCAGTTTGCGATTGGCTGATGCTGGAGCAGGCGTTTCCGCCGGCTTTTGTTCAGCTGCTTCAGCGCGGGCAAAATTCTCCGGCGCTGCAAAGACTCCCGGCATCTCAGTAACCTCTGGTTGTGCCACCTTTCCCTGCGCAACTGTCGTAGACGGCGTCTTGGCGTTTTCATGAAAGTCCGGTCGACTTGCGGGCAAGGACGGCGGCGGTGCCTTAATCGCCAAGTCTTTTGATCGGCCGGCGGCGAGTTCGTCGGATTTATCTAGACCACCGGCTCGACCGACTCCTGACGCCACCTGGGATCGCTGTTGTCGGAACAATTCCTCGTTCGCGTAACCCTCACGACCGCGCAGCATATTTGCACGTTCGCCAGTGATCATGCGGCCGACTTGAATTAGTGCCAAAAGGATGGCGGCGACGGCAGTAATCTGCACAGCGCGCAAACGCATCACATCGACAAGCGACTTTACGAGTCCGCTTCGTTGCGGAATGCGACTGCGAAAACGGGACAGCATTCGGTGTTCAAAACGCAGATCGGGTTTTTCCTGAGCGAGAGTTTCTTCAAGAATCTTATTCATGGTTTTGGTTTCCTGATGAGTTTTCCGACAGGTGGCGCAATCGACCAGGTGCGTGTGAAGCACGCTTCTTTCGTTCTCGGAAAGCTCGCCGTGCAGATCGGCGGCGAGCCAGTTGTCGATTTCGTCGTGAATCGTTGTCATTCGTCTAATCCAGTGAGGCGAGAGCGGGACGGAGCTGTTTGCGCAACGAAGCGAGAGCGCGGCCAAGAATTCCGCGCAGCGCGCCATTCGTCATGCCCAAGGTATTTTCGATGGTGTGATAATCCATTTCTTCGAAATAACGCAGCGTGAGCGCGGCGCGATGTAGCTCCGGCAAATCTGCAAGCGCGGCATGCAGGTGCTGATCTAAAGCGGTTGTGTCGGGAGATTCGGGATCGGTTGCTTCGATTGCTTCGTCGAAACGCGAGACAGTGCGCCGTTTGCGAAAAACATCGTGCGCTCGATGACGCGCGATCATGCAAAGCCAGGCGGGAAATTTTTCTGGATCGCGCACACGCCAGCGAGTTTTCCAGGCTTTAACGAGCGAGTCTTGCACGACGTCTTCGGCTTCCTCGCGGCTTTGCAAAATGCCGTAAGCAATGGCGAAAAGCGTCCCGCTATGTGTGCGAATAATCATTTCAAATGCTTCCCGATCACCTTGAATGGCGGCCCGGTATTGTTCACGTTCACTGGCATCCATTGTATTGCGATCTAAAGCGTAGACGTTTGAAAACGCGATTCCGCGCGAAAAATCTTTGAGAGATTTGGTAGGCCCGCTCTCCGAGCGCGCCGGACGGCGGTCGCCGTCATCCCGAGCGGAGCGAGGGACCCCTCGCAAGCTGATTGGTCACACAATCTAGGTGGAGGCGCCAGCTTCGATCGCGAGGTCCCTCGCCGTCTGCGCGGCTCGGGATGACAAAAAATTACACCTAAAAAATGATTACCGTATTGCCTACACTGACCAAGTCTTTCACCCGCGCGGCGTCCCAGTTCGCCAAGCGAATGCAACCGTGACTTGCGGCGCGGCCAATTGTCTCCGGATTGTTTGTGCCGTGAATGCCAATGCCAGGTTTGTTTAAGCCCATCCAGAGAATGCCGACGAGGTTGTTAGGGCCCGGCGGTAGATTGTAATAATTTTCCGTGCGCACCCCGTAGTTGAGCATGCCTTCGTCATAGCGGAACCACGGCCAAACAGTTGCGCCCAGAATTTTCCATGTGCCGACCGGCGCGGGGAGCGTTTTCGATCCCGGCGTGATCGGAAAAACGCAGACCAACTGGTCATGGTCGAAGACCTCAAGCAAATGCTCATAGGTATCCACAAAAACCTTTCGAGACGCGAACGCCGGATTCTCGGGAACTTTTCCTTCTGTGAACTTTTGCACTTCAAAGGGCAAGACATTCGGCACTTTGAGAGTTTCGCCGGGCTGCAAATGTTCCCAGTTTTTGCCGGGATTAAGCTTCTGAATGTAAGACTCTGCGGAATGATAACGCTCCGCGACGAATTCCAGCAGCGATGTGTAAGGCAGCCACTTTAATCTAGCCTGCTCGGCATGACCGCTTGGAACATCGCCGACCAACTTCAGGTCTTCATCTCTGATTGTATAGGTTGTGTAGGTCACTGGCACTTGATCAAGCATCCATTGATCAACCGCGCCAGTCTTTGGCATCGCGTGCGCGTGCTTGTACGAGATGAGCGCTTTCCGGAAAAATTCGCCCATTCTTCCATCGATTTTGCCGGGCCCGAAATCGCAGTTGTCCAAAAAAATCTGTAATCGCGTGGCCGTTTCCTCGTCGTAGTTCGGCAACGCGACCGGATAAACTCTGGGCGGCGGCGTAGATGTCTCCTGAGCAGGTGCGGCGATCGATAGCGCGCTGAGCAGGACAACTGGAAAACCGAATTTCATCGGCGAAGTTATGCGCTGTGAACGCAGAGCGTGCAAATGCGTTGCTGACGGAATGCTCTCAAGCAACGACTGCTTCTAAACCGTCGATCAAGAATTTGACGGCTGGTAAGCCGTCATTCCTTGGGTTCCGGCCGCAGCGCGACAGCAGATTCGGCCCGCAAAAGCCATTGCTCCTCGCTTGCGATGGCAATCGCATCTGACCCGCCGTAGCGTTGCGAGTCACTGGTCCAAAGTGTTTCCCATCTGTACCCCGGCGGCGGTGCCAACAGAGGTTCCGAAGCACGTTCCAGGATCTGGCGCTCTCCAAAATTCACTACGAGCAGACGATCGTCGTTTTCCTTTGAAGAGTATCTGAGAACGAAACTTGCTGGCCCCAGCACCGCGCCATCAACTCCGCCAGAACTCTGCTGGCGAAAGCGCGAATCGTCGCGTCGCAATTTTAGAAGATCGATATAAAGATCGTAACGTTCGCGATTCTTTTCTCGCTCGGAAAAATCCAGTTTGCACCGAGCAAACACCTGCGGGTCATCCGGTGCGGGCAAAGTTTGCCACGTTTCTTCTTTGCCAAGCGATAAAAACGGCGCCAGCCATTCAGCACGACCTCTCCGAATCGCGTCGCGCACGGAAGCATCTCCAATATCCGCGAAGAAAAGGAACGGCCTGGACGCGCCGAACTCTTGCCCCTGAAACAACAGTGGGGTCCAAGGCCCGAGGAGGAGAAGCGCGGTTATGGCGCGGTAGCGACCAGGTGAAGTTTGAAAGCGCAACCGGACTCCCGGCCCAGTGTTCGCGATTTGGTCGTGATTTTCGATGAAACAAACGAAAACCTCTGGAGGAATGCCGAAGGTGGGAGTGCCGCGCAACGCTTTTCGCCACGAGCGCGCCTGGCCTTGATAAAGAAAACCGTATTTCGCGGCCGAAATAAATTCCTGCGGTGCGCCTCGGTAATCGCCGTAGTACGCTTCGTTGCGACCAGTCACCGCCACCACCGAGCTGTGGTGAAAATCGTCGTTCCACATTCCGTCCAAATCATCGCCGCCTTCGCGGCGCGGCCGCACCATCCTCGCTTCCTGGAGATCGTTCTCGGCGACGAGGATGATCGAGCGCGAGCCGGCCGCTTCCCGCGCTGCGCGCCCAACAGCGCCGATGATGTATTCACTGGATCGATCGCGGATAGCGTGTGTCGCGTCGAAGCGGAACCCGTCGAAATGAAATTCCTCAATCCAGTAACGCCCATTCGTGATGAAAAATTCGCGAACCGGCCCTGAATTCGGCCCGTCGAAATTGATCGCATTGCCCCATTCGTTTTCTTTTTCGCGAATCAGGTAATCGTCGGAGAAAATTGCGAGATAATTTCCGTCAGGGCCGAAATGGTTATAAACGACGTCGAGAATCACAGCCACGCTCAACGAGTGCGCGCGGTCGATGAATGCATGCAAATCGTCCGGTGTTCCGTACAAATGCGAGGGTGCGAAGAGATTCACTCCGTCATAACCCCAGCCAAATTTCCCCGGGAAATCCGCGATCGGCATCATCTCGACCACTGTGATTCCGATCCGCGCCAGCTCCGCCAACTGCTCTGTGGCGGCGCGCCACGTGCCCTCCTTCGTAAATGTGCCGATGTGCATTTCGTAGATGATTTGGCCTCTCAGCCTAGGGGCTGCGGGGCCCGGCCACTGCGAATCGGTCCATTGGAACTGTCTCGGATCAACAATGCATGAGGGCCCGTGCGGGCCTTCTGGTTGGAACCGCGACGCGGGATCGGGATAAAATTTTTGTCCGCTGTTTACTCGAAACCAGTAGCGAGTCCCGACCCCGACATCGAGAGCGCCGCAAAAATATCCACCTGGTTCCGGACTGAGCGAGTAAAACGTTCGCTGTGAGTTTGGCCCGCGCTCGACAACGACATCAAGTTCTCGCGCCTTCGGCGCCCAAACGCGAAAATGGGTTTGGTTTTCGCCGACCAATTCTGCGCCAATGGGGTAGCGACGCTTTGCAGTAGACATCGGCAAGAACATGGCGCTCCTCGCTCACTAAACAAGCATGCCGCCTGGCTGTAGAGTGCGCTGTCCTCAGCGCATCCGAAACGTCACATGCCTTATCCGCTGAGGACAGCGGACACTACAGCGCACTGCCCGCTGATCGCGGCTTGATTACATTCGCGAAACCCGTTCAGAATGCCGCGCATGAATGGAAGCGAGCCGAGAATCGAAATTTTTAGGCCTTTTGGTGAAGCGTTCGAGTTAATGAAGAAGATCCTGTTTCAGCCGTTCGATTTAAAAAAATGGCTCGTCATTGGCTTTGCCGCGTGGCTCGCGAATCTCGGTGGCGGTGGCGGCGGTTTCAATTACCGCTATAACCGCCGCGAAGAGATGCAAAAGGTGAATGAGGCACTCAGCCAAATTCCGCATTCGATTCTCGTCACAGGCATCTGCGTTCTGATTTGCTTCGTACTCGTTCTCATCGTGCTGTTTGCCTGGCTGCGAGCGCGAGGCTGCTTCATGTTTATCGACTGCATCGCGAAGAACCGTGGAGCAATTGCAGAACCTTGGCGTGACTTCCGAAAACAGGGGAACAGCTATTTCCTCTTCTCACTCCTGATCGGCTTCGCCTTCCTGATCTTCGCGGCCTTGCTCTCGTTACCGTTCATGCTTCCCATTATCAGAGGCGTCACCTTTCTGCACATACACGATGTCTATTTGATATCCACGATCGTCGCGTGGGCATTCGTGGTAATCCTTCTTGTTCTGGCATTGTCATTAATCGCGAATTTCATGGTGCCCGTCATGTATCGGCAGCAATGCCGCGCGTCGAAAGCCTTTGGTATCGTTGTTAGATTAATTGCAGCGTATCCCGGTGAAATCCTTTTGTATGGCTTGTTTTTGATTGTTCTGGCGTTGGCCACGGCGATCGTGGCATGCGTCGCGGCTTGCGCAACTTGCTGCATCGCTGCCATTCCTTATATCGGGACGGTTATCTTGCTGCCGGTCTTTGCCTTGCTCCGTTCGTTTTCGCTTTTGTTTCTGCGGCAATTCGGCTCGGATTACGATGTCTGGGCGACCTTCATGCCACCGGAATTTTTGCCGATCTTGTCGTCGGAGACGCCCATGCCGCCACCACCGACATCGTCATTGAATCCGCCGGCTGAACCGCCTTCGTCTCCGGCCGCGTGAAAGCCTGAAGTCAAAGGGCTCGGAGAATCTTTTACGATGAAGGATCGGGCGAGCGGACAATCCTCGCGCAGATGCGAGTTCAAATGCGCCAGAGATCAAGAATCTGTCGGAAGCTAAATGGGACAAAATTTTGCCGGATCTGGGCGAAAATTCTCCCGAGATTTGTATTCTGCATATTGATCCAAAGACGCACGCGACCAGTTTGCTTATACGCATGCCAAAAGCGATTCATGTGCGCAAGCACTGGCACACCGCTAATGAAACACACACAATTATCAAAGGCACGGCTACGTTCGCGTGCGACGGCAAGAAGTTCGAGCTGGGCGAGGGTGGTTTCAATTTCATGCCTGCGAAGATGGTTCACGAGGCCTGGTTACCCGAAAATTCGCTGACGTTCATCACTGTCGATGGCGCATGGGACGTCAATTGGGTAGAAGGACAACCGACGGCGGCAGATCTCATCAAGTGATCGCGCCGCTAAACCCGCGCCACAGCGGAACTTGGCGATCGCCAAATTGCACATCACCGATGCGAAAAATCTCGACGAACATCCAGTGGTCGAATAAACAGACAGTCATGAAAAAACAATTCGTTCTCTGTTGTATTGCCTTCGTTGCGATAGCTCCCTTTTGCTTCGGCCAAGCGAACCCGGCAAAATCGGGCAAATCCGCTGCAAATGACGCGACCATTACTAACTTGGAAAAGTCCGCGTGGGAGGCGTTCAAGAACAAACAGACTGATGCGTTCAAAGCGCTTCTTTCCAAGGATTTCTGTGCCGTTTACGCGGATGGAATTAAGAACCTGGATGCCGAGGTTGCTGAAATGGCGAAGACCGATTTGGGCGACTACTCATTCGCCGACGTGAAGGTGGTGTTCCCACATCCGAAGGTCGCTGTCATTACATACAAAGCGACGCAACATTCGACTTCCGGCGGTCAGGACATGTCTGGTACGTTCAATTGCGGAAGCGTTTGGGTTCAACAGGGTGGGAAATGGCTAGGCGCTTTGCATACTGAAAGCAAAGTTCAGTAGAACCGAGCGCTCCCCGCAGTTAGCAGATCCGGTTTGGCGTGGTGTTGGCAACGTCATCTTATTCTCAATCTAGGATGCGATCCTTAACGTTGCTTCTCCGATATGTTTTCGTAACTCCGTTCGCAATCACGCCGTTTGCCCTAAGCGCCGAGTCGACGATGAAAGCCGTTGTCATTCACGAATATGGTGGCCTAGAGGTTTTAAAGTACGAGGATGTGCAACGACCCGAACCGAAGGAAGATCAGATACTCGTTCGCGTGATCGCGGCCGGCGTGAATCCTGTCGATGGGTTGATCCGATCGGGAATGTTTGCCAAACATGAAAAGGCAACCTTCCCAATGATTCTCGGCGCGGATATTGCCGGAGTCGTCGAGAAGACTGGAAGCAAAGTCACGAAGTTTAAAGCAGGTGATCCCGTGTTCGCGTACGCCAGTTTGAAAAGTGGCGGCGCCTACGCAGAATACGCGCTCACGACTGAACGTGAAGCAGCGCCGAAACCGAAAGTCCTCACGTACGTCGAGGCTGCGGCGGTGCCGGTTGTCGCTTTGACTGCGTGGCAGGCGTTGGTTGATACCGCGAAGCTGAGCGCTCGCCAGACGGTGCTTATCCACGGTGGGTCGGGCGGTGTCGGAACCTTTGCGATCCAGATCGCCAAGGCGCGCGGCGCCAGGGTGATCGCCACGGCATCGACCGCAAATCAGGATCTGCTCATGCAACTCGGGGCCGATGTGGCGATCGGCTATACAAAGCAAAAGTTCGAGGACGTCGCGAAGGATGTCGATGTTGTGCTCGATTCGATTGGCAAGGATACGCTGGCGCGTTCGTACGGAGTAGTAAGAAAAGGCGGATTCATTGTGTCGCTGGTTGCACGCCCGGACCGGGCTGAACTCGACAAACGTGGTATTCGAGGCGCGGCGCTCAGTGTAGAGCCAAATTCAGATGAGCTGGCCGAGATTGGCAAATTGATCGACGAGGGTAAAATCAAGGTAATCGTTTCTCAAACGTTCCCCCTTTCCGAAGCCATCAAAGCGCAGGAGCAGGTCGCAACTGGTCACACGCGGGGTAAGATCGTACTCAAAATCGCTGACGAACCGAAGTAAATCCGATCCGATAAATGGCGCTGTCATGTTGAGCGAAGCGAAACATCTCTGATCATTCCGTTGGCACATCACTCGAAAAAGATCAGAGATTCTTCGCTTCGCTCAGAATGACACGTATGAAGCTGCCTCTACCGATCTGCGATTTGCCTCCAGCATAACGAGCGATGAATTGGGACGCGATTAGTGCAATCTCGCAACTGATCGGCTCAGTAGCTGTCGTTTTGTCGGTGCTATACCTCGCGCTGCAAGTGCACCGGAGCACGCGCGTGGCCAGGCTCGCCACGCAAGACGCGGCTGCCACGGCCCTGCGCGACGTGACCAAGCCTTTCATGGAAAATGCGGACTTGGAACGCATCTGGCGGGTCGGCCTCGAAGATATCGCCGCGCTCTCCGTTGAAGAGCGTACGCGCTTTTTTCACGCTGCGTATCAATTCCTGAAAGCGTTCGAGACAATTCATTTTCATTATGTTTATGGACTGATGGACCGTCAGCTGTGGGAAGGATGGCGCGGACTCCTCCGGCATTACGTCGCCGCGCCCGGTATTGCGTACTACTGGAAACTTCGTCCCGAAGTTTTCTCCGAGCGGTTTCGCAATTTCGTCGATGCACTCGAACCTCCAGCGAAGCAACGCACGGTGGGAACTCTTTTCGGAGAGGAACAAAAATGAAGCCGCGATGCGTTCTCGCATCGCTTCTAACGCACCGCAAAATTTCACCAGAATCTTACTTACACGGTCCTAGGATGGGGATTACGAACTTACCATCTTTCTCGGCAACGAAGTTTTCGCTCGAGCTGCTTGAGCTGCCATTGGCGTGTTTCTTTTCGACCTTGATGCTTAGCTTTTTGGTTGGCTTAAGTGTCAGGCAAACTTTGCCGCCGGCAGGTGTGTCCATCGGTGTGCTCGCTTTTTTCACGTCTTCCGGCGTAAGATTAATAAGCTCGATAGTGGTAATTTTCTCGCCGGCTTCTCCCGACTGCATCATTTTGTAAAAACCGACAATCTCAGGATCGGCGCCCTGCGTATAGAGGAATGATTCAAGCGTCGCCGTGCCCTTCCCTTCGAATGCTTTTATATATTTGTCGGTAAAAGCCTTCTCTTGTTCGGGCGTGCCGGCTGCCATTGGCAAGGTGATTGTGCCCAACAGCGCGCAAACGAAAGCGGGAATTTTCATCGATTTTCTCATGCCTGCCACCGTAGTCGGCGCGTTTTTTAAGTGGCAAGCCAATTCGCAAAAGAAAAATCTTTGCTGATCTGCATTCTGCAGGCTATTCCACTTTCTCTGAAATCGATACCGGCGGAGTTGGGAACGCCGCTTCTTGCAATGAACATTCACGAATATCAAGCCAAGGAGTTGTTGCAGAAGTTCGATGTCGCAACGACGCGAGGTAAAGTCGCGTCGACCCTCGATGAAGCGGAACAAATCGCGCGCGAGCTCGGGGATGTCGAAATTGTCGTCAAAGCGCAGATCCACGCCGGCGGCCGGGGCAAAGGAGTATTCAAGAACGGGTTCAAAGGGGGAGTGCATGTTCGCAAAACGCATGAAGAAGTACGAGAAGTTGCCGCGAAAATGTTGGGGCAAACCCTGGTGACGCATCAGACTGGCCCCGCTGGTCGCGTAGTAAACAAAGTGTTGGTAGCGCAATCCGCCGAGATTGCGCGCGAAATTTATTTTGCGATTCTGCTCGATCGAGAATCTGCCGCGCCATTGATTGTAGCCAGCTCGGAGGGGGGCGTAGAAATCGAAACGGTCGCAGCGAAATCGCCTAAAAAGATCATACGTGAGGCGATTGATCCATTGGCTGGTTTGCAGCCGTTCCAAACACGCAAGCTGGCGAAACAGCTCGGTTTTGATTCGTCGCAGTTAAAAAGCGCCTCAAAATTGTTTGAAGGACTCTACCGCACATTTGTCGCGTTTGATTGCTCGATGATCGAGGTCAATCCATTGGTCGTCACGACCAATGGCGACGTGCTCGCGCTCGATGCCAAGTTCAACTTTGACGACAACGCGCTGTATCGCCATCCAGAGATCGCGGCGATGCGCGATGTCGCGGAAGAGGACCCGCGCGAAGTCGAAGCGTCGAAACACGGCCTCAATTACATCGGGCTCGACGGAAACATCGCGTGTCTGGTTAACGGCGCGGGGTTGGCCATGGCAACCATGGACATCATCAAGTTCTACGGCGGCGAACCGGCAAACTTTCTCGACGTGGGCGGCGGTGCGACGGAAGAACAGGTGACCGAAGCGTTTAAGATCCTGATCGCGGACAAAAAGGTAAAAGCGATCCTCGTGAATATTTTTGGCGGGATCATGAAATGCGACATCATCGCGCAAGGCATCATCAATGCAGCGAAGACAGTAAAACTGTCAGTGCCGCTTGTTGTTCGACTGGAGGGAACCAATGTCGAGCGAGGAAAGCAGTTGTTGAAGGATAGCGGCGTTGCACTGATTGCGGCAGACGATCTTGCGGACGCGGCACAGAAAGCTGTTGCTGCTGCAAAACGCAAATGAAAACAAGATCGGCGATCGTTTTTCTAGCGCTCGTTGTCACACTTTCCGCTCAAGAGCTACCGCGCAAAGTGAAGACGCCTCGTGAAACTTATCCGAACGTCGATGTGATTTATAATTCAGTGACCGCGCCCGATAGCAAGCGATTGCGCACGATCGTGACCAAACCGCGCGATGTGAAAGGGAAACTGCCGGTCATCTTCGTTGCTGGCTGGTTGAGTTGCGATTCCGTCGAAGCGCCAGCTGGCACGAAAGACGAGAGTGGTCTGATTTTTCGCGGTCTCGCCCAGCTTCCGGAATTCGCTTTGTTTCGAATGGACAAGCAAGGCGTCGGCGACAGCGAAGGTGTTTGCGGGGAAACAGATTTCGAATCGGAGCTCGCCGGTTACCGCGCGGCTTTTCGCGCATTGAAGAATTACGATTTCCTGGACACTAAGAAAATTTACATACTCGGCATCAGCAATGGAGGAGGCTTCGCGTCGCTCGTTCCTGAATCGGACTCAGAACAGGCGCAGGTCCGCGGTTACATTTCAGTCGGCGGTTGGGTGAAGACTTGGTTCGAGCACATGCTCGAGATCGAGCGACGCCGATTTGCGTTGATGGGAAAATCGCCCGGCGAAGTCAACGATCGCATGAAAGGCGCGGCGACGCTGTATCATGAATGGCTGATCAATGGCCGACTGGTCGATGATATTTTGAGGCAGCAACCGCAGCTCACGGATCTTTGGCCAGAGGGAAAAGACCATGCGCACCTTTACGGGCGGCCGCTCGGGTTTTATCAGCAGTTGCAACAATTGAATCTCGCGGCTGCGTGGTCACGGGTAACAGTTCCAACCTATGTTCTTCGCGGCGCATTCGATTGGATCATGAGTCGCGAAGATTCCGAATTGATCGCGGCCTACGTGAACAAGAATGGAGATCTGGCGTCCTTTTACGAAATCCCAAACACGGGCCACACCTTTCAGCATTTTTTGAGTCTGGCCGACGCATTCAAGGGAAAGAGCGCGTCGTTCGATCCCAAAGTGACCGGACTGTTAGCCGACTGGCTGCACAACAGAGCCATCACGCATGAAGATTGAGAACATCGCATTTGTTGGAATTCCGGTTACGGACATGAAACGCGCGCGTGAGTTTTACGAAGATGTGCTCGGCCTGAAGGTTTCCGACGAGATGATGGGTGGAAATTGGGTCGAATATTCGTTAGGCGAAAAGACACTCGCGCTCGCGAACGTTGGCGAGCAATGGAGGCCGTCTGATCAAGGGACTGGCGCTGCATTTGAGGTGGAAAACTTCGACGAAGCGATCAAGCATTTGAAAGATCGACAAGTGCGTTTCGCCGCCGAACCCTTCGAAACGCCGTGCTGTCACATGGCAGTCGTCCAAGATCCGGATGGCAATAAGTTAATAATTCACAAACTTAAACCCGAAAACGAGAGAGGAGTCTGCACATGATTACAAATGAAGTGGCATTTGTGGCCATCGCGGTTTCTGATAAAGAACGCGCACGGAAATTTTACCAGGAAACACTCGAGCTCAAACCCAGTTCCACTCAGATGGATGGCGCATGGGTCGAATATGATCTTGGCGCAATCACAATCGGAGTTGGCTGTCATCCTGCGTGGAAACCTTCGCGCGATGGAACCACAGTCGCCTTCGAAGTTGACGACATGGATGCTGCTATCGCGAAGCTTAAGGAGCGCGGTGTGACTTTCGACATCGAAAAGACTGAGACTCCAGTTTGCTGGATGGCACAATTTCGAGACCCAGACGGGAACAAACTGGTGGTTCACAAGCGAAAGAAAAAGTGAGAACTGAAAGCGATCAGCGAGTCATCTTGAGCGGAGCGAAGCGAAGTGGAAGGACCCCGCGGAATTAGCCTTAGGGTTTCGCTGCGGGATTCCTCGACTTCGCTCGGAATGACGGTGTGAACTTACGGATCGCTATCTAGGCATGTCTATCTTGGTTGATAAAAGCACGCGGCTGGTCGTGCAGGGAATTACGGGCAGCGCGGGCGCATTTCACACGCGACAGTGCATAGACTACGGCACGAATGTGGTTGCGGGCGTTACCCCGGGGAAGGGCGGCCAAATGTTCGATGACAACGTACCCGTATTCGACACTGTTTGGGAAGCGCGACAGAAAACTGGTTGCAACGCATCGATGGTTTTCGTCCCCGCTCCTGTGGCTGCGGATTCGATTCTGGAAGCGGTTGATGCCGGAGTCGAACTCGTAGTTTGCATCACCGAAGGAATTCCGGTCATGGACATGATGCGCGTGAGAGCGCTTATGCATGGAAAAAAATCGCGGCTGATTGGTCCGAATTGCCCGGGAATCATTACGCCTGTTCAATGCAAGATTGGGATTATGCCCGGCTACATTCATAAGGCCGGCAACATCGGCGTGGTATCGCGATCCGGGACCCTTACGTACGAAGCAGTCTGGCAACTGACTTCGCGCGGGTATGGACAATCGACTTGTATCGGCATAGGTGGCGATCCAATTCACGGCTTATCGCATCTCGACTGTGTTAAGTTGTTCAACGAAGATCCTGGAACAGAAGCCATGATCTTGATCGGCGAAATCGGTGGCTCGGCAGAAGAAGAAGCTGCGGAGTGGATCAAGATGAATTGTAAAAAACCGGTGGCAGCTTTCATCGCCGGAATGACTGCGCCACCGGGGCGCCGAATGGGCCATGCAGGCGCAATTGTTTCCGAAGGGAAAGGCACGGCAGCGGAAAAAATCAAAGCGCTAAAAGCCGCGGGAATCGCTATTGCTGAGACGCCCGCCAACATTGCTGATACGTTGATTGCTCGAATGAAAGGGCGATCATGAGTCGCTGATTTGCCCTATGATATCTGGAATCGCTTTTCTAAATCGTTCCGCGACCTCCTCGCTGTGCGCTGGATGAAATCGCGACGAATCCGATACGAAATCGCCGAATCGAATGATTGAGGAAAGGGATGCAGGCAAGAAGCCCTGACCTAGCTCTCCCTTGTGAAGGGAGAGGCAAAACGCTAAAGAACTAGTTGCCTATGAATATGCTCACCATTGTCGCTATCACCTGGATCGGAAAGGAATACCGGTTCCTTGGTCTGGATTGGAGTTATCTCATGGTCCTCGGCTTCGTTGGAAACGCTCTTTTCTCGATGCGATTCCTTGTCCAATGGCTCGCTTCAGAGCGACAGGGCGAAAGCGTGATCCCAGTCTCGTTCTGGTATTGGAGCATCGCGGGAAGCGTCCTCATGTGCATTTATTTCATTTTCCGACGGGATCCCATTGGCATCCTGGCTTACCTTCCAAACTCGCTCATTTACATTCGCAATTTGATGCTGATCCGGAAACGCAAGTTCGCTTTCACCGCTGCCGCGCCGTCGCAACACCCACGCGAAACCGGCTAAGCCTTTAGCAGTGAGCAATTATGAGCGTTGGCTTCGCCGTGTCGCGGTTACGATTTTTCGGCCATGGGTTCGGCGGTCTGCGCTTCCTCTTCTTCCACCTGACTCACCACAGGCGCGATTGCCTGCAGCTTTTCGCCGTTGCGCAGGTCCATCAGTTTTACGCCCATCGTGTTGCGGCCGGTTTCGCGAATTTCTTTGACCCGAGTGCGCACCATCTGGCCTTTGTTCGTGATCAACATGATCTCGTCTGCTTCACGAACTGTGAGTGCACCAACCACTTCGCCGGTTTTTTCGCCGGTTCTCATCGTGATGATGCCTTTGCCGCCGCGCGATTGTCGCCGGTAATCATCGAATGGCGTTCGTTTGCCGATGCCATTTTCGCCGGCGACCAGCAACATGGCGTTTGGATCGACGATGGCGATTGCCACAACATGATCGGCCTTCTCCGGGCGAATTCCCCAGACGCCGACGGTGTTGCGGCCCTGATCGCGCAGTTGTTCCTCATGGAAGCGCAAGCTCATTCCGTCTTTTGTGATGAGGACGATCTCGTTGTTGCCGTTCGTTAGCTTCGCATCGATCAAACGGTCGCCGTCCTCGATTTGAATGGCGATGATGCCGCCACGCCGAACGTTGGCGTAATCAGACAAGTTGGATTTTTTGACGATGCCGGATTGCGTTGCGAAGACGATGTGTAAGTTTTCGTCCCACGTTTGATCGACAGCGTTCGCGCCCGTGCCGGATTTCTTGGATTGGACGCGAATTGTGGCCGCGATTTTTTCATCGGGCTTGAGCTCGAGGATGTTGGCGATAGAGCGACCCTTCGCCGCGCGGCCCATCTCAGGGATTTCGTAAACTTTTTCCACGTAAGCGCGTCCCGTCGCGGTAAAGAACATCAAGTAATCGTGCGTGGTCGCAGTGAAGAGATGCTCGACAAAGTCGCCTTCCTCTTCCTCGGTGGCGCCTTCGCGCGTTTGCATCCCGATCACACCCTTGCCGCCACGGCGTTGTGCACGAAATGCGCTCACGGCCGTGCGCTTGATAAAGCCGCCATGCGTGATGCTGATGATGCACCCCTCATTCACGATGAGGTCTTCCATATTGATCTCGGCCGCGTCAGGAACGATTTGCGTCAGGCGCGGCGAACCGTACTTGTCGCGGATTTCGCGCAATTCCTTTTTGATGATGGTAAAAACGCGTTGCTCTTTGGCGAGAATGTCGCGCAAATCGTTAATGGTCTCGATCAGCTCCTTGTATTCCTTGTCGATCTTTTCGCGCTCGAGGCCGGTTAATTGATACAGACGAAGATTGAGAATTTCGTCCGCCTGCTGTTCGCTGAACGCGTAGCGGCCATTCGTTAAGCGCGCGGGATTGCGAATCAGAATCCCGACTTGTTCCACCTGACGCTTGGTGAATTCGAATGCGAGAAGTTTCACTCGTGCTTCGTCACGATTGGCCGATCCGCGAATAATGCGCAGAAATTCATCGAGATTCGCCAGAGCAATCAGATAACCTTCGAGCGTCTCGGCGCGCTCTTCTGCCTTGCGCAGTTCGAAACGCGTACGGCGCAAGACTACCTCGCGGCGATGCTCGATGTAAGCAGCGTTGGCCTCCTTGAGCGAGAGCAGCTTCGGCCGGCCGTGGTCGATCGCCAGCATGATCACTGCGAAGGAAGTTTCGAGCGCAGTGTGCTTGTAGAGATTGGCGATGATGACTTTCGGATTCGCGTCGCGTTTGAGCTCGATGACCACCCGTGTGTTTTCGTCCGATTGATCACCGACGTAGCTGATATCGGTCAGCACCTTTTCGTTCACCAATTGCGCGATCCGCTCGACCAGTGTTGCGCGGTTCACGCCGTACGGAATTTCCGTAATCACGATTTGCTCGCGGCCGCCTTTGAGTTCTTCAACGCCGGCTTTACCACGGACTTTCATGCTACCGCGGCCGGTCTCGAAATACTGCCGGATTCCACCCATGCCGCAGATGACGCAGCCGGTGGGAAAATCCGCCCCTTTCACATGCTTCATCAGCTCATCCAGCGTGATGTCGGAATTATCGATCTGCGCGCAAATGCCATCGATGATTTCCGCAAGATTGTGTGGCGGAATGTTTGTGGCCATGCCGACGGCAATGCCGGTTCCGCCGTTAACGAGCAGGTTGGGAAACGCAGCTGGGAAAACTGTCGGCTCGGTGCGCGTCTCGTCGTAATTGGGAACAAAATCGACGGTGTCCTTCTCCATGTCGGTCATGAGCGCAGCGCCGAGATGCGTCATGCGCGCTTCGGTGTAACGCATAGCTGCCGGTGGATCGCCTTCGATCGAGCCGAAATTCCCCTGGCCATCGACCAGCCGTTCGCGCATCGCCCACGGCTGCGCCATGTGAACGAGCGTGGGGTAAATCACGGCTTCGCCGTGCGGGTGATAATTTCCGCTGGTGTCACCGCAAATTTTTGCGCACTTCCGGTGCTGCCGCCCTGGGAAAAGCGACAGATCGTGCATCGCGTAGAGAATTCTTCGCTGCGATGGCTTGAGTCCGTCGCGCGCGTCTGGCAGCGCGCGAGAAATGATGACGGACATCGAGTAATCGAGGAACGATCTCGACACTTCCTCCGCCACGTTTACCGGCTCGACTTTTTCGTTTGGGTTGATCATGATTGTTTCAGCCAGCGGCGGGCGAGTAAGCGGAGGGACGCTCTGCCAGAAACCGCTCTTCCCACATGCGCGAAATTTCATCCGACTGCCGGATTGTCACAGGCGGACCAACGCGAGCGCCGCGCGGCAGTGAAATCTTCAAAAAGTCGAGGACGCTGCGGATGGTTCGCTCATAATCCCGGCATAGCTCTTCATATTGAACTTGAAAGGCCTGAATGCCGAGCCGCTGAAAAAAATCCCGCCAGATTTTCTCCTGTCGCTCGGCCTCTCGAAGAGATTGCTCGATCAACTCCGCATCAAATTGCGGCTCTTGAATAACAGTCGCGCCCTTCTGTACTTTCCAAAGACCCGTCTGCAGCGCGCGCGCTGTGGAGAGTGCCTGTCGGAGCTTATGGCGCCGGTGAATGTGCACAAACCGAAGACGGGGAAAAGCATTTCGCAGCAGAGCCAGATCATCGGTTGCCGCATCTCCAAAAGCGCGAGTATTTCTCAGTCGCGTCAAGAAATCATCGAGATACCAACTCATTAACTTGAAACCGAAGACTTCATTATGGGTGGCCCTCGTATTCACAATGGCGCGCACATACTTCGGGTAATCCGCAACCGGATCGAGCCCGAGCTCCGCTCCATACCGCGCCTCGAACTTCGGGAGAAAAAATTGTTTAGGCATGCCCGCCCGACGCGTGGCGCGCAATCCATCCGTCAAAAGGTTGCTGCCAGATCGTGGAATTGTGCAAACAACGTAACAGCGCCGCGGATGATGCAGCTTATGAAGAAGACCACCCATCGGACTTTACACGTCGAGATTGCGGACATTTAGCGCGTTGTCCTCGATGAATTGGCGGCGTGGCTCGACGATGTCGCCCATCAGAATCGTGAACATTTTGTCGGCGTCGACAGCGTTATCGTCGTTTAAATCCACCTTCAGAAGCTTGCGTTTCTCCGGATTCATTGTGGTCTCAAACAATTCCTTGGCGTTCATTTCACCCAGACCCTTGAAGCGCTTGATCTGCACTCCGCGGCGGCCAATCTCCAAAATTCGTTCGAGAATCTCTGGGATCGAAAACAACGGGTGCGAGACGGCTTTGTCCCCTTCGCCTTCGATCAACTCGAAGATCGGGTGGTCGCCGGTCGCGTAATGATCGACTTTCAATCCTTTGCGGGCCAGTTCGGCAATGATCTTTTCGATCGCGGCGGATTCGTGTAGCTCGACCAGTCTGCCACGTCGTCGGCTGCCATCAGCTCGCACAGGCGCATCCAGGGGAAGCAATTCCTGACCGATCTGCGTATCGAACAAGTTCAGATCGAGATTTTCCTGATGAAATTTTCGGACCGCTTTTTCGTCGTGAAAATAATGGGCGGTCTCCTCGTTTCCATCGCGCACCTTTACCAAATAGTTTGGGAGCTTGCCCGTTTTGGAATTCCGGTGAGAGAGATAAGTTTCAAAATCGCCACCGTGACGGCGCACTGCTTCGCTAAGCTTGGCGAGTTTCTCGAGTGATTCGAGAATGTCCTTTAGTTGCGTCGGAGTGATTTCTTTATCATCGGCCAGGTTTTTCAGGCGCACATCTTCTGCGCCTAGCGAAATGAGGATTTTGTTTAACCGTGCGTCGTCGTCTACATATTCTTCGCGTTTTTTTCGCTTGATCTGGTAAAGCGGTGGTTGCGCGATGTAAATTCTCCCGGCACGCACCAACTCGGTCATCTGCCGGAAAAAGAAGGTGAGCAACAGAGTGCGAATGTGAGAGCCGTCTACATCTGCGTCAGTCATGATAATGATGCGTCCGTAGCGCAGCTTTGAGAGATCGAACCGGCCTTCGTCCTTGCCATTGGCCTCCTCCTTCGGTTTGCCGATGCCCGCGCCAATTGCCGTGATCATCGCTTGGATCTCAGCATTTTTAAGAAATTGATCTTCGCGCGCTTTCTCGACGTTGATGAGTTTTCCTCGGATCGGCAAAATCGCTTGATACCGACGGTCACGACCTTGCTTCGCGGAGCCGCCCGCTGAGTCGCCTTCGACAATGTAGAGCTCGGTCAATTCCGGGTCGCGCTCCGAGCAATCTGCCAGTTTCCCGGGCAGTCCGCCGCCAGTAAGAGCGCCTTTGCGGATTGTTTCTCTCGCTTTTCGCGCAGCTTCACGCGCCCGAGCCGCTGTGAGGACTTTTTCAAAAATTCGTCGGGCAACCGGCGGAGTCTTATCGAAGTAAGTCATTAGCCCGTCATAGGCGACCGAGTTTACAATGCCGTCGATCTCGGTGTTCACGAGCTTCACCTTGGTCTGCGATTCGAAGCGTGGATTGGGCAATTTGACGCTGAGCACGCAAATCAATCCTTCGCGCACATCATCTCCGGAAATCGAAGGATCTTTCTCCTTCAAAAGATTGTTTTGCCGTGAGTATTGGTTGATTGCCTTCGTGAGCGCTGTGCGGAACCCCGTTAAATGCGTGCCGCCATCTGGGTTCGCGATTGAATTCGCAAACGGCAAAATCTGGTCGTTGTAGCTGTCATTGTATTGCAGAACAACATCGATAAAGACTTCGTCACGCTGACGTGAAATAACGATCGGCTTGGGATGCAGAACCTGTTTATTTTCGCCCAGCTGCTTTACGAATTCTTCGATGCCGTGCTTGTAAAAAAATGTCTCTTTCTTCGCCGGGTCGGCACGCTCGTCTGTAAGTGTGATTTCAAGACCCGGATTAAGAAATGCCAGTTCGCGCAACCGCGCGGCCAGACGTTCGAACTTAAACTCGGTCGTAATTGTAAAAATGGTCGGATCAGGCAAGAAAGTGATAAGGGTGCCGGTAGTCTTTTTGTTTTTGACCTCGCCGATGACAGTGAGTTTATCGGTCGTTTTTCCTCTGGCGAAAGCCATGTGATAGACTTTGCCGTCGCGAGATACCTCGGCTTTGAACCATTCCGAAAGCGCGTTTGTGCATTTCGCGCCCACGCCATGCAAGCCGCCGGAATATTTGTATGCGCCTTGTCCAAATTTCCCGCCAGCGTGCAAATTTGTCAGCACCAGCTCGACTGCCGGCATCTTCCATTTGGGATGGATATCCGTAGGGATTCCCCGCCCATTGTCGCGCACTGAGATCGATCCATCGACATGAATCGTCACTTCTATCTTGGTGCAAAATCCCGCGAGGTGTTCATCGATGGAATTGTCGACGACTTCGTAAACAAGGTGATGCAGCCCTCTCTCATCCGGATCTCCGATGAACATTCCGGGCCGTTTCCGGACCGCTTCGAGACCTTCTAACTTGTCAATTTGCGCCGCGTCATATTTTTGAGTGCTGGCGATTCCGGTCGAGCTGCGAGATACTTTTTCAACCGGGATTTCTGCTTGAGCTTGCGGCATAAAAGTGGGGCCAAGCGACCCGCACAAAGGAGGATAGCCAGAAACGGCTTGGAAACAACTAATAATATCGTGGTTTTGAGCAGGTTATTTCCGCTACAGGTTGGAGCCAGCAGGCTCCGGAGCCCACGATATTGTGGTTCGGCGGCCAATGGCTCGGTACCAATTTTTGGCAGCTTGACCGAACACTTTTGGCCTTTGAAAATAGAGCCCTTTATGCGTCTGCAAACGCTTACTGAAGCACGCTGGATTTTAGCGCTTTTTGTACTGCTTGGCGTTGTCGCTGCATTGTTCTCAACGTGGTTATCACTGATCTTTTTATTGCTGATTTTTTGCACTGTTGCTTTTTTCCGCGATCCGGAGCGAACGGTGCCGCGAGATTTGAATCTAATCGTGGCTGCTGCCGATGGCAGAGTGATGGACATAGTCGAATGGGACGAAAACCACGTTCTCAAAACGAAGACGCGACGCGTCGGGATTTTTTTATCGATCCTCGACGTCCATACGAATCGCGCGCCGATTGATGGTCGAGTCATCTACCGACAGCACCGCGAGGGACTTTGTCTCGATGCGCGCCGTCTGGACTGTTCCGAGAAGAACGAATCGATGACATGGGCTTTTGAAAATCCACGCGTCACGATTGTGGTGCGCCAGATCACGGGAGCAATTGCGAGACGCATCGTGGCGTGGGCGCAAGTCGGAGACGAATTGAAAAAAGGGGACCGGTTCGGAATGATTCGCTTCGGTTCGCGAACGGAATTATATTTGCCGTTTAACGCTGAATTGCTCGTGAAAGTGGGAGACCACGTTTTTGGCGGATCGACAATCGTCGCGCGTCTACCAGAGTCTGTGACGGAAACTGGAAACCAGGCTAGCGGGGAATCCGCCTCGCAACAGCAGAACCCTCACCCTACCCTCTCCCTTGTGAAGGGAGAGGCGACAGAGAATGCTAGCTGAATGCGAAGCTGAAGGAGTTCGATGAATTCATGAACGAGCAGCCTTCTAAAATCTATCTTCTGCCTAATCTGATGACGGCAGGCAATCTGTTTTGCGGATTTACCGCCACGCTCAAAATCTTGGAAGGCGCTCTTTTGCAAAGCACTAATGCCGATCTTGCCTCTGATCGCTTTCACGAAGCCATTTGGTTTGTTCTCGGCGCATTTGTTTTTGATTTCTTGGATGGACGCATCGCACGCCTGGGTGGACACGAGAGTCCGTTTGGGCGCGAGTTCGATTCGCTTGCGGATATTGTCTCATTCGGGCTTGCCCCGGCGTTGATGGTTTATCGCGTCGTGCTGCAGGAGTTCCCTCGCGCATGCTGGATCATCGCGTTCATTTATCTGGCTTGCGGTGCGCTGCGACTGGCCCGTTTTAATTCGGCGGCGACGATGCATAACGGACCCAATCATCAGAATACTTTCACCGGTTTTCCCATACCCGCGGCTGCCGGTTTGATTGCGTCAATCACGCTGTTTCTGCTTTGGCTTGCCGAAGGCGAACATCACCTCGGCAACTGGCGCTTCGTTCTGCCGCCGTTGTTGCTCTTCCTTTCCTTCATGATGTTCAGCCGATTTCAATATCCGAGCTTTAAGGCCGTGAATTGGAAGACGAAGAAATCGATTCCGCGTTTCCTTGCTATCATCCTTGTTCTCATTTTTACCGTGATGAATTACGAGTGGATGCCAGCGGTCCTGTTTCTATCCTACTTGCTTTACGGAGTTCTGCGGCCATGGCTCTCCCGCGAGTGGCGACGCGAGATCGAGGAAGAAATCGGGGAAGAACCATCTGCGGAGCCGGCCGAACAAACGCGCTGAGGTCGCTATTTCATTGTAGGGCAAGCACTGTGGTTGCCCAATTTGGGCTCAGCAGGCGGAGCGTCTGCTCTACAATTGTCGATTCAACTTCGCGAGAATTTCAGGGTCGCGCACATCGGCCCATTCTCCAGTCAACTCGACCGCTTGCACTTTTTTGCCGGATTGCGCGAGATCGCGAATCGCGTCGGTCAATTCGTACTCACCGCGCGGTGATGGTTGCAATTTTGCCGTGAATTCGAAAATGCTGGGTCGAAAGGCATAGAGCCCGGCGTTGTACCATGGGCTCGTCAGTTCGTCGCGTTGTGATTTTTCGCGAAGATCGAGAAGCTCCATCCGCTCATTCAGAAAGACCGCACCGCCTTTGCTCACGTCCTCACCGCGCGTGACCGTGACGACTGCTTCAACGTTGTCGGGAAGATTTGCAACGCGTTTGTAGTTCATCGGATCGACCAAGATGTCGCCGTAGCTCAAAATGAATGGACGACCTCCGGCGAAATTGCGGGCAAGATCCACAACGCGACCGGTCCCATCCTGTGTTGTCTGCGTCACATATTGAATACCGATCTTGTAGTGGTGACCGTCACCGAAAAAATCCCGCACGGCATCAGCGCGATACCCAACGACAACAAGCAGCTCGCCCATCCCTGCGTCGCGCAATCCGTCGATGATATGCTGCAACACTGGCTTGCCGCGGACTTCGATCATTGGCTTGGGAAATTCGGCTGTGAGTTCGCGCATACGGGTGCCGCGTCCCGCTGCCAGTATCACGGCCTTGTCGATCCTTGTTGTCATGTCGAGCGAAGCCGAGACATCTCTAGACATTTTTTAGCATCGTTAGCGCTGGAAAGCAGAAACAGTAAGAGATTCCTCCACTCCGGTCGGAATGACAGAAAATCTTCGCCGCGAGCTGCCGCGAGCTACAGGTTCGCCACGGCGAATCCGTCCCGCGGCGGACTAGCAGCCTGTGCTCCTCAGAATCACTGGTCACGATTAAGTCTTCTTCGGCTCAGTGATGATCAGCGCGGGCAAGTTCGCTTGTTTGATCAATTCGCTGACCTTGGGCAAATCGTCATTCTTGAGCTGGGCCCATTTTTTCAACTGCTCGTCGAGCTGGTTACTCAATGTTTGGAACACATCGAGGTGCGGCTTGGTAGGCTCAGTATCGCCCCCTTCGATTGTGTGACTAAACGTGTCAAACCGCTCATTCAACATGTTTGGAAAAGCGAGGTTTGCTTCGGAACCTTTCATGTTCACCTGAATCAGCTTCTGCTCGACCTCGGACATTTTGTGATCGAGATCGTCTGCTGCCGCGAGCGCTGGCTTTAAGCGTTGATCGTCGCCGAAACGCTTGTGCAGGTTCTGAATTTGCGATCTGAGATCGCGGATTTCGTTGACCGCCTGATGCAATTGCGAAATCCGATCGTTCACCTGGGTTGCTAATGTGAATTGTTTTTGCAACCCAGCTTCCTGTCCTTTTGTTCGCGGATCGATCACCAAATGAAGGGGCGCAGTCTGCGATTTGCTGCCGACGGTTAGTTTCACCTGATAATCACCGGGCGACGCAAGCGGGCCCTTCGGCCCTGTCGAAGAATAAAACGCGCCCGGAATTTGAATCGGATCATCGTACCGCAAATCCCACGCGAACCGATTCATCCCTTCATTTGCTGGAATCGTTTTCACGCGCTCGACGCGATCGGGCCACTCAGGCGGTTGCTCGCCTTCTTTTTTCTCTTTGCTGGAAAGATGCCTGACGACTTTGCCCGAACTGTCGAGGATATCGAGTGAGACCTCTTCTTTGGGCGCGGTCTTGAAACAATAATCAATGATCGCCCCGGGCGGCGGGTTATCACCGACTGGCTGGCGTTTGTCGAATTCCTCCGGGTAATGCAAACGCAACGCGGTCTGTGGTTGATAGAGAATGACATCTGCCTGAGCCGATTGCGTGTTCACTTGGCGGATCGGCGACAAATCGTCGAGCACCCAGAAAGAGCGCCCATGCGTCGCGACAACCAGATCGTCATCTTTGACCACGAGATCGTGAATCGGCGTCACCGGCAGATTCAATTGTAATGGCTGCCAGTGCGCACCGTCATCGAACGAGGCGAAGACTCCGAGCTCTGTCCCGGCGTAGAGCAAACCTTTACGTTTGGGATCTTCGCGCACGGCGTGTACATAGCCGCCATCGGGGATTCCATGCACAATCGGGCTCCAAGTTTTCCCGAGATCGCTCGTCTTGAAAATGTATGGCTTGAAGTCGTCGAGTTTATGTCGATCCACTGCCACATAAGCCGTGCTGCCGTCGTGCGGCGACGCTTCGATGAGATCGACAGTACTCCAGTCCGGCATTTTAGGTGTGACGTTCGACCAATGCTGGCCGTCATCAGTCGTGACCTGGACGAGGCCGTCGTCTGTGCCTGCCCAGATGGTTCCTTTTGTTACTGGCGATTCAGCGAGCGCAAATACCGTGTCGTAATATTCGACCGATGTGATGTCGTTCGTTAGCGGACCTCCGCTTGGTTGTTGCTTGAGATCACCGCTGATTTGCGTCCAGCTTTGTCCGTGGTCGGTTGATTTGAAAACGCATTCGGCAGCGGTGTAGAGCACATCCGGGTTGTGCGGTGAAAGGATGAGCGGCGAGACCCACTGAAAGCGATGGACAAGATCGACAGCGCCATGCCCGGAATTATCCAGAGGAACCGGACTGACGTCCTGCACTTCCTCCTTATTTTTGTCGTAGCGATTAATGTAGCCTTCGCTGTTTGAATAAATGATATGCCAATCGCGCGGATCAGGCACGACAAAGCCGCATTCTCCGCCGCCGGCTACGAACCAATTTTCGCGTCCGATCACGCCGGAATCGCTGCGGCTAGCGATACCCACATTCGAATTGTCCTGTTGCGCGCCGTAAATGTGGTAAGGGAACGCGTTGTCCACAGCGACGTGGTAAAACTGCGCGGTGGGCTGGTTGTTTTGCGTCGTCCAATTCTTGCCGCCGTCAGTTGAGATACTGGCGCCACCGTCACTCAC
>Ga0209056_10000384_pt1 | contig 49249 bp, 42 predicted proteins | sample GraSoiAngelo_114_FD_185876 | JGI IMG/M metagenome (GOLD analysis project Ga0209056, IMG submission 185876) | Grasslands soil microbial communities from the Angelo Coastal Reserve, California, USA - 14_0903_13_40cm (SPAdes) (version 2) | ecosystem: Environmental > Terrestrial > Soil > Grasslands...
CCGGTCTACGTTCGCTTCTAGCACCGGCCAACCGCCTGCACACGGGGCAACGGATCTCTCGTTGCCCCGTTGTCGCGCCGAGTGCTGGTCCTAGGCGACCCCGCGCCGATCCAAACTCCGATACTGGATCGCCTCGCCCACATGCTTCGGCTCGAGCGACACGGCCTCATCGAGATCCGCCACGGTTCGCGCGATCTTGAGAATGCGATGATACGCTCGCGCCGATAGGCCGAGCCGCGTGATTGCCGTCTTGAGCAGTGCATCGGCGCCGTCCGAGACGCGGCAGTGCGCGCGAATGTCGCGCGGCGCCATGTGCGCATTGGCGTAGATCCCTGGCCGGTTGGCGAATCGCTCGCGCTGCACCACGCGCGCCCGGTCCACCCGGTCCCGCATCGCTTCACTCGGCTCGCCGCCGCTTTCGCCGGTCAGTGCCTTGTACTTCACCGCCGGCACTTCCAGATGAATGTCGATGCGATCGAGGAGCGGCCCCGAGACGCGCCCGAGATAGCGCTGCACCACGGCCGAGCCGCAGGCGCAGCTGTGATGCGGGTCGCCGAACCAGCCGCACGGGCACGGATTCATTGCGGCCGCCAGCATGAAGCGCGCCGGATACGAGAGACTCATCGCCGCCCGCGCGATCGTGACGACACCGTCTTCCATCGGCTGGCGCAACACCTCGAGCACGTTCTTGCGGAACTCGGGCAGCTCGTCGAGAAACAGCACGCCGCCGTGCGCGAGACTGACCTCGCCCGGCCGCGGATACGACCCGCCACCGATCAACCCGGCGTCGGAGATCGTGTGATGCGGCGCGCGGAACGGCCGCCGCGCCACGAGCGACTCGCCGAGCGGCAGCGTCCCCGCGACCGAATGGATCTTGGTGGTCTCGAGTGCCTCATCCAGACTCATCTTGGGGAGGATCGTCGGCAAGCGCCGGGCGAGCATCGTCTTCCCGCTCCCGGGAGGGCCAACCATCAAGACGTTGTGTCCGCCCGCGGCTGCAACCTCGAGCGCGCGTTTCGCGTGCGCCTGCCCCTTCACCTCGGCGAAGTCCACGTCGTCCTTGGCGCGCTCGGCGAACAGCGCGGCGACATCGACGGCGGCACTCGGCAGCTCGGTCCTGCCATCGAGGAAATCCGCGATTTCCGCCAGGCATCCTGCGCCAAGGACCTGGAGCCCGTCCACGACGCCGGCTTCCGGAAGGTTCTCGCGCGGCAGGATCAATGCTTCGACGCCCGCCGCCCGCGCAGCCAACGCGACCGGTAGGGCTCCCCTGACCGGGCGAATCGCACCTTCCAAACCAAGCTCGCCGAGCACCGCGATCTTTCCCAACCGTGCTCCGTTTATTTGTTCGGTTGCCGCAAGAATCCCGAGCGCGATTGGCAAGTCGAAGGCCGATCCCTCCTTTTTGATGTCTGCCGGTGCCAGGTTGATGGTCACGCGCTTGAGGGGGAACGTGTAGCCAGTGTTGGCCATAGCCGCGGACACTCGGTCGCGCCCTTCCTTTACGGCGCCCTGCGGCAGCCCGACCGTCACGAACGTCGGGAGCCCGTTCGCGATGTCGGTCTCCACGTCCACCAGATATGCATCTATTCCGAGGACGGCGGCGGAGCGGACGCGCGCGAGCATGGACGACGCTAGGTTTAGCAACGACCGGCGGGGTAGCCAAAACGCCGCCCACCGGGTCTAAATGACGCCATGGGGACGATATGCGTATAGATGTCGTGACTTTCCGAACCCTTGTACCGGCGATAGCGCTCGCCGCGACGGTCGGGTGTGGCCCGAGCCGGGGCGGTGGCGTTTCCAAAGTCCCTGTCAGCGTCGCCCGCGTCGAGCGCCGCTCGCTTCCCTACGAGCTGGAGGCCACCGGCACCGTAGAGCCGATCCGTTCGGTGGACGTCTTGCCGCAGGTGAACGGGACGATCCTCCACGTGAACTTCGCCGAAGGCGACGAAGTCGCGGCCGGCCAAATCCTGTTCGAGATCGATCCGCGTCCCTACCGCGCCGCGTTGCAGCAGGCCGAGGGAGCGCTGCTCCGCGATCTCACGCAGGCAGTAAGCGGCGCACGCGAAGCCGCGCGCTACAAGACTCTCGCCGCAACGAACACGGTGACGCAGGAAGATTACGAGGCAAAGCAGTCGACGGCCGACGCGGCCTACGCCGCGGTGCGCTCCGATTCGGCAGCGGCGGCAATCGCCCGGCTGAACCTCGAGTACGCGACGGTCCGCGCGCCGATCGGTGGCCGCACGGGACGGTTGCTCCTCCATGAGGGCAACCTCGTCCGCGCGGGGAACGATCCGCTGGTCTCGATCGTGCAGATGCGCCCGATCCTCGTGCGCTTCCCCGTTCCCGCGATCAGCCTGCCTGCGATCCGGCAGCGCGCTGGTCAACAGCTCGCCGCGATCGCGATGCCGGCACGCGACTCCGCGTCGTCCATCCAAGGCATTCTCTCGTTCGTCGACAATCAGGTCGACACGTCCACCGGGACCGTGCTGCTCAAGGCCCGTTTCCAGAATCGTGACGGCGGCCTGTGGCCCGGTGAGTTCGTCCGCATCACGCTCGTCCTCGGCGTCCAGAACGACGCGGTCGTCGTTCCGAGCCAGGCCGTGATGCAAGGCCAGCAGGGCACCTATGTGTTCGTCGTGACCAACGACGGCACCGCCGCGACGCAACCGGTCACCGTCGAGCGCACGCTCGACAGTCTCAGCGTCGTCGCCGGTGTGCCCGCGGGCGCGCTGGTCGTGACCGACGGCCAGCTGCGGTTGACGCCGAATTCCAAGGTTGATATTCGCGGCGGTCCGACGACCGAGTCCGCCGGCGGCGGCGCAGACCCCACCGCCTCGGGGAACGGACCGCGGTGAACATCTCCGGGCTGTTCATCCGCCGTCCCGTCGCCACGACGCTGGTGATGTTCGGGATTCTCATGTTCGGGCTGATGGCGTATCGCCTGCTGCCCGTGAGCGATCTGCCGAACGTCGATTTCCCCACGATCACCGTCTCAGCCGGCTTGCCGGGCGCGAGCCCGCAGACGATGGCGGCCGCCGTCGCGACCCCGCTCGAGAAGCAGTTCTCGACGATCGCCGGGATCGACGCGATGACGTCGTCGAGCACCATGGGCAGCAGCAACATCACGCTCACGTTTTCGCTGTCGCGGCAGATCGATGCGGCCGCGCAGGACGTGCAGGCCGCGATCTCCAAAACGTTGCGACAGCTCCCGCCCGGCATTCAGCCGCCCTCGTACAACAAGTCGAACCCGGCGGATTCGCCGATCCTCTATCTCGCGCTGACGTCCGCGACGATGCCGCTGTCGACGCTCGACGAGCAGGCCGAAACCTTTCTCGCGCAGCGGCTGTCCACCGTGGACGGGGTCGCGCAGGTGCAGGTGTTCGGGTCGGCGAAGTACGCGGTGCGCATTCAGGTAGATCCGAAGGCACTGCAGGCGCGCGGCATCGGGCTGGATGAAGTGACGGCGGCGGTGTCGGCCGGCAATCCGAATCTGCCGACCGGGACGCTGTGGGGCCCCCAGCGCGCGTACACCGTGCTCGCGGACGGCTCGATCTCGAGCGCCCCGGAATTCCGGCAGCTCGCCGTGACCTACCAGAACGGCGCGCCCGTGCGCCTGCAGGACGTCGCCCGCGTGCTCGATGACGTCCAGGACTCGCGCAACGCAAGCTGGTACGACGGCAGGCGCGCGATCGTGCTGGCGATCCAGCGCCAGCCCGGGACGAATACCGTCGAGGTTGCCGACGCGGTGAAGGCCACCGTCACCGCGCTGTCGGGCCAGCTACCGGCATCCGTCCAGGTGAATACGCTCTACGACCGGTCGGTCTCGATCCGACAGTCGGTGAACGACGTCCAGCTGACGCTGCTCGTCACGCTGTGCCTCGTCGTCATGGTCATCTTCCTGTTTCTGAAGAACCTCTCGGCGACGGTCATTCCGAGTCTGGCGCTCCCCTTCTCCATCATCGGCACGTTCACGGTGATGTACCTGATGGGCTACAGTCTCGACAATCTGTCGCTGATGGCGCTCACGCTGTCCGTCGGATTCGTCGTCGATGACGCGATCGTGATGTTGGAGAACATCGTCCGGCACATGGAAAAAGGAAAACGGGCGATGGAGGCCGCGCTCGACGGCGCGCGCGAAATCGGTTTCACGATTCTGTCGATGACGCTGTCGCTGACCGCGGTGTTCATCCCCGTGCTGCTCATGGGCGGCATCCTGGGCCGCCTGTTCCACGAATTTGCCGTGACAATCGGCGTGGCGATTCTCGTCTCCGGCTTCGTCTCCCTCACGCTCACGCCGATGCTGTGCAGCCGGTTTCTCCGGCCGCCCAAAGAAGCGAAACACGGCCGCTTCTACGAGGCGACGGAGCGGGTGTACCAGCGCAGCCTGGCGTTCTACGAGCGGACGCTCGGCTGGTCATGGATCACCGGCCGGGCGACGATGCTGTTCTCGCTCGGCATTCTCGTGGCGACCGTGCTCCTCTATCCGTTCGTGCCGAAAGGGTTCATCCCGACGGAAGACCAGGGACAGATTCAGGGCACCACCGAGACGCTCGAGGGCGCCTCGTTCGAGAACATGCGCGACCATCAGCTCGCCGTCGCGGACATCGTGCAGCGCGACCCGAACATCGCGCACTACATGTCGACGGTCGGTGGCGGCACCATGAACCAGGGACGCCTGAGCATTCGTCTGAAACCGCGTGGTGAGCGTCTCCCGGCCGACCAGGTCGTTCGCGAGCTGAACGCCAAACTCAATTCGGTGACCGGGATCCGAACCTACCTGTCGCTGCCACAGTCGATCCGCATCGGCGGCCGCCCGACCAAGACCCTCTACCAATTCACCCTGCAGAGCGCCGACATCGACGCGCTGTATGAGAACGCCGCCAAGCTGGAGCGCGTCCTGCGCGGCATCCCCACCCTGCAGGATGTCACGACCGACCTGCAGATCAAGAATCCGCAGGTCAGCGTCCAGATCGACCGCGATCGCGCCACGAGCCTGGGCGTGACCGTGCAGCAGATCGAGCAGGGATTGTACGACGCCTACGGCTCGCGCCAGGTCTCGACGATCTACACGCCGAACAACCAGTACTGGGTGATCCTCGAGCTGCTGCCGGAATACCAGCGCGATCCGTCGGCGCTCGGGCTGCTCTACCTCCGCTCGCAAAGCGGTAGGCTGATTCCGCTCACGTCGGTCGCCTCGGCGTCCAACGATGTCGGGCCGTTGAGCGTGAACCACAGCGGGCAGCTCCCCTCGGTGACGCTGTCGTTCAACCTGCCGCCGGGAGTGTCGCTGGGCACGGCGGTCAACGACGTCCAGAAGGCCGCGCGGCAGACACTGCCGTCGACCATCAGCACGGGATTCTCCGGCACGGCGCAGGCGTTCCAGTCCAGCCAACAGGGTCTCTTCTTCCTGCTGCTGCTCGCCATCGTGGTGATCTACATCGTGCTGGGAATTCTGTACGAGAGCTTCATTCACCCGCTGACGATCCTGTCCGGCCTGCCGTTCGCCGGATTTGGCGCGTTGCTGACGCTCTTCATCTTCCGCACTGAGCTGAGTATCTACGCGTTCGTGGGCATCATCATGCTGGTGGGACTCGTGAAGAAGAACGCGATCATGATGATCGACTTCGCCCTCGAGGCGGAGCGCACGGAGGGCAAGTCACCGCGCGAGGCGATCATCGAGGCGTGCAGCGTGCGCTTCCGGCCCATCATGATGACGACGATGTCGGCGCTCATGGGCACGCTGCCGATCGCGATTGGCTGGGGCGCCGGGGGCGAGTCGCGGCGGCCGCTGGGATTGGCCGTGGTAGGCGGGTTGGCGTTCTCGCAGCTCATTACGCTGTACGTGACGCCGGTCGTCTACACCTACCTCGACGCGCTGCAGCATTGGTTCGGACGGCGGGCCAAGCGTCGTCCGGTCGAGGAGCCCGCAGCGGCGGATTGAGCTACGGCTTGGGAATGGCGTCGACCCGGACGTTCGCGGTGATGCCGCTCCCGATCACGAACTGGTAGGTCCCTACCCGCGCGGCCTTGAGCGTCACGACGACGGCCGAGTCCGCCGACTCCAGACCGACGAGCTGAAGATCCTGCTGCCGCACATTGAGGCGGGCGCGACCAGCCTTCAGCGCCTGACCGAGCCCGTCGATCGACGTCTCGTTGCCGTACAAATCGCGGGCCCGCAGGCGTAAGGCGAAGGGCACACCCACCTGCACCACGATCGCCCGTCCGTTGACCACTTCGCCGTTGCGGTCGAGGATCAACGAATCGATCGGGCCAGGCTCGGCACGCAACGTGACGACGCGCTCGACGGAATCGATGCTTGCGAATACGGCGGCCTCACCGGCGCGCATCCCGAGGACGACATCCAGCCGCACCCGTCCACTTGAATCGAGCACCGCGGTTTCCGGTGTGACGCGGGCATTGAGGGCGCGGAAGTGGACCGTCCGGCCCGACGCGGGCGCCCCCTGCACCGTCCGGGCGCGGAAAATCAGCGCGTCGTTCAACGCGCTACCCACCGGAGCGTATGAGGACGGGACAGGCAGAAAGCCGGTGTTGACGCCCGAAAGGCCGGCCGGTGCCGAGATCTCCAGGTCGATCGGCGCGAGGCCCCGCACACGCACCTGGACTGACCCGCCGCGCGCCACTGCGTTCGACATGATGGTAAATGCGGCGCGCCCGCCGGAATCCGTGATCGCGGTGAGCGGGGCGCCGATGCCGCCATTCAGATCCACTGCCTCCCCCGGCACCGGATTCCCCAGTGAGTCCGTGACTGCCGCAACGATGCTCGCCGTCGAATCGTTGCTCCGGAACGCGATGTAGTCCGGCGTCACACGTATCCGGCCGGGACGCGCGGATTTGACCGACAGCAGCACCGTCGGTTGGCCGGGCAGCGTCGCGCCGGCGCCGGTCCGGATTTCGAACAGATGCCCCCCCACCCGGGAGACGGTCGGGAGCCGGAACACGGCGATCCCACTGTCATCGGTCATCGCGGTCGCGTCGCGCGGCAGACCCAGCGCGGTCGTGCCGCGCAGCTCCAGCGTGGTGCGCCGGATCGGTGTGCGTCCCCGGCTCAGGCGAACCCGAACACTCGGCGCGGCTCCGGCGGTGATCGTGATGTCGGTGGGCTGCGCGACGGCCGTGATGGGTTGGGGCCGTTCCGCGCTCGGCGCCGCGTTGCCGGCGGAGGTCGTTGTACGACGGGTGTCGCAGGCGGCTGCGCTGGCAATCACCGCACCGCCGGCACCGGCGGTGCGGAAATCGGCCCAGTCCCGCTCCGTGGGATGGAACGTGAGACAGCTGCGGCGCACGACGTCCGCCACTTCGGTCTGGGCGAAGAGTGGATTGGTCAGCAGCCGAATCAGCTCGGTCTTGTCGAGTGGCGGGGGTGACTGCGCCGCCAGCGGCGCGACGATCGACGCGAGGAGGAGAACACCGAGGCCGGAGCGCACGCTACGGCCGGGCACAGGTCGAGCGCTCGAACCGCACTTCCACTAACCGCACGTCCGCGTACAGGCCTTTGTCGCGAGCGTCGCGCGCGGGATCCGAGGCAGCCATCAAGTCCTTGCGCGCAAGGTTGTACGACAGCCAGCCATCCTCCACCTGTTGGAGACCACGCGCCAAGGCCGGGCACCCCATCCGGCGTGTGTCGAACATGCGCGCCCGCATATCGAACGCGGATAACGCGAGTGCCAACGTGTCTGCACGGCGATCCAGCAGGGCAGTGTCGCTGACCGCCGCGCCGGCCGGTGCGGAATCGGCGCGCGCTCGATTACCGGGCCCACCAGGGCGAGGGCCGATGAGCCCAGAGATCGCCGTCACCAAGACGGCACCGGCCAACGCGCACGCAGCATACGCGGCAGGTCGGGCGAAACGCTGGAAACCATGCAGCATTTGCGGCTGAGGGGGCGCGTCATCCGGATCCGTTTCGGGGAAGAGCACCGCAAGGTTCTCCCGGCTCACGTTTGGAGGCGGGGGCGACGGGAAGCGGGTGACGGGCTCGAATGCCTGCGCGGCAACGGGCCGTACTCCGATGTCCGGACTCGACTCCGACATGGCGTCCACTGTGGCGGTTGGGCCGCAAGTCCCGTACCCTACGAATCGCCCTCCTGACCACGCCAAGCGCGTCGACCCACATGTGTCTGCGAGGAACTTGTAGCACGCCTGCCACACTCGCTCCAAATCCAGTTCTCGCGGCCGGTATCTTGAACCCGTGAGCTCGGTGCATTTGGCATCCATCAGTCGCCGCGGCGGTGACGACGCCGCCTTCCCGTTCACCGTCCCGGCGATCCGCTCGTTGGAGCAGCTCCCGCTGGACGCCACCGTGACGTTCTTCGTGGCGAGAACGGATCCGGAAAATCGACGCTGCTCGAGGGCATCGCCGCCGCTGCCCGGCTCTCGACGGTTGGCAGCGCCGAGGTCCAGCGCGACGACACACTCGAAGCGCAGCGCAGGCTCGGCAAGGCGTTGAGGCTCAGCTGGAGGAAACGCACAACGCGCGGATTTTTTCTGCGCGCGGAGGACTTCTTCGGGTTCACCAAGCGCATCGCGCGCCTGCGGGCCGAGCTCGCGATCGAGATGATGGAAGCGGCCCAGCAGTACACAGCGAGCCGGCGGTCGGACGCCGCGCTTGGTTTGAAGCAGGGACCGCTGCGCGCCTCCATCGCCGAGCTGGAGAAACGCTACGGCGCCGAGCTCGACGCCAATTCGCACGGCGAAAGCTTTCTCAAGCTGTTTCAGTCGCGCTTCGTCCCCGGCGGGCTCTACCTGCTGGACGAGCCCGAAGCGCCGCTGTCGCCGCAGAGCCAGCTCGTGCTGCTCGCGATGATCGACGACATGGTGACACAGGACGCCCAATTCATCATCGCAACCCACTCACCGATGTTGCTCGCATACCCCGACGCGCAGATCTACAGCTTCGACACGAAACCGGTGCGGGCGGTCGCGTACGAAGAGCTCGATCATGTGCGCATCACGCGGGACTTTTTGAACGCGCCGCAGCGCTATTTGCACCAGATCTTCGACAAGAAGACCCCCTCTACGCAACGCGGAGAGGGGGCCAGGGGGTGAGGCCGGGGACGGCAGGGGAGGTTACCGAATCCCGATCGACACCCCGACTTGATACACACGCATGTCCACCGGCGTCGTGACTTGCCGTGCGGTGAAGCTCCCGTCAGGGTTCCGCGTCAGCCCGCCGGCCGGCACGTACGTCACGCGATCGTGCCGCACGCCGCGAGCGCCAATGTCGATCGCGATGGGTGTGTGACCGGCCGTAATGCCGAGCAGCACGCCGCCGCCTGCGGACCGCATCCAGGTCGCGTGACCGTCGAGCCAATCGCTGGCAGAGCAGCCACAGCTGTTGTAGCTGGCATTGCTCCAGAACAGAGATCCGCCCATCGTCGCAAACCCGTAGAACCGCAATGCGCCCTTGCCCATGGTCAGTTGCGGGCCGGCGCCAAGCGTGCCGATCTGTGAAGTGGTAGAAACACCATAGCCCTGGTACGACACGTCGTACGCCATCCAGGCGCCCTCGACACGAAGCGCGAGCGCGCCCCCACTCGTCACGCCGAAGATCGAGAGACCGGCGGCGACATCGCCATTCCGGCTGAATTCACCGAGCGGCTCAGCGACGACCAAGGCGGCCCCGAAGCTCCCGTTGCCGCCGCGGTGGACTTCACGCAGCGCCGAGCGCTGAGCCATCAGGGGACTCGTAACGACCGTCAGGCCCAGCACCGCCATGCCGATCCGCCGCATAATCGCCGTCCTGTAGGAGTGGAAGTGGGCTGCGCGTAGCGGAAAGGCAATGCACGTGCCAAGCTTTTCGCGCTATGACGGCGCGCCTGGCGTGACCTCAAAAAGGGACATTTAGGAGCCGCGATGGACCAGATCAGCTACGACGATTTTGCCAAGATCGATATCCGCGTCGGGCGGATCGTGCAGGCCGACCTCTTTCCGCAGGCGCGCAAGCCGGCATACAAGCTACGAATCGATTTCGGGCAGGCGATCGGCGTGAAGAATTCGAGTGCACAAATCACGAAGTACTACGAGCCGCAGGACCTCGTCGGGAAGCTCGTGCTGGGGGTCGTCAACTTCCCGCCCCGTCAGATCGCGACGTTTTTTTCGGAGGTGTTGACGTTAGGCGTGATTCTTGGGGAGGGCGACATCTGTTTGGTCCACCCCGATCGCGACGTGCCGCTGGGCTCGCCCATTCGCTGAGCCCCCCCCGCCGAAACGCTTCTCGACGTAGGCGTCGAGAATTCGCAGGAAATCAGCCACGATCGTGTCGCCCTTGAGGGTCACCTTGAGCGCGCCGTCCACGTACACGGGCGCGCGCGGCTCCTCCGCGGTGCCCGGCAACGAAATGCCGATATCGGCGTGCTTCGATTCGCCCGGTCCGTTGACGACGCACCCCATCACCGCGACGCGCAGCTCCTCCGAGCCGGGATAACGGGCCTGCCAGACGGGCCGTTGATCGCGCAGATAGGTCTGGATTTGCTCCGCCATCTCCTGAAAGAACGTCGACGTGGTACGCCCGCAGCCCGGGCAGGCAGTGACCTGGGCCGTGAAGCTCCGCAGTCCGAGCGACTGGAGCACCTGCTGGGCCACCTGCACTTCCTCGGTGCGATCACCGCCGGGACGAGGTGTGAGCGACACGCGAATCGTGTCGCCGATGCCTTCCTGGAGCAGAATCGACAAGCCCGCCGTGCTCGCGACGACGCCCTTCGTGCCCATCCCGGCCTCGGTGAGGCCAAGATGCAGCGGATAATCGGACCGCTCCGCGAGCATCCGATAGACCGCGACGAGATCCTGCACGCCAGACACTTTCGCCGACAGGATGATATCATCGTGCGGCAGCCCGCTTTCCTCGGCCAGCTCCGCGGAGCGCATGGCGCTTTCGACCATCGCATCCATGGTCACGTCGCGCGCGTCGCGCGGCTCGGCGAGGGCGGCATTCGCATCCATCATTTCGGTGAGGAGCTGCTGATCGAGGCTGCCCCAGTTCACGCCGATCCGGACCGGCTTCCCTTCGTTGATCGCCACCTGGATGATCGTGCGGAAGTTGTCGTCGCGGCGCTTGGTACCGACGTTGCCGGGATTGATGCGGTACTTGGCGAGCGCTCGCGCACTGTCCGGATATTTGGTGAGCAGCAGGTGGCCGTTGTAGTGAAAGTCGCCGATGACCGGGACATCGACATCGGCCACGATCGCGGGAACCGCGCGCGCCGCCTCATCGGTGTTCACCGTGACGCGCACCAGCTCGCTGCCGGCCGCGTACAGCGCGCGCACCTGCGCGGCCGTGGCGGCGGCGTCGGCAGTATCGGTGTTGGTCATCGACTGGACGACGATCGGATGGGCGCTCCCCACCGGCACGCCGCCCACCTTGACCGTCACGGTCGGGCGTCGGGTAGTCACGGAGACAAATATAGCGCCGCTCAGGGCGGCGCTGCCCTAGAAGAGCTTGTCCTGCAGCGCGATTCTCAGGTGGAGATCTTGAAGCCGCAGCCGCCCGGTCATGTTAGGCCCGACATTTGTTGCAATGCGCGCGCGAATGCCGACCCAGAGCGTGTCCGTGTTGAAAACCGTATCCGCAAGGGACACCGACGTCGGCGGCAACAGCGAAACGGAGTCGCCGGCGACCAGAGGACCGCTTGAAGCTGTCAGGTAGGGCGTCCCAGTGAACACGCTGCCTTGCGTTTTCGAGAAGAACACATCGAAGCGGACGTTTCCACCACCGCCCGTGCATATGAGCGCCGCCGCCGCGGTGGCAGTGACCGAATCGACGGACGATTTCCCGAATCCGGGGGGCAGAAAGAACTGCCGCGATACGGTCGAGTCCGTCTGGGGTATTCCGCCCAGCACGCTGAACGACTTCACCGAATCGCTCGCCGCGAGGAAGCTCAACACGTCGACGTTGAGGATGACGCGACCTTGCCCACAGGCGGCGACGAGCACCAGGAGAGCGGCTGTCAAAGCCTTCATGTGTCGCCCCTTAATAGATCGAAATCGCCGTGGCCATTGTGATGGCCCGTTGCGTCGAGAGTGAATTGCTGTGCGTGAAGAATCCGACGTCCAGGCCGATCGGTCCGAGTCGCAGACCTCCGCCAAGTCCGAACTGCATTTTCTTGCGCTGATCGCGAGACACACCGCCGCGAAGCGCGAACGGGCCCGTCCGCTGCTCCACGCCCACATGGATGATCGTCCCGCGACCCGAGTTGACAACGTCGCCGCCCACGGTCGTGCCGGTGCCCATGCGCAATGCAGCGTTGGCCATGTAGGTGAGGGGCAGCTTCGTCTTCGTCTCGACGTGATTCGTGTCGAGGGTCGTGACGAGATTGCCGGTCGCCGTGTTGTACGTGACGTGTTGCAGCTTCGTATCCGACCACGTTAGCTCCGCACCGATGTCGTTCACCCCGAGGCCCACCTCGAAGGGGCCGCTGACCCACACGAGGCCCACGTCACCACCGACGCCCCCGCCATTGGCTTTGTTGGACGTGCGCAGCGTGTCGTTGACGCCCGCCGCCGGCGTGGTCCCGAAGATCGGATTGCCGACCAGGATCTGCGCCGGACCCGTGAGGCGCCCGTATGTCGCTCCCAGGTAGTAATGCACGGCGCCGCCGAGGTACAAGCCATCGTCTGTCGCCGGATCGGCACCATGTGTCAGGCGTCCGGCGAAACCGACCGTCGGAGCCAGCCCTGCCTGTGCCACAGCGTCGCTCAAGAGCGAGAGCGTGTCTCCCGGCTGGACCCCCGTCACCGTGTCCGTTAGCGCACGGCGCAGCGCGCTGTCGAGCGTGAATGACACGTTGTACTGCAGGAAGCCCATGACGCCGAAATGGAAGCCCCCGAATCCAGCGCCCGCATCAAACAGCCGACTGGTGCTGCCGAGTCCGAAGTCCTGTTCGGGAATCAGCACGCGCGATCCGCCGAGGTTCACAATCAGTTGATTCTTGCCGATCGTGAATTCGACGTTGTTGGTCGGAGTGGGAGACTTCTTGATTTCATAGAAGATTGGCGGATTGAAAATCAGATTGGTCAGTGCGAACGGATTGAACGACGTGGATCGCGGATCGAACATCGGATCGTGGCTCAATTGATTGATCGGGTGATCTTTGAAGAATTTGATCAGCCCGATCGGGATCGGGATCGAGAACTTCGGCGTTCCCGAAGTCCGACTGTTGGTTTTCAGGGCGCGATATGCGGGATTGAAGCGACGGGCGTTGCCGTCACGGCTGAGCGAGACCCCTCCCATGCCATAGCGCCGCGCGTCGAACGAAAACTGCGCGCGGGCCGTGCGCAGGGGAGCGAGCACGAGCAGGACAAGTGCAACAGCGACGACTCCAGTTCGCACAAAGCACCTCGGGGCTTGGAAAGGCCGCCACAACTTTGCACATTGTGCCCAATTTTTCCATTCTTTGGTGTGAGGAAGGTCACCCAAACCGGCTTCACGATGCGGTTTGGAGCGTCAGAGTGACCCGTGTCCCTTTGCCGGGGCCGCTTTCGAGCGTGATCACCCCGCCCCAGCTCTCCACCAGGCGGCGCGCGATCGCCAGTCCGAGTCCGGCGCCGCTCGACGTCGTCGAAAACGTCGGCTCGAAGACCCGCGGCAGGACCTCCGCCGGAATCCCGCGGCCATCGTCGACGACGACCAGTTGGCGGCCGCTCGCTGCGATCTGGACGGTCACCCGCTTCGCATCGGCGTTCCGCGCGTTCTCCAGCAGGTTCACGAGCACTTCTTTGACCTCGTCCTTGCGCGCGAGCGCAGGTGGGGGCGCCCCGTTGCTCGTCTGCACCTCGAACCGCGGCGCCGCGCCGAGATCGTAGAGCCGCACGACTTCGCGGGCCGTCGCCGCGAGATCCACCGGCTCCAGCGGCAGCTGCTCGGCGTCCGACGGCGCGCCGAACCGCGAAAACGCGCGCGCGATTCCGTCCAGCCGGTCGATTTCCGCCAGAATGCGCTCCGACGTTTCCTTGAGCGTCGCCTCGAACGTCGTGGACTGACCCTTCCCTCGCACCCGCTGCAGATGCTGGATGCCGAGTCTAATCGGGGTGAGGGGATTCTTGATTTCGTGCGCGACCTGGCGTGCCATTTCGCCCCACGCGAGCACACGCGCCGCACGGGTCAGCGCCGTCGCATCGTCGAGCGCAATGACGCAGCCGTCGGGCGCGGCGCCCAGCAGCGCCAGCTGCACGCGAATCTGCCGCCCGCCGACATCGAATTCGCGCTCCTGGATCACGTCGCGATTCTGAGCGATGAACTCCGCGACCGCCTGCCAGACCGACGCCCACCCCGGGGCCGTCGTTTGCGGGAGAACATTGCCGGGCGCCAGCGTCTCGGTCCCTCCCAACACCAGCTCGGACGCGCGCGGGTTGGCCATGGTGACGCGCAGCGCATCGTCGACCGCGATCACGCCGGTGGCGACGTTGGCGAGCACGCGTGCGGTGCGGAGCCGCGCTTCTTCCAGCGCCGCCTGGCTGCGGCGCACGTCGGTCGCCATCCGATCGAAGGCGCTGAGGACCGGCTCGAATTCCCGTGGCGTGCCCGGTGGGAAGGCCGGCGGCTCACTGCCCCGCCCCACGGCTATGGCCGCTTCGCGCAGCGCGGCGACCGGTTTCGCGAGCCGGCGCGCCGCGAGGCCGGCAAGGTAGATCGCGGCCACCAACCCGACGAGCATCGCCAGCAGGATGCCAAAGGTGAGATCCTCCCGCTGCTCCCGAATGCGCTCGTCGTCCAACAGCTGCGGCACTGCCAGCACTCCCTGCTCACCGGTGGGACCCGGCGCAACGACGAGAAAGCCGACGCGGGTCGGCCGGCCGCCGGTGCGCGCGTCGATGGTCGTCTCGAGCTCATCCTCGAGCGTGCCCCGGAAGACCTGGGGAGCGAGAAATGGATCGACCAAACCGAGCTCCCCCAGCACGGGCGAGCTCGTGGCAACGAGTACGCCACGGCGATACAGCCACAATTCGGCGTCGAGCCGGCGGCCCAACTCGACGAGGGAGCGAGCGATCATCTCAGGCGGATCTTGGGCCACGGTTTCGGCGCCGGCGGCGGCGTCGCGGAGCGTCTGGCGAATGAGCAGATCGCCGGAGCGACGAGCATCCTCGGCCAGGTCGGTAAAGCTCCAGGCCGCAAATCCAAGAACTGGCAAGACGAAAAATGTGATGAGCACAGACGTGAGCTGCGCCCGATAGCTCGTGCGCAGCGTCGTGAGCAGCGCCGGCAGGCGTGCCCGCCAGCCTTCGGCGATGATGAGTCCGAACAGCCACACGCCAGCCAGGAGCGCCACGTCGAAGCCCACGATGAGAATGCCGCGAACCAGGAGTGACCATGGACCGCCGAGTGCGACGCGGAGGTGCACGTGACGGGCGCCTCCGGGCAAATCGACGTGCCGTTCGCCGCGGACCGACCATTCCTCACGTCGCCACTCGACCGACCCGCCCATGCCCATCGCATGACTCGGCAGCGACAGCGTGATCGTGTACGGGGGTTCCACACCGGGATCGCCCCGGAGAAAGCGCGCCACGCGATTGGGTGGGAGCAATCGTGTGCGTGGGCCGACACCTACCGTGAGCACCGTGCCGTTGGCGAGCGGCGCGACAAGAACGTAGTGAACGCCCGGGATGGCCTCCAGCCGTTCGATGCACGGACCGTCCACCGCCGAGCGCGCGAGCGCAGACAGCAGACCGGGCTTGAGGTCGAGTTGCGCGAGCTGCAGCTCCGCAAGGAGCGGTCCCTCCGGCCCCGCGCCCCAGAGTTCGAGCATCGCGGGATAATCCTCCGCGACGAGCGGCGAGTCGACCCACAACGCATACAGATCGCCCGCGGTCTGCGGCGGCGGTTGTGAGGAGGTGATCAGGTGCTGGCTGAGACGCTCGAGCAACGCGACCGCGACGGCGTCGCCCTCGTGACCCAGCCGCTGCGCATCGCGGGTGGCGAGCGACAAACGCCCCTCGACGGCAGCGCCCCACGCGATTAGCGCGGCCGCTGTGCCGGCGACGACCGCCATGCCGATCAGTGCCCAACGTCGCGGCGCGGGGAGGGTCGACCAGACGAGCGCGGGAAGCCAGAGGAACGTGTACCACTCGGGCCACGCGCCGTGCGGGCTCCAGAGCCACAGGCCGCCAATGGCCGCCAGCCCAGCCCAGGCGCACGCGGCGGGCAGCGCCCACGAGACACGCTCGGGTTCGTTCGTGCCGCGCACCAGCGCGGCCGCGAGCAGAATGAACGCCATCGCCGTCACGGCGAGCGCCGCCTGCCACGAGACAAACAGCTCGAGGTTGACGCCGCTCGCCGGCGGCGCGATGCCGCGGCCGAAGTGGCGCACGACGTATGGTGCCGCGAGGATCAGGAAGGTGGCGGCGGCCATCCCCCACCACGTTCGCTTTACGCCGCGCCGCCACAACCCACCGGCGGCGATAAGCACGACCACACCCGCAACGAGGAGCGAGCCAGCGGACGTGCCGAAGACGCCAACAACGGGCCGATAGAACGTCGCCGGTGAGAACAGCAACCGTGGCCCGACGGGCGCGCGCAGCAGGACCCAGCCCGCCACCACGAGCACGCCCCAGCGCCAGCGACCGGGTGCCGCGGCCGCCAGCAGGGTCACGAGCAGGAGGGCCAGTCCGAGTCGGGCGAGCCATGCGGTATTCGCAAGTGCCGCGAGTTTCGCGTCTCCTTGCGATGGCGGAATCGTTTGAACGGAGAAGAGCGTGTCGCCGGGCGCGCACGGCTTGTTCGGCGGCGTGCGTGGATTGCAAATCTCGAAGACGCTCGAGTCACGCGGCCCCTGGCCTGCGGGGAACAAGCGCAGCGACACGCCATACTCGCGCGCAAACCGGGCGGCGAGGCTGTGATCGCCGTCGGCGATCGCCCGTGTCGCCGACAAGAGTACGCTGCCTACCGACGTTGCCGTCTGTGTCTGGCGCCGCGCCTCGAGCACCGCGTAGAATGGAGTCATGACCGCTTGCAGCTCGGTCGTGTCCGGAGCCGCGGGAATCGTGCGGTGGCGTCCCGCCCAAGCGACGAAGGTTGGTGCTTCGCCATCCTGGAGCACGGCGCTGCCGCGCTCGAATTCGGGACCAGATGTCACCGCGCCGGCGAGTCGATCGAACACCGCCTCGCGCGGCAGTGTGGCGGCCATCGCCCCGCGTTCCGCGAGGCGGCGCGCTTCGGCTGTCGCCTGGCCGAGCGCGGTCTGCAATGACCGCGACGCCCCGGTCACACGCTGCTCCCGCAACGCCGGCCAGCAACACTCGATGCGCCACACTTTCAGCGCGCCGCTGCCAAGGATCACGCCGAGCAGCAAGCTGGCGAGCGCGGCGGCCATGGTGATCTTGTGCCGCGGAGCCGGCAGCCGCACGGCGAGCACGACTGCAACGAGGCTCGCCCCGGCGGCGAGGGCGGCCCACACGGCCGCGTCGCCGCGGAGCCACTCGGCCGTCGCCAGACCCACGAAGCAGCCGGCGATTACGACGTGAGTTTGCCGCTGCACCTGAGTGTTCTCACCCCCGACGCGGTGCGCGCCGCCCTCGCGCGCGACTCACGATTGTTGGTGCCCGTCGGCACCTGCGAACAACACGGACCCCATCTCCCGCTGGGCTGTGATACGATAATCGTCGAGCGCCTGGCCGATGACCTTTCGGCCGGTTTTGGCATCCTGCGGGCGCCTACGGTCCCGTACGGCGTGAACACCGCTACGAAGCGACCCTACCCCGGGAACGCCGCGGTGCGCCGCAAGACGTTGCACCGCTGGATGAACGATCTGCTTGGCTCCTGGGAGCAGTGCGGTGTGGACACCTTCATTATTCTTACCGCCCACGGGCACGACCCGCACCAGGAGGCCCTTTCGACGCTCCGCACCCGGCGGGCACGGGTATTCACCGTGGACATCTTTGCGCTCGACTTCACCGGTTATCTCGAAGACCCCGCCGGCCCCACCCACGGTGGCGAGCTCGATACGTCGCTCATGCTCCACCTGGCACCCGAGCTGGTCCGCATGGATCTCGCGCAGGACTATCTCCTGAGCGACCGGCAGGTGGAGCGGTACCGGCGGCAGGCCGCCGGTTCCGTCCCCGCCCTGTCCCCTGGTTCCGTGGGGCGGCCGAGCCTCGCCTCAGCCGAAAAGGGGGCACGCCTGTATAAGATGATTCATGACCGCATCGCGACGCGAGTTTTGGGAGCGGTAGCCGCATGAGCGCATGTCTGCTCGCCCTTACGCTGCTGCAAGTCGCAGGATCGCCCGTGGACGAGGGCGTCCTCGTCGTGCGCATCGATACACTCGAGGTTGCGCGCGAGTCGTTCCGTTTGACGCACGGGCGATTGTCGCGCGGCGATGCCGGTTGGACACTGGCTACGACGATCCGCTACGATCGCGCGCGGCCGGTGGTGGTCCTCGCGCCCATCCTCGAAGTGAACAGCGACACGATGCCTGCCACGCTGCAGTACGACGTCGCCGATCCCCGTCAACCCTCGCGCATTCTCGGCGAGCTGGGCCGGGGACGGTTCACCGTGCGGCTCGTCGCGCGCGCCACCGAGCGCGCCCGGGAATTCCCGACCGGGCAGCGAACGGCGGTGCTCGACGATTCGGTGTTTGCACTTTACGTCTTCGCGGCATGGCGTGGCGCGTCCGAGCCTGGCACGTTGACAGCCATTTTCCCGCGGGGCCTGCGGCGTGATGTCGTCCAGATCCACGACCTGGGAATGACGTCCACGACCCTCAACCGAGACCCCGCCCGCCTGCGGCACATCGTGGTGGGCACGGAGGGTCAGGGTACGGTCAATCTCTGGCTGGATGAAGCTGGGCGTCTCATGAAGGTCGACATCCCCTCCCGACACCTCGTCGTCGAGCGCCTCGCCGGCAGCTGACCTTGCTGTGCTTGGCCTCCCGACTAGGTTGTTGTCGCAGGCCGAAACCGCTGTCGCTACTCGCGCGTAGGGCGCTTCGACCTCACGACATATCTTTTCAAGGACGACCATGAAACAGGTGTTGCTCGTGGCAGGCCTGCTGTTAGGCCCCGCCGCCGTCGCAGTTGCGCAGCAGCCCACAACTCCCACGAAGCCGGTGACGACGGCGGGTCTGTCGCTCAGCGACGCCATCGCCGTCGCGCGCGAAAAGAACCCCGCGTTCCGGCAGGCCCAGAACAACCTAGCCCCGGCGGCCTGGGGCGTGCGGGGCGCGTACTCCAGCCTGTTGATCCCGTCGATCATCGCGTCGGGGGGGATGAGCTACACAGGCCCCGGCTCGCAGACGTTCTTGTCGTCGAGCTTCACGCAGAGCGTCTCTACCGTCTCTTCATTCTATGATGTGGGACTGTCGTGGCAGCTGTCGGGCAGCACGCTATCCCAACCGGGACTGGCCAAAGCCCAGCAGCGCGCCGCCGATGCCGACGTCGCCGGCGCCGAGAACGCGCTCATCACCGGCATCAAGCAGCAGTACCTGACGGTGCTGCAGGCGCGCGCGCAGGCTGACCTGGCGCAGAAGACGCTCCAGCGCAACGAAGAGTTCCTGAAGCTCGCGCAGGCACGCTACGGCGTCGGCCAAGCGACGCTGATCGACGTCCGCCAGGCGCAAGTCGCACGCGGGCAGGCGGAAGTGGGCCTGCTGCGCGCCCAAACACTCGTCAACGTAGAAAAGCTGCGGCTGTTCGAGCAGATGGGTGTGACGCCACCGCTCGACGTGGCGGCGGTGCAGCTCACCGACTCGTTCAGCGTGCAGACGCCGGAGTGGCAGCTCGCCGATCTCCTCACGATGGCGGAGCAACAGAACCCGGCGCTCAAGGCGTTGCGTGCGCGCGAGGGTGCAGCCGCGTGGAGCGTGCGGGCCGCGACGTCCAGCTACGGACCGGCACTGTCGCTGTCGGCGGGCTGGTCGGGCTTCACGCAGCAGTTCACCAACGTCGATCCGATCATTTTCAGTCAGCAGGCCGCCTTCGCAGGCCAGTACTCGGAATGCCAGGACAACAACACGATCCGTCAGAACGCGGGACTGCCCCCGAACGATTGTAGCGGCTTCATCTGGGGCGCGTCCGACGAGCAGGCGCTGCGGAGCCGGAATTCCGTGTTCCCGTTCAATTTCACCCGGCAGCCGTTCCAGGCCCGTTTGACGGTGACGTTGCCGATCTTTAACAACTTTGCGCGCGAGCTGAGTGTCTCAACTGCACGTGCACAGCACGGTAACCTCGAGGAGTCGGTGCGGGCGCGCGGCCTCGCGGTGCAGACGGAAGTGAGCCAGGCATTTTTGACGCTCCAAACCGCGTTCCGGACCGTCGGTTTGCAGGATACGAATCGCAGCGCCGCGCGCGAGCAGCTCCAGCTGGCCACCGAGCGCTACCGCGTCGGGTCGGGGACGTTCTTCGAGCTGCTGGACGCGCAGGTCGCCTCGCTCCGTGCCGAAAGCGATGCAGTGAACGCGACGTACGACTATCACAAGGCCCTGGCGGCATTGGAAGCAGCCGTCGGCCGCAGCTTGCGTTAACCGAGAGGATCGAGCCGCCATGTCTAAGCGGAACAAGGTGCTGTTGGGAGGTGGAGGGGCCGTTCTCCTGATCGTCCTGGTGATGGTGAGTGCCAGTGCCAAACGGGAGAAGGGGATCGAGGTGCGGTTCGAGCAAGTCGGACGCCGCGACCTCGTCGCCGCCGTCACCGCCAGCGGGAAGATTCAGCCCAAGAAGAAAGTGGACATCAGCGCCGACATCACCGGCCGCATCACGCGGATCGCGGTGCGCGAAGGCGACCTGGTCCAGAAGGGGCAATTCCTGCTCCAGATCGATCCCACGATCTACGAGGCGAATCTGCAGCGTGCCAACGCGGGAATGTCGTCGGCTCAGGCCGGCGCTGTGCAGGCGCGGGCCTCGCGCGATCAGGCGCAGCGCGCGCTCGCGCGCACCAAGGAGCTGCGCGAGCAGAACCCGAATCTCATCTCGCAGGAACAACTCGAGCAGGCGCAGACGGCGTTCGACATCGCCGAGGCAAACCAGACGGCGGCGACGCACCTGGTCGAGCAGGCGCGCGCGGGCTACCAGGAAGCACGCGATCAACTCGCCAAGACACACCTGGTCGCGCCGATGGCGGGGCGGGTCACGCGACTGGCCGTCGAAGAGGGCGAGGTCGCGGTGCCGGGCACGTTCTCGCGCGAGACCGGTTTGCTGCTCACGATCTCGGACCTCTCGGTCATCCAGACCAAGGTGCAGGTGGACGAGACGGACGTCGTGCGGCTGCATCTGGGCGATTCGGTCGAGGTCACGATCGACGCGTTCCCCGACACGACGTTCGTGGGCCGGGTCACGAAGGTCTCCAACAGCGCAATCCTGACGGCCGCCTCGGCGGTCGGCGGCGCGCAGAGCGACCGCGCGGTCGATTATGAAGTCGAGATCACGCTGTCCAATCCGCCGACGGAAGTGCGCCCCGACTTGTCGGCCACCGCCCGCATCGTCACCGACACGCGCAAGCAGGCGCTGGCCATTCCGATCATCGCGCTGACCGTGCGCGAGAACACCCCCGTGTCCACCGAGCAACGGCCGGCGCGCGTCGGGAACACCGCGGAAGCGGCCACGCCCACGCGGAGCGATACGAGCCACAAGGGCGGAGCAAACAAGAAGGAAACGGAAGGCGTGTTCCTCGTGCACAACGGGGTCGCGACTTTCCACCCGGTGAAAGTGGGAATCGCGGGTGAGGAGCATTTCGAGGTCGTGGACGGCGTGCATCAGGGCGACACGATCGTCGCGGGACCGTATCAAGCGATCCGCGATCTGAAGGAAGGGGCACGCGTGCGTCCGAGCCGCGAATCAGGCGACACGACCAGCCGGCGGCGCTCGTGAGCACCGTCCAGCTGTTTCGCACGGGTGATACGCCGCTTCCCGACGTCATCATCCTGACGCACAAGCTGACGCGCGAGTACGACATGGGCTCCGAGCTCGTGCGCGCGCTGCGTGGCGTCAGCGTCCAGATCCAGAAGAACGAGTATGTGGCCGTCATGGGGCCATCGGGATCGGGGAAATCGACCCTGATGAATCTCATCGGCTGCCTCGATACGCCGACGAGCGGCGAGTACTGGCTCAATGGGCAGAAGGTCAGCGATCTGGCCGACGATGAGCTGGCCCGCATCCGGAACAAGGAAATCGGGTTCGTCTTCCAGACGTTCAATCTGCTGCCGCGCGCCGACGCGCTGCACAACGTCGAGCTGCCGCTGATCTACGCCGGCATGTCGGCGCGCAGCCGGCGTGACCGAGCCGCGCATGCGCTGCAGCGCGTCGGCCTTGGCGACCGCATGGACCACCGGCCCAACGAGCTGTCGGGCGGCCAGCGCCAGCGCGTGGCGATCGCCCGCGCACTCGTGAACGAGCCCAGCATCCTCCTCGCCGATGAGCCGACGGGGAATCTCGACTCGACCACTGGCCTCGAGATCATGGCGCTGTTCCGGGAGCTGCACGACTCGGGTCAGACCGTGGTGATGGTGACGCACGAGCAGGACATCGCGGCGCACGCCGCCCGGGTGATCACGCTGCGTGACGGCGTGGTGGCAACCGACCAGGCCCGGGCGGCCTGACGTGCCGTTTTTCGAAGCCTTCCGTCTTGCGATTCAAACGATCCGGGCGCAGAAGCTGAAGAGCGGCTTCTCGCTGCTCGGCGTCTTCATCGGCGTTGCGTCGCTGATCGCCGCGTGGTCCATCGCGAATGGCGTGAACCGTTACATGACGGAGAAGTTTGCGCAGACGCTCTACGGCGTGAACACCTTCCAGCTGCGGCGCCGGCCGATGTTCACACCGAACGTCCCCGACTCGGTGTGGCGCGCATGGGCGCGGCGGCCGCGGATCCGCTTCAGCGACGCCGAAGCGATCAGCGAGGGCCTCACCGTCCCCGTGATGACCGCCTGGCAGTCGAGCGATCAAGTCACGGTGTCGTACGGCAATAAGGAAGCGCGCGACATCGAGCTGACCACCGCGAGCGAGCGGTACTTCGACATCAAGAATCTGGGCATCGCGATGGGCCGGCCGTTCACGGGCGAGGAGAATCGCTCGGGCGCTCCGGTCGCCGTACTCGGCGATGCCGTGGCCAAACGGCTGTTCGTCGACCGCACGCCACTCGGCAAGAGTGTGCGAATCGGCGGCGTTCCCTACCGCGTCATCGGTGTCGTGGAGCATCAGGGCAGCATCCTCGGATTTCCCCTCGACCGCTTCGTCGTTGTCCCGGCCCTTTCACCGGCGCAAAACCTGGTGAATCCACCCGGCATTCTCGATGCCTTCCTCGTCAAGGCACGCTCGGACCCCGAAATGCGGGAAGCGATGTCGCAGGCCGAGGGGATCATGCGCGGCCGGCGCCATCTTCGGCCCAAGCAGGACAACAACTTCGTCCTCGATACCTCCGAGGGCGTGCAGCGCTTCTGGGCGGGGATCAGCCGCATTCTCGTCACCGTCATTCCCGGGATCGTGGTGGTGTCGCTCGTCATCGGTGGGATCGTGATCATGAACATCATGCTCATGGCGGTCGCGGAACGCACGCGCGAAATCGGGCTGCGCAAATCGCTTGGCGCCCGGCGCCGGGACGTGCTGCGCCAGTTCCTGGCCGAGTCGACCGCCATCGCGACCGTCGGCGCGGCAATCGGCATTTTCGCAGGGATCGGGCTCACGATCCTGATCAACAAGATCTCGCCGCTACCGGCGAGTGTATCGCCTGCATCCGTCGTGCTCGGAGTTATCATGGGAGCCGGAGTCGGCGTCGTCGCCGGCGTGTATCCCGCGAGCCGGGCCGCGAAGCTCGATCCGATCACCGCCCTGCGGCAGGAGTAACGCATGACCGCACTGTTCGAAGGCGTCGGCATTGCTCTGGTGTCCCTGCGGGCGCACAAGATGCGCGCCGCACTGACGATCCTGGGCGTCGCGATCGGTGTCACGGTCGTCATGGTGATCGGTGCCCTGATCAGCGGCTTCAACAAGGGCGTCACGGATATGCTGGCGTCGCTCGGCCCGAAGACGTTCTGGGTCGGGCGCTACTGGGGTGGCCAGAACGACGAGGATCCGGAAGATCCGAATCCCTGGCGGCGCCGTCCCCCGATCACGGTCGATGAAGCGAATCGGTTGGCGCTGCTCCCGACCGTCGCCTTCGTCGTGGTGGATGAGTACACGTCTGCCGACATCGAATTCGAAGGCCGCCGGATGGCCGCGATCGGGATCCGCGGGCGGAACGCCGATTGGCCGAAGATCGAAGGCGGGCTGATCGAGCCGGGCCGCTCGTTCACACATCTCGAGGATGCATCCAACGCGCACGTCGCGGTCATCAACAGCAAGCTGGCCGAAAACCTGTTCGGGCAGCGCGACCCGATGAATCGTCGCATCAAGATCGGCGGGCTGCCGTACGACGTGGTCGGAGTCTACAATCCCCCGCCCCGGATGTTCGGCGATGGCGATCGGCCCGAGGTCATGATGCCCCACGGCACCTTCCAAAAGGACCTGCGGTACTGGCCCGGCTGGATGGACATGTTCGTGGTTCCGCAAGACTCGGTGTCGACCCAGCACGCCATCGATGATGTGACGATGGCGATGCGGACGATGCGCGGGCTCAGACCCGGACAGAAGAACAACTTCGATGCGGTCACGCAGGAGGTGTACGTGAAGGCGATCGACCAGTTTACCTTCGTGGCCCGTGCACTCATGGTCGCGCTGTCGATGGTGGGGTTGATCGTCGGAGGAATCGGCGTCGTCGCCATTATGATGATTTCCGTGACCGAGCGGACGCGGGAGATCGGCGTGCGCAAGGCGCTCGGCGCGACGAAGCGAGAAGTCATGTGGCAGTTCCTCGTCGAAGCCGCGACGCTGACACTCGTCGGCGGCATCGTCGGCATGGTCATCGGCTGGATCATCGCCTTTGTGCTGCACAACTTCACGCCCGTCCCGGCGTACGTGCCCGTCGGCTCTATCATCACCGCGTTGATCGCGGCCGCCGTCACCGGATTGCTGTTCGGGATTTATCCCGCAAGCAAGGCGGCGCGCCTGGATCCTGTCGAGGCGCTGCGATACGAGTAACGGTGTCCTTTCTCGACGCCGTTCGCCTCGCCTTCCAGACAATCCGGGCGCAGAAGCTCAAGAGCGGCTTCTCGATCATCGGCGTTTTCATCGGCGTGATGTTCCTCATCGCCGTCGTGTCGGTCGTCGAGGGCATGAACCGCTACATGACCGACAAGTTCGCGGGCACCATCCTCGGCGTGAACACGTTCCGCCTGCGGCAGTTTCCCGACGTCCAGCTTGGCAATGTGACGGACTCGATGTGGCGGTCATGGGCGCGCCGCCCACGCGTCACCTACGAGGACGCGCAGGCGGTCATGCGCGGCGTGAGCGTCCCGGTCCTGGCAGCGTGGGAATCCAACACGCGCGGGACACTCACGGCCGGCCACAGAACGGCCAAGGATGTCCAGGTCACGGCTGCGACCGAGCTGTATTTCGACATTCGTTCGCTCACGATCGAGGAGGGCCGCGCGTTCACCGGCCAGGAGGTCCTCGCCGGCGCCCCCGTCCTCGTCCTGGGCCACGACCTCGCCGATAAGCTGTTCGAAGGTCAGGACCCGCTCGGCCGGGAAGTGAAGATCTTCGACATCCCCTACCGCGTCATCGGCGTCGTGGAGAAGCAGGGCAATCTGTTCGGACTCTCGCTCGACAAGTTCGTCGTCGCCCCCGCGAGCGCGCCGCTGCGGCGCTACGTCAATCCGCCCCGGGTGGTGGACGCCGTGGCCATGAAGGCAAGCTCCCAATCAGAGATGCGGGAAGCGATGTCGCAGGCCGAGGCCCTCATGCGCAGCCGGCGCCACCTGCGGCCCCGCCAGGCGGATGACTTCGCCCTCGAGACCGCGGACGAAGTGCTCGACTTCTGGAGCAAGATCAGCGGCATTCTGCGCATCGCGCTCCCCTTCCTACCGGGAATTTCGCTGGTGGTCGGCGGCATCGTCATCATGAACATCATGCTCATGGCCGTCGCGGAGCGGACGCGCGAGATCGGGATTCGCAAATCGCTCGGCGCGCGGCGCAGCGACATCCTGCGGCAGTTCCTGGTCGAGGCCACCACGCTGGCGACGGTGGGCGCGAGCATCGGGGTCGGCATCGGCATCGCATTGGCTGCCCTTGTCGCCGCGACGACGCCGCTTCCCGCCGCCGTCGCGCCGTGGTCCATCGTGGTCGGAGTGATTCTGGGGGCCGGGGTCGGGATCGTCGCCGGCGTCTACCCGGCGACGCGCGCGGCCAGGCTCGACCCGATCACCGCGCTGCGGGCCGAGACATGACGGGGGGAAGCCTCTTCGAAGGCGTAGGGATCGCCCTCGCGTCGCTTCGCGCCAGCAAGGCGCGTGCGGCGCTCACGATTCTGGGCGTCGCCATCGGCGTGATGGTCGTGATGCTGATGGCCGCGATGATCAGCGGGATCAACAAGAGCGTCGCCGGTGTGTTCGAGTCGATCGCGCCGCGGACGTTCTTGGTATGGCGCTTCTTCCAGGCCGGCATCAACGTCTCGGACGGCTCGGACGAAAGCAGCCCGTGGCGCCGCAATCCCGCGATCAACGAGCTCGAGGCCGACCGGATCCGCCTGCTGCCGTCGGTCCGTTATGTGACCCGCCGCGAGGAAAGCTCCGCGACGGTGGAGTTCGGGTCCCTGCGGCTCGAATCGGTGAACATCTCCGGCTTGTCGGCGGAATGGGTGGAGGTGAACGGCGGCGACGTGTATCCCGGCCGCACGTTCACTCGGCTCGAGGACCTCTCCAACAGCGCCGTCGCCGTGATCAATCGGAAGCTCGAGGATCAGCTGTTTCGCGGGCGCGATCCGATCGGCCAGACGATCCACATCGCCGGCGCGCCGTTCACCGTCATCGGTGTCTACGCGCAGCCGCCGAGTCTGTTCAGCGGTGCGGCGCCGCCGTTCGTGGGCATTCCGCACGGCGCGTTCGTCAAGCACGTGCCGTACTTCAAAGGCTGGATGCGGCTCGCCGTCGCGCCGGCGCCCGAATACAGCCAACAGGAGTCGATGGACGAGGTCGTCGCGACGCTGCGCTCGATCCGCGGGCTCAAGCCGAGCGACGAAAACAATTTCTCGATCGTGACCCAGGACAAGCTGCTCGACTCGTGGAACAAGGTGACGGGGATGTTCTTCCTCGTGATGCTGGTGCTGTCGTCGATCGGCTTGATGGTGGGCGGCGTGGGGGTGATCGCCATCATGATGATCTCGGTGACCGAGCGAACGCGAGAGATCGGCGTCCGTAAGGCGCTGGGAGCGACGCGCCGCGCCATCCTGTGGCAGTTCCTGGTCGAAGCGTCGACCCTCACGCTCGTGGGCGGCGCGGTCGGGATGCTGTGCGGCGGCGCGCTCGCATTCCTGATCTCGCGTGTCACACCCATCCCGGCCAACGTGCCGCTCTGGTCAATCGTCGCGGCGCTCCTCGCGTCGGCGCTGACCGGCATCGGCTTCGGTTTGTATCCCGCCAGTCGGGCCGCGAGACTGGATCCCGTCGAGGCGCTCCGATACGAGTAGTTTGTAGACCGTGCCGCTCTTCGAAGCCGTTGTTCTCGCCGTCGAGACGATCTGGAGCCATAAGCTCCGTTCGTTTTTCACGCTGCTCGGCATCATCGTCTCGGTCGCATTTCTCGTCGCCGTCGTCGCCGTGATTCAGGGCATGAACGCCTATGTCCGCGAGCGGTTGGCCGGGGCGATCGTCGGCGTCAACGCGTTTCAGATCCGTCGCGATCCGATCCAGGTGGGGTTCATCGACGATGAGGCGTGGAAGCAGATCCAGCGCCGGCCAATCATCGCGCCGGAGGACGTCGGCTTCATCGCGCGCGCGGTCCCCGAGGCGGAAGCGATCGCGCTGCAATCAGGGTGGCCCACGCCGATGGCGGACGTGCAATGGCGCAACCGCACCACGGGTGACGTCTTTATCTTCGGCGTGACCGCCCCCTATGTGGTCGTCCAGGATTACACATTCGCCGCCGGCGAGGCGCTCACCGACGTCGACGTGCAGCAGCGGCGCTACGTCGCGGTCCTCGGCTACGACGTCGCCGACAAACTGTTCGGGAATGTCGAGGCGGCGATTGGCCGGAGCATCCGAGTCCGTGGCATGCAACTGGTTGTGAAAGGTGTGATCGCCAAGAAGGGCACGGTCCTGGGGCAATCGTGGGATGGGTTCGTGATGCTGCCCCTGACCACGTTCGAATCGATGTACGGCCGCCGCCAAACGATGGTGATCGGGGTGAAGATGCCCACCGCCGAGGGCGTCGCGCCGGCGATGGTGCGAGTCGAGGAAGCGATGCGCATCGCGCACCGGCTCCGTCCCGGAACGGACAACGACTTCACGATCGACACCGGGGAAGGCCTCATCGCGTTCTGGGCCAAGCTCACGCGCGTCATCTTCACCGTCGTCCCGGCCGTCGTGGTCATTGGAATCGTCGTCGGCGGCATCGTCATCATGAACATCATGCTCATGAGCGTCACCGAGCGCACGCGGGAGATCGGGATTCGCAAGGCGCTCGGGGCCGCGCGCCGCGACATCCGGCGCCAGTTCTTCGCCGAGGCGCTGACGCTGTCGGTGCTCGGCGGGATCGCCGGGCTCGCCGTAGGCGCTGGGCTCGCCGGTCTGGTGCAGGTGCTGTCGCCCCTGCCGGCGCGCGTCACCGCATGGTCGATCGGTCTGGCGCTGCTGCTCGGCATCGTGGTGGGTGTGGCGTTCGGCGTGTATCCGGCGCACCGCGCGTCGGGGCTGGACCCGATCGAAGCCCTCCGCCAAGAGTAGATGAAACTCCACTCCCTCCGCGAGGGTTGGCGCATTGCGCTCGATCAGCTGCGCGCCAACAAGCTGCGCTCCGCGCTCACGGTGCTCGGCGTCGTCATCGGCATCGCGACGGTCATGGCGATGGCCTCCATCGTCGCCGGCTTCCGCGAACAGATCGTCAATACGCTCGAGGTCGTCGGGCCGACGACCTTCCGCGTGCTCCGCTATTTCTCCACGACCGGCGTGAACCCCGACGCGGTGCCGCGCGAGGTGCGCATTCGACCCAAACTGCTCCCGCAGGACGCCGCGGCGATCGCGCGACTGCCCGAAATCCACTACGCCGCGATCTGGACCCAGGTCTTTCAGCGGTTCGAGTACGGCGGAAATCACACGCGCATTCTCGGGGTGTTCGGTGCCGACGACCGCTTTATGGAAATCCTCGGCGGCGGCATCTCGTCCGGCCGTTCGTTCACCGCGGCCGAGCTGCGCGGTGGTCAGCCGATCGCGATTGTGGAGCAGCGGACCATCGACCGGCTGTTCGGCGCCGTCAATCCGCTCGGCCGCGTCATCCGGATCGGGGGGCATCCGTTCAAGGTCATCGGGGTCTGGCAACGACCCACGAATATCTTCGAGGTGCCGGGGGCGCCCGAGATCGCCGCGGTAGTGCCGTTCGAGGCGGCGCGGCGCAGCTTCATCATCGACGAGTGGAACAGCCTGATCATTCTCGTGAAGCCAAAGCCGGAGGTCAGCGTCAGCCGCGCGATGGATGCTGCCACGGTCACGTTGCGCCGGTTGCGTGGGCTCCGCGTCGGCGACGCCAATACGTTCGATTTGCTCACCTCCGATCAGGTCCTGAGTATCTTCGACAGCCTGACGTTTGCGTTCTTCTTCGTGATGCTCGTGCTCTCCAGCATCGCGCTGATGGTGGGAGGCATCGGGGTGATGGCGATCATGATGGTTTCCGTGACGAGCCGAACCCGGGAGATCGGCCTGCGCAAAGCCCTCGGCGCCACGCGCCGCGCCATCCTGTGGCAATTCCTCGTCGAGGCGGCCACGCTGACGCTGCTCGGCGGCATCATCGGCATCGCGCTGGGCGTGGGCGTCGGGGAAGTGTTGAAGCGACTGCTCGCGTTCAGCACGACGATCCCCGTGGTGCCAGCGGCGATCGCCACCGTCGCGTCGATTCTCGTGGGCCTGGTCTTCGGAATCGCTCCTGCCGCCCGCGCGGCGAAACTCGACCCAGTGGAGGCGCTGCGGTATGAATGACGGTCCGACGGTCGGTCGGCCGGACGGTCAACCCGTTGACCTGTTAGCGATCGCGGCGCATCGGGACGACGTCGAACTCACCTGCGGCGGCACACTCGCGAAGGCCGCGCAGGCGGGTCATCGCGTAGGGGTCCTCGACCTCACCCAGGGCGAAATGGGAACGCGCGGGGATGCCGCGACGCGCGCCGCGGAAGCCGAGCGTGCCGCCAAGACCCTGGGCGTCGCGCTGCGACTCAATGCCGGAATGCGCGATGCGCATTTGGAAAACAATGAGGCATCGAGAAAAGAGATCGTGACATTCATTCGCCAGCTCAGACCGAGAGTCGTCATCCTGCCCTTCCCTGTCGGGCGACACCCCGATCACCGCATCGCCTCCGAGCTGGCGCGCGACGCATGCTATCTGGCCGGACTCGCCAAGTACGAGCCCGGAAAGGGCGGCGAGGCCCATCGGCCGTTCAAGCTGCTGTACGCACTCGCCTACCGAGAGGACCCCGTGAAGCCGACGTTCGTCGTGGATATTTCGGGGGTGTTCGAAACGAAGATGGAGGCAATCCGCTGCTATGCATCACAGTTCACCGGCGCGAAGGCCGCTGGGGAGATCCATCCGACCGGGCAGGATCTGTACGAGTTGATCCGGGTTCAAGCAGCGCACTACGGATCGCTGATCCGCCGCCGTTACGGCGAGCCGTTCTACACGAGCGAGACGCAGGAAGTCGATGACGTGCTGCAGCTTGGCGTCCAGTCCATGTAGTTGGTAGATTGCGCCTTCCATGACCAAGCGCATCACCTATCTCGACAACGCCGCGACGACTCCGGTACGGCCGGAGGTGCTGGAGGCGATGCTTCCCTATCTCGGGAAGGAAGCCTTCGGCAACCCCTCCTCCGCGCATCGGTTCGGACGCGCGGCGCGCGCCGGGATCGAAGAGGCGAAGCGCGCGGTTGCCGCTGCCGTCGGCTCCGAGCCGAATCAGGTCGTCTTTACCTCCGGCGGCACGGAGGCCGACAACCTGGCGATCATCGGCGCGGCGCTCGCGGCCAGGGACCGCGGCGGTCCGTTCCGCGTCGCCGTCGCCGCCACCGAGCACAAGGCGGCGCTCGCCGCGGCGCATGCCGTGAAGCATCTGGGCGGCGAGGAGGTCATCCTCCCGGTCACGGCTTCTGGACAGGTCGAGAACGGCGCGCTCGACAAGGCACTCGCGCGGGGGGGGGGCGGCGTCGCGATCGTGAGTGTGATGTGGGTGAACAACGAGGTTGGGACGGTCCAGCCCGTGGCCGAGCTGGCCACGCGATGTAGCGACGCGGGCGTCCTGTTTCACTCGGACGCTGTCCAGGCATTCGGCAAGGTTCCGGTCTCGTTCCGCGACTCGGGCTGCACACTCCTCACCATCTCCGGCCATAAGATCGGCGCTCCCAAGGGCGTCGGCGCACTGATCGTGCGCGACCGCAAGGCAGTCGAGGCGATCATCCACGGCGGCGGCCAGCAGTTCGGGATTCGGCCCGGGACCGAAAACGTGCCCGGCATCGTCGGGTTGGGCGTGGCCGCCCGTCTGGCCGCTGAAGAGCAGCAGGGCCTGGCGGTGCGACTCGGCGAGCTGCGCGACGAGCTGGAGCGGCGTCTGGTCGCGGTCGTCCCGGATGCGCTCATCAACGGTGGGCAGGGCGCGCGCGCACCCCACATCTCGAACGTATCGATCCCCGGGACGGACAGCGAAGCGTTGCTGATGCACCTCGACCTCGCGGGGATCGCCTGCTCGTCCGGCTCCGCGTGCAGCACTGGGGCGATCGAGCCCTCGCACGTGCTCACGGCGATGGGCGTGCCGCGCGAGCTGGGCGTGGCGGCGCTGCGGTTCTCGTTCGGCAAGGACAGTACGGCCGACGACGTCGAGGCCGTCGCCGCCGCCCTGCCCCGCATTGTCGAGAAGGTGCGGTCGCTCTCGACCGTCCTGCACCGATGAGAGTCCTGGTCGCGATGTCGGGCGGCGTCGACTCATCGGTCGCCGCGGCGCTGCTCGTCGAGCGGGGTCACGAGGTCATCGGTGCGACGATGAAGCTGTTCTGTTACGGCGACAGTGTCCCCGACCGTCCCTGCTGCTCCCTCGACTCGATCACCGACGCCAAGCTCGTCGCGCACAAGCTCGGCATTCCGCACTACGTCCTCAATCTCGAGGACCGGTTCGGGCACGACGTGATCGACAATTTCGTGGCCGAGTACGCGCGCGGGCGGACACCGATTCCCTGCGTGCGGTGTAACTCGTTCACCAAGTTCCGCGACTTCCTCTATCATGCGGACGCGCTGGACTGCGACGCGATTGCCACCGGGCACTACGCGATTGCCGCCGGCGGCGCGCTGTTCCGCGGCCGCGACCGCCAGAAGGATCAGTCGTACTTCCTGTGGGGAATCGATCGCGCCGTGGTGCGCCGCATGCTCACGCCCGTCGGCGATCTCACCAAGGAGCAGACGCGGACCGTGGCGCGGCGGCTGGGATTGGTGACGGCGGACAAGCAGGAGTCCGTTGAGATCTGTTTCGTCCCGGACGACAATTACGTGGCGGTCCTCGAGCAACATCTTCCCGCCGATGCACCGGCGCTGGTGCCCGGCCCGCTCGTCACCACGAGCGGCGAAGTGATCGGCGAACACGACGGCTTCGCGCGCTACACCATCGGCCAGCGCCGCGGGCTCCCCGGCGGCTCCCGTGAGGCGCTCTACGTCATCGCGATCCGGCCCGAGTCGCGCGAAGTCGTCGTCGGCCCCGGCGCAGAGTTGTTCGGACACGACGTGTCTCTCGAAGAGGTCAACTGGCTCGCCGATCCGCTTTCGCCAGGTGACGCGGTGTGGGTGCAATGCCGCTATCGCGCGCGTGCCGTCCCCGGCACGATTGCTGCGCAGGCGGACGGCTGCATCGCGCTCCGGCTCGCAGAGCCGGTACGGGCGATCGCGCCTGGACAGTCCGGCGTGCTGTACGACGCCAGCGATCGCCTACTGGGTGGCGGCGTAATCCGCTAGCCTGCCCTGGCGTGCCGGCTGTCACAGCGCCTCCGGTCGCTGCGCGTGCAGAATTCAGTTTCGTCCCCACAATTCCTCTCGGGAGGTTGTATGCGGTTGCTCCTTCGTGCCGGAGTCGTGGTCGGCTTAGCGGCGATGGTCGCGTGCGGCAAAGACGCGCCGTCCCCGGTCGACTTCAACGATCCGGCGGCGGTGTCGGCGAATCTCTCATCGGTCGACTCCGCGTTCGATAGCGACGTCTTCCGCAGCTTCTCGACGGCTTCGGTGATGCTCGACGTTGCCACTGCTCCAGCCTTCCGCCCGACGGCCACGCTGATCGAGACGCTCCGGCCCAAGCTGGTGCAGAGCGGCGCCCGAATCTTCCTCCCCGCCATGCGGCAGGCGCAGAAGCTCCAGGCCATGGTGCCGAACCTCAGCGTGTCAGCCGCGCAGGGCCGCATCATCCCCGACACGATGTACGGTCGGGTCTTCGAGTGGGATACCGCACTCAACCAGTATCGGTATCAGGGCACGACGGTCGCGAATCTCACCGGCGTGCGATTCGTCCTCTATGCGACCGGACTGGATGGACAGGTCGTCGAGCCGGTGAGCGCGATCGGCACGCTCGACATCATCGATCAGAGCACGCCGACCAAGCTCCAGGCGCAGGTGCTCGTCAAAGGTCCGGGTGGGACGACGACGTATGTCGACTACACGGCCTCGGTGACCACCTCCTTCACTTCCGCGAGCGCGAGCGTGTCCGGAACCATCACGAACGGGCTCAGCGGCGGCACCAACAAGACGCTCTCGTTCGACGAAACACTTTCGGTCAACGCGAGCGGCGCGAGCGTGCATGCGACCTTCTCGCTGAACAACCCGGCGATCACGTTGATGCTCAACGAGTCGGTCACGTTCAACGACCCGAACATCATCATCGGCGCCGACTTCCGGTTGATTCAAAACGGTGAGACGATCCGTGCGGTCGGCCACATCACGATCAACAATCTGAGCGGCGCGGTCACCGTCAGCGTCACGGTCTCTGTGGACGGCCATCCCGTGGCGTCGATCAGCGGCGATCCGACCGATCCCGCGACGCATTGGGTCGATGCGGGTGGCGAGCCGCTGACCGTGGCGGACTTGCAAGCGCTCGCAGATCTCTTCGACGCGTTCGAGAACTTCGGGAATACGGTCTCGAACCTCTTCGCACCGGTCGGAACGTTCGCCGGCCTGTAAGCGCGCAGGAGCAAGACTGACTCCCCGTCCGGCTCTGGCCGGGCGGGGAGTTTTGCTTTATTACGTACGGACGGTCCGTCGACTCACCCGAGGCTCCTGAGGCTCCCGATGCCCACTCGCCGTCGCTTTCTCGGTTCGCTGTTCGCCGCCACCGCCACCCTGCCCGCGCTGAAGAGCGACGCGTTGGCGCGCATCCTCCCGGCCACGCGGTACGTCGATGGGCGGAGTCCGGCGGAGGTCGCCCAGGACGAGGATTTCTGGCGTGCGATCCAGGCGGCGTTCGACATCGACCGGGGGATGATCAACCTGAACAACGGTGGCGTCGCGCCGTCACCGCGCGTCGTGAACGCGGCATTCCAGCGCTACCTCGCGGTCTCGAACCAGGCGCCCGCGATTACGATGTGGGCCTGGATCGAGCCAGAGATCGAGGCGGTGCGCCGCCGGCTCGCCGCGAACTTTGGCTGCGACCCCGAGGAGATGGCGATCACGCGCAATGCGAGCGAGGCGCTCGAGATCGTCCAGCTCGGCCTGCCGCTGCAGCGCGGCGACGAGGTCCTGACGACCACCCAGGACTATCCGCGCATGATCACCACCTGGAAGCAGCGCGAGCGGCGCGACGGGATCGTGCTGAAGCAGATCACCTTCCCGGTGCCGCCACCGTCGCAGGACGATCTGGCGCGCCGGATCGAAGCCGCGATCACACCGCGCACCAAAGTGATCCACGTCTGTCATATCACGAACCTCACCGGGCAGATTTTCCCGGTGAAGCAGATCTGCCAGCTGGGCCGCGCGCGCGGCATCGAAGTGATCGTGGATGGAGCGCACGCGTACGCGCATTTCCCGTTTACCCAGGGCGAGCTGGATTGCGACTACTACGGCACGAGCCTCCACAAGTGGCTGACCGCGCCGATCGGCACCGGGTTCCTGTACGTGCGGCGTGCGAAGATCGCAAAGATCTGGCCGATGATGGCGGCGCCGCCCGAGATGAACGAGAACATCCGGAAATTCGAGGAGATCGGCACGCACCCCGCGGCCAATCACAACGCGATCGTCGAGGCGCTCGATTTTCTCGACGGCATCGGGCCCGACCGCAAAGCGGCGCGGCTCCGCTTTCTGCGCGATCGCTGGGCCAAACGGCTCGAGCGCGTCTCCGGCGTGAAGATCCTGACGCCGTACGATCCCGCGCAGTCGTGCGGGCTGGCGTCGTTCACGCCGGGTCAGCTCGACGTCGGCAAACTCGCCGGCTTCATGTTCGACCGGCACCGCATCATCGTCACGCCGATCGCGCACCCCGAATTCAACTGCCTCCGCATCACGCCGAACGTCTACACGACGTTGGCGGAGGTCGACCGCTTTGCGGATGTGATGGAGGACGTGCTCCGCAAAGGCCTGCCGACGTCCTAGGGGAGCAAAGCCACGATCCGGAGCGGCCCGCCGCTGCCGCCCGTGATCTTCATCGGCAGCGCGATGACGAACGCACCCGTCAGCGGCAGCTCCTCCATGTGGGCCACGTTCTCGAACGCCGGGATGTTCGCCGCGAACAGGCGGCGATGCACGCCGTAATTCTTCGTTTGGCCGTAATCGATGCTCGGCGTATCGATCCCCACCGCGCTCACCCTGCGCCGCGCCAGCTCGCGCGCGGCATCGAGGCTCAGACCCGGGAAGTGCAGCTCGGGAACGGCGGCCGCACCGGTTTTCGTGGTGCCCAGCACCCGCTGGCGATCGGGCCACCGGCTGCCCCAGCCGGTCCGGATCAGGACGATCGACCCCTCAGGGATCGCGCCGTGCGCGCTCTCCCAGTTTCTGAGATCCGAGGGAAGCACGCGGTAATCCCGCGACGAGTCTGCCTGATGGCTCACGTCGATCACGACCGCGGCTCCCATCAGCTGGGAGAGGGGGACCTGATCGGTGCTATGCTTGCCCTGCCCAAAATGCACCGGCGCGTCGAGATGGGTGCCGCCGTGCTCGGCGGCCGCGAAGTTGTTGGCGGCGTAGTACCAGCCGCCCGGCGTGCGCTGCGCTGAGACGACGGTCAGGTGAAAGGGCTGCGCGGTGGGCCAGTAGATGGTTGTCGAGTCGAAGTCGTACGTGAGGTCAACCCATTGGCCTGCCACGAGGCGGTCTGCGATGGATGGCTGGCTGCATGCCGCGAGCACGAGGAGCGCAGGGACAATCGCCAAACGTCGCATGGTCTCTCCCTTGGAAGCATTGTGAGTTGCAACTGCAGCGGAGATTGTTAACGTTGCGAGCCATGAAATCAATCCTCTGGCTGGTTCCGCTCTGCATCCTGGGGGCTTGTGGCTCGAACAAATCGGGTCAAACTGTCAATCGCGATACGCTCACAGAGCGCCAGAAAGACAGCATCCTTGCGAACTCGAAGATCCCCAACGCGCGTGCCGTCGGACGCGCGATGAACGCCGCCGACTCGATGAGCGCGCGGATTCGGAGCAGCGATACGGTGGCGAGGGATACCACGGAGTTCTGATGCGCGCCGTGATGTGCGGCGTCGTGCTCGTGGCCGCCGCGTGTGGACCTCCCAACCCCTGCTCCGGCCATCAGTTCGACCGCCTGCGCCGGTACTCCCTGCCCTATGCCGGCCACTGGGTGGTGGCGCGCGGAGACACGATGACGTTTCCTACTGCCCCCGGTATGAGCGATCGCTTCCGGCTGGGCGACATCACCCTCGATACCGCCACGGTGGTCGTCGGCCGGGAGTGCCTGTTCCGCGGGCACATCGTCTTTCGCGCGCCGCGCGCCGACACCGTCTCCGCCACCTGGTTCGGGCAGCCGGAGCAAGCCATCGTCAGCGGCTGGCCCGCGGACCTCGGCCCGTTCGCGGGCGTGTCGCTGGCCTGGTCGGGCCGAGATTCCTTGGGAGGGGCGATCCTGCTCGATTCCAAGCTGGGCGTGCAAGCCAAACCAGGCATGACGGCCCGTTTCGTCGCGGGACGCGCACAGCGGTTATCTTCCCAACCATGAGAGGCTTCCTTGTCAGGTTCCTGATCACGGCACTCGGACTGTGGGTCGCCGACAAACTGCTGCCGGGGATCGCGTTCACAAGCACCGGCGCGCTAATCGTATCGGCGTTGGTGCTCGGCCTCGTCAACGCCGTGATTCGGCCGATTCTCTTCTTCGTCACGCTGCCGCTCACCGTGCTGACACTCGGCTTGTTCATTCTGATCGTGAACGGCATTTCATTGGCCATCGTCGCGTGGCTGGTCCCGGGATTCGTCGTCTCCGGGTTGGGCTCGGCGACGCTCGGCGCGATCATCGTCGGGCTGACGAGCTGGGCCGCGTCGCATTTCATCGGCGGCTCGGGACGAATCGAGCGCATGAAACGTGTGGAGGTAACGGGCCGCCGCATCGATGGATAAGCGTTCGCCCGCCACGTTTCGCCTCGTTCGCGAGCGATGATCGACGTCGACACTCCAGCACTGCTGCTCGATCGCGACGTGATGGAGCGGAACCTGAAGTCTATGGCCGAGCGAGCCAGGCGTCTCGACGTCTCCCTCCGTCCCCACATCAAGACGCACAAGTGTCTCGAGCTGGGCCGCCGCCAGCTGGCGCTGGGGGCACAGGGCGTCACGGTATCCACGCTGTTCGAAGCGGCGGCGTTCGCGCGCGGCGGCTTCACGGACCTGACGTGGGCATTCCCGCTCGATCCGTCCCACGTTGCGCACGTGCAGCGCATCGCGCAGGACGGCGTGACGCTCCGCGTGATTCTCGACGATCTCGACACGGCGAAGGCGTTGGCCGGCAGCGGCCTGCATGTCTGGCTCAAGGTGGATTGCGGCTATCACCGCGCGGGGGTCGACCCGTCGTCCCGGTATGCCCTCGATGTCGCGCGGGAATTGGGGGCGGAGCGGGGCCTGACGTTTGACGGGGTTCTCAGTCATTCGGGTCACGCGTATCGCACCAAAAACAAGGATGAGGCAGCGCAGATCGCCGAGCAGGAACGGCAGGTGATGACGTGGTTTGCGGAACTGCTGCGGAAGGACGGGTTACCAATCCGCGCGGTCAGTATCGGCTCGACACCCGCGATGGCGGCCGTAAAAGACTTGACGGGCGTCACAGAAGCTCGGCCCGGGAATTACATTTTCTATGACCGGACCATGGTTCTGATCGGATGTTGCGAATGGCGCGATGTCGCGGTCTCTGTGTTGGCGACAGTGGTCTCGCACCAGCCCGGGGCCTCCCACTTCGTCATCGATGCCGGCGCGCTGTCGCTGTCGAAGGATCTCGGACCGACCCACCTGGGACTCGAGACCGCGTTCGGCGCGGTGAAGGATCATCCGGAGCTGACGGTGGCGTCCGTCTCGCAAGAGCATGGCGTGATCCGCGCCGCGGCGCCCGCGGCGATAGACGGGAAGTTCAAGGTCGGGCAGCAGGTCGAGATCATTCCCAATCACTCCTGTCTGACCGAGGCACACTTCGACGAATACGTGGTGATTGAGGGAGGTCGCGTTATGGATCGCTGGCACATCGAGCGTGGCCGATGAAACTCCAGCTCCGACATTTCTTCATCGCGCTGTTGCCGCTGATCTTTGGTCTGGCGGCGAGCTGGGGATTCGCCTTCCGACAGGACAAGTGCGGGCGTCTGGTCGGTCCAATCTTCGCACCCAAATGCCACTGGATACAGCTCGAATATCAGCTTGGCTTTCAGATGGGTGGGACGGCGTTAGGCTGTCTCATCGCCGCGGTGCTGGGCGCGTCGCTGGAACGACGCAGCCGGCGCGCGGCGGAACACGCGCACTTCAACCAGGGAGTGACCACATGAAAGCGGTACTCACGCCGGTGTTGGTGCTGGGCCTTGTGGGTTCTCTCGCGGCGCAGGATTCGACCGCTAAGCCCGCGGCGCCGCCGCCGGCCGCCCCGAGCACAGTGAATATCGAAGCCGTTCTGGCACGGTCGGTCGTCGATCGCACGCCGCAAGACACGGGCTCCGCCTTTCCGGACAGTGTCGGCACGGTCGTGCTGTGGATGCGCGTGACCGGAGGCAATGGGCAGACGCTGCATAACGTCTGGTTCCACGGCGGCGATCAGGTGGGCGACGTCCCCCTGACGATCGGCGGATCGCCGTGGAGGACCTGGAGCCGCAAGACGATCCCGGCGGACGCAAAGGGAGCATGGCACGTCGAGATCCGCGACGAGGCCGGCACCGTAATCAAAAGAATTGACTTCACAGTAGGGCAATAAACAGCGGGGACATGCAAAAGCTAGTCATCCGACGCACAGCGGTTTTCAGTAACTGGTCAACGGGATAACCCTCGCACGGGTTGTCCCGTTGACGTTGGACTGATGACCGCGGTGCGTCTGTCCACCTAGTTTTTGCATGTCCCCGTTTTGGGGTTATTGTAGGCCCTCATGGATCTCGTGGAGCAGATCGTCGCCAATTTGGAAGTGGAGCCCGGCCAGGCCGAGAAGGGGATCGGTGCCATTCTGATGGCGATGCGGATGGCGGTGGATAAGGCGACGTTTGAGAAGGTCCGCGTCGCGGTGCCAAACCATGAGAGTTACATGGGACGCGCGCTGATGAGTGGCGCGCGGACCGGCGAGATGATCGGTGTCGCGGGCCCGGCCGCATTGATGGCGGGCCTGTCCGCAGCGGGATTCAAGAAGGAAGATGTGCCGCGGCTGGGCCGGATCGTATTGGAGCACATCCGGCCAACCGTGGGCGCAGAAACGATCGAGAAGTTCCTAGCCGGTGCTCCGGCCTTGAAGGGTTAGCCTTCCTCATGCGGCCTGGGGGCCTGGCTGCTGCTGCTCGGCAAGCAGTGCCCGGGCCGCTTCGGGCTCGAGCGCTTTCGCGAACAAGAACCCCTGCCCGAGCTCGCATCCAACGGCGATGAGGCGCTCGCGCTGCGTCGCGGTCTCGACTCCCTCCGCGATCACCATGAGGCCGAGGTGCTCCGCCAGGTCAACGATCGAGCGCACGATCTCCAGATCGGTGCGGCGCGCACCCATGCGGTGCACGAAGGTCTGGTCGACCTTGATGCCCTGCAAGGGGAAGCGCGGTAGATAGCTCAGGGACGAATAGCCAGAGCCGAAATCGTCCATGTGTAGCTGGATGCCCACCTCCCGCAACCGATTCAGAAGGGCGATGGACGAGTCGAGGCTTTCCATGAGCACGCTCTCCGTGACCTCGAGACTCAGCGCAGCGGGCGTGAGTCCGGCATCCTGGAGGGCCGCTCGCAAGTCGTCGATGAGGCGCGGATCCGCGAGTTGCTTCGCCGAGACGTTCACGCTGATCCGCACCGGGCCCGCGCCCGGGACTGCGTTCTGCCAGGTGCGCGCGTAGCGGCACGCCTCCCGCAGGACCCACGTGCCGATCGACACGATGAGGCCGGTCTGCTCTGCCAGCGGCAGGAATTCGTGCGGCAAGAGGACCCGCCGCTTGCCGTGGTGCCAGCGGAGCAAGGCCTCGAACGCGTATACCCGGCCGGTCTCGATCTCCACGATAGGCTGGAACACGAGCCGGAACTCTTTGCGCCCGAGTGCCTCCCGCAAATCCGCCTCCATTCCCGACCGAGCGTGGGCCCAGTTTCGCATCTCGACATCGAAGACCTGGAAGCACGCGCGGCCCCGCTCCTTGGCACGGTACATGGCGCGGTCCGCGTCCCGCAGCATGTCCTGGGCCTGTTCATAGTGGGGCTCGCTCAGGACGACGCCGATGCTGGCGCTGGCACGCACCTCGCGCCCTTCCAACAAGAAGGGTGCGGCCAGGCTGTCGAGGACACGCCGCGCCACTTGCTCGACTTGGGGAAGGCCCGCCACGTCTTCGAGCAGCAGTGTGAACTCGTCACCGCCGAGCCGTGCGACCACGTCGGCGGGTCGCACGCTCGACTGCAGCCGCATGCCGATTTCCACCAAGAGGCGGTCGCCGGCGGCGTGCCCGAGCCGATCGTTCACCGCCTTGAAGTGGTCGCAGTCGACGAACAGGACACCGAACCGATAGTCAGAGTCCCGCCGCGTGCGCGCCAGCGCCTGCGACAAGCGCTCGACGAAGGAGGCGCGGTTCGGCAGATCGGTGACCGCATCGCGCAGCGCCCCGCGCAGCAGCTGTCGCTCGGCTTGCCGGCGGTACGTGATATCCCGGGTGATCGTGGTGGCACCAACAGGATGACCGTCTGGGTCGAGAATCGGCGAGATGCTGCTCGACACCTCCACGCGCGTGCCGTCCTTTCGCATCCGCGTGGTCTCGTAGTGCTCCATGTGCTCGCCGCGCCGCAGGCTCTCGAAGACGCCGGTCAGCTCATCACGGTGGTCCGGTGGAACGATCAGCGTGATCGGCTTTCCGATCGCCTCCTCGGCCGTGTAGCCGTAGAGGCGCGTCGCGGCTGGGTTCCACGTTGTGATCGTTCCATCAAGCGTTTTGCTGACAATGGCATCGTCCGCCGATTCCACCATGGCCTTGAAGTACGCGACGGCGGACTCGGCCCGCTTGAGCTCCGTGACGTCGCGCGTGACGCAGCGGGCGTGCACGAACTGCCCGTTCTCGAGCCGAGCATTTGCACTGAGCAGCGCGTAGCGGATCGATCCATTGCGGTGCCGCAGCCGCGTCTCCACATTGCGGACGGTCTCTCCCGCGCGCAGACGCCGCAGGACGTCGTCCACGATTTGCGGGTCGACGTGGAACTGGCGCACGTCCCGACCGACATACTCGTCGCGTCCATAGCCGACGAGGTCCAGCTCGGCGGGGTTGGCCCGCACGATGGTGCCGTCCGGCCCGAGCCAGCACAGACCGACCTTCGCGTTCTCAAAAAAGTCCTCGAGCTCGAGCGGCGCCGGGGCGCGATCGCGCACGTCTACCGCCACACCGACCACGCCGGAAATCGCGCCCGCCTTGTTTCGCAGTGGCTCCACGTGCGCGTCGTAGCAGCGGCCCTCGAGGCGAATCTGGTAGGCGACCGACTCCCCCGCGAGCGCCCGCCGATGCGCATTGATCGAGTCAGCGCTCACTGCTTGCTTGGAGAACTGCTCGAGGAGGGATGCGCCTACCACGCGCTCTGGCAGGATGTCCGACGTGAGGCCCGCGCCGGACCGGGCGGTGATCCGCAACTCGGCGTTGGTGGTCCAGAGAATCGCAGGGACCTGTTCGACGGTCAGGGCAAGACGCGCCAGGCTTTCTACGTCACTCGCGGCCGCCGCCTGGCGGTCGGAGTCGCCGAGCAACCCGATACACACACCCGCCAGCTCGAGTGCCATCCGTTCGCGCCCGCGCCGCTCGACACCGGGAGGAGGCGGTCGGGGCAGCTCGCGGCGGACCCGCGCGATGCACCAGCGCTGTTCCTCCAGGCGGCTCGCGACCCAGCGACACGGCGGCGGGCGCGCTCCGGGCAACTCGCCCAGCGTGCGCAGCGCCGCCTCCAGCTCGCCGGCGAGGGGGGCGAGGTCCTCGGAGCTCGAAGCAAGGAGATGCAGTCGACCGCGCGCGTCGGCTTCCCACACACCCACGGCTCGCCCACCGAGGGTGACCGCGGCCCGTCGCAGGACCTCCTGCCACAGCGGCTCTGGTCCCCGCGAGCGCGCGGAGCTCATAGAAACGGAAGCTGCTGGTCGTGCCGTCACAGCGGAACGCCTCGAGGGTACTCCACTCTTTACCCCGTTGGTCATCCCGCCGCCAGCCGACTATCGTAGCCAGCTATTCAGGACTAGCTCAAATGGAGTAGGCTCGTAGACCTACAGTCCCATCTTTCTCACGAGCGCCGCAAAACGCGGCTCGTTCCGCAGCGGGTCAAAGATCGGATTCACGTTCACGTACGCGAGCCAGCCGCGCCGCTCGTCGTACGCCCGCTCCGCCCAATCGAGCGCCGAGCTCAGGTTGCCCAGCCCGATGTGCAGAATCGCGAAGGCGACCGCGGAGACGTACCCCCGCTCGCGCGCGGCCTCCAGCTTGCGGAGCGTCGCTTCGGCCTCGTCCCGTCGGCCGGACCGCGCGAGCAGCCATCCGAGTGTCGCTTGCGAGTAGGCGGCCGCTCCCTCGAGCGCCAGCGCTTCGCGCAACACACGCTCCGCGTCGGCGACTTCACCCTGGAGCGCCATGGCGCTGCCCAGCATGCGGTAGCTTTCCACCGCCATCGGATTCATCTCAATGGCGCGGGACAGGTGCTCGCGAGCGCGATCATAACGGCGCGCGTAGTAGTAGACCCATCCCACCGCGCGCCGGATGGACACGGACGCCGGGTCGAGCTCCAGCGCCGTGTGGGCTTCCAGCAACGCGGCGTCGAGCTGACCCCGGGCGGCGAGCAGAAACGCGAACCATTGATGCGCGCTCGCATAGCGCGGATTGAGCTCGATGGCACGGCGGAATTCGCGCTCCGCCTCCTCCCAGTGCCAATCGTAAATGAACACCGCCCACGCGAGGGACGCATGAGCGGTAGGAACCGATTCGTCGAGTGACAGCGCCTTGCGGGCGTACTCCTTGGCACGCTGGTACGACTCATGGACGGGAATCGATCGGTAGTCCACGTCGAGCGAGTACGAGTCCGACAGCCCCGCGTATGCCGGCGCGTACCCCGGATCCTCCACGATCGCCCGCTCGAAATAGCGAATGGCCGCGGCGACGCCCTCTTGGGTTCGCTTGTTCCATTCGTATCGACCTTTCAGATACAGACCGTAGGCCTGGATATTCTCTGTATAGCGCCGCGGGACGTGCGCGGACACGTCGGCGAACATCGTGGCGCGGAGCGTATTGACGATCGTCGTGGCGATCTCGTCCTGAATCGCCAACACGTCCACGAGCTGGCGATCGTAGCGCTGCGACCAGAGCAGCCGACCGTCCTCCGTTGATGTGAGTTGGGCGGTAATCCTCAGTCGGTCCCCCGCTTTCCGTACCGTCCCCTCCAGGACGACGGACGTGCCGAGCAAAGCTCCAACCGCGCGCACGTCCAGCGGCTTCCCCTTGAGCGCAAACACCGACGTCCGTGAGGACACGCGGAGCCCGGAAATCTTGGCCAGGGCGTCGATCAACTCGTCGGTGATGCCGTCGCTCAAGTACTCGTTCTCGACGTCCGGGCTGGCGTTGACGAAGGGCAAGACCGCAATCGACCGTGTCGCGGGGCTGCGCGGCGGGCCACCGAACGCCTGCGCCACCAGCGCCGCGATGAATTGGGCGGCGCTGGCGGTGCGCCGCGCGGGATCCTTCTCCAGCGCCTGCGCGATCGCAAGCTCGACCGACATCGGCACTTCCGGCCGGAAGCCGCGCACCGGGCGCGGCGCCTCGGTGACGTGCTTCGCCATCACCGCCTGGGCGCGAGCGGCCGTGAACGGCGGGTCGCCCGCAAGCATCTCGTAGAGAACACACGCCAGGCTGTAGACGTCACTCGCAGGTCCAAGGTCCTGGGCGCCGCTCGCCTGCTCGGGGCTCATGTACTCGGGCGTTCCGACCGCGAACCCGACCTCGGTCACCCTCTCGCGGCGGCGCTCGGCATCCTCGTCGGGGCGGCACGCCCGCGCCACGCCGAAGTCGGCGAGCACCGCATGGCCGTCCGCGAATAGGATGTTCTCCGGCTTGACGTCGCGATGCACGAAGCCCTGGCGGTGGGCGTAATCGAGACCGGCGCCAATTTCCTGCGCGATCCGGAGCGCGTCCTTGAGGGAGAGCTGCCGCGTCTGGGTGAGACGCTCGCGCAGCGATCCGCCGGGGACGTGGGGCTGCACGTAGTAGAGCAGCCCGCCGGCGTCGCCGGAGTCGATCAGCGGAACGATGTGCGGATGGGAGAGCTGTGCGGCGATGCCGATTTCGCGGAGGAACCGCTCGGTGCCCAGCGCCGCCGTGATTTCCGGCCGCAGGACTTTGATGGCGACTTTGCGACCGTGCTTTTTTTCTTCGGCGAGATAGACCGTCGCCATGCCGCCGCGGCCCAGTTCCCGCTCGACGGTGTAGCGATCGGCGAGTGCAGCGGCTATCGGAGAGGGCGTACGCTCCGGCATGGTCACGGGGCGAAAAGCTAAGGGCTAGGCTACGGCCCGCTCAATCCCCTGCTGTGCGTCTTCCAGCCCAGTGCAAGCAACAACAACACCGCGCGAAGTCGAAGATGTGCCCGAGTAGCGGAACGGCTCCCGCCCTGGGCAGATACATCGCTGGCGCTCACGTAGCTGGAAAATAGCCTCGCCGCCAAGCCCCTTTGCCTCGGGCTGACTACGCCACAGCTTATGCGCTGACCGAGACACCCGAGGCGAATATCCTTCCCACACTGCAGACGTGACCGCGGCCTCACTGCTCCTGCCCCGCGCGCCGACCCTCCGCGCCGCCGTCGCCCGGCTGGGGCCCGCGCTCGCCCTGGTGCTCGTGATCGCGGTGTTCGCCCTGCTCACGGACGCGCCAGCGCGCTACCTCTCGCCATTCAATCTCCGCATCGTCCTCACGCAGACGGTGATCGTGGCGCTCGGGGCGATCGGGATGACGTTGATCATCATCGGCGGCGGGATCGATTTGTCCGTCGGCGCGACGATCGCGCTCACCGGCGTGGTGGCAGCGCTCGCGATTGGGGCCGGCTGGCCGCCTGCGCTGGCCGTCGTCGCCGCGGTGCTCGCCGGCGGACTCGTGGGACTGGGCAACGGCCTGCTCATCACGGGGCTGCGGGTCGTACCGTTCATCGCGACGCTGGGCATGCTCGGCATCGCGCGCGGCATCGCGAAGTGGCTGGCGCACGAGCAGACGGTGAACGTGCCGTCCACGTGGGTGAACGATCTCCTCGTCACGTTCCCGCGCCAGGCATGGATGGTGCTTCCGCCCGGCGTGTGGATCACGCTGGCACTGGCCGTGCTCACCGCGACCGTGCTGCGCCGTACTGTCTTCGGGCGGCGCGTGTTCGCGCTCGGGTCGAACGAGTTGGCTGCGCGCGCCTGCGGCATTGCGACCGAGCGTCTCAAGCTCGCGATTTATGGATCGGCGGGTCTGTTCTTCGGACTCGCCGGCATAATGCAGCTGTCGCGCCTGCGGCAGGGCGATCCCACAGTCGCGATCGGAACGGAGCTGGACATCATTGCCGCGGTCGTGATCGGCGGGGGCAGCCTGCAGGGGGGCGAGGGGAGCGTGTTCGGCTCGGTGGTCGGCGCGCTGATCATGGCGTTCCTGCGTAACGGATGCCAGCAGATGGGATGGCCGAACTACATTCAGGAGATCATCATCGGCGCGATCATCGTGCTTGCCGTGGCGCTCGATCGCCTCCGCGCCGGCTGGAGCACGCCCTAATGGTGGACGCCCACGTGCATTTCTGGGATCCCGGTGCCCTCCATTACCCCTGGCTGGACGAGCTTCCCTCGCTCCGCCGGGCGTTTCTCCCGCACGACTACCGGGCGGCGACGGGCGAGGTCCCGATCTCGCGGATCGTTTTCGTCGAGGCGAACTGCCGGGCCGACGAGACACAGCGCGAGGTCGCGCTCGTCCAACGACTCGCAGAGGATGAGCCGCGCATCGCCGGCATCGTGGCGTTCGCGGACCTGGGGGTTGGGGACTCGGGGCTGGGGGCTGGGGGCTCGCGACTGCGGCGGACGCTGGACCTGTTGGCGCCCTCACCCTTGGTCAAGGGCATCCGACAGAACATCCAAGGGCAGCCGGCCGGGTTCTGCGTGCAGCCCGCGTTCGTGGACGGCGTGCGCGAGGTCGGACGGCGGGGATTGGCCTTCGACCTGTGCGCGACGCACGACCAGCTGGGCGACGTAGTCCAACTGGTGCGGCTGTGCCCCGGTACGCGTTTCGTGCTCGATCACTGCGGCAAACCGGCTATTAAGGAAGGGCGCGCCGAGCGGTGGCGCACAGATATTGCCGCGCTCGCCGTGTACGAGAACGTGGCGTGCAAGGTGTCGGGCCTCTTGACCCAGGCCGCACCGGAAGCCTGGAGCGACGAGCATCTCGTCCCGTACGCCGACTGGGTGACACGCTGCTTCGGGACGCAGCGTGTCCTGTACGGCAGCGATTGGCCGGTGCTGACCCTCGCGGGGAGCTACTGCGATTGGTACGGATTCACGGAGCGCTTCACGGCGACGTGGACCGCGGCCGAGCGCGCCCGCTTCTATGGAGGCAACGCGGTGGCGGTGTACGGCCTATGACGGCGCTCGCGGGAAAGGTCGCGATTGTCACTGGGGGAGGTTCGGGGATCGGGAAGGCGATCGCGCTGCGATTTGCGAACGCGGGCGCGCGCGTCGCCGTGGTCGACATCGCCGAGGGCGCCGCGTTCCGCTGCGACGTGAGCCGGCAGGTCGACGTGCTCCGAACGTTTCAGACGATCCAGGCGCAACTCGGGCCCCCGGACATCCTCGTCAACAGCGCCGGGGTCGCGCACGTGGGCAATGTCGAGCAGACGTCCGAGACAGACTTCGACCGGCTCTACGCCGTCAATGTGAAGGGCGTCTACAACTGCATGAAGGCGACGGTCCCGGCAATGAAGGACCGCGGCGGCGCGATCCTCAATCTCGCCTCGGTTGCGGCGACCGTCGGCCTCGCGGACCGGTTCGCGTACTCGATGACCAAGGGCGCCGTGTTGACGATGACGTACTCGGTCGCGCGCGATTACGTGGCCCACAAGATTCGCTGCAACGCGATATCGCCGGGCCGCGTCCATACGCCGTTCGTCGACGGGTTTCTGGCCCAGAACTACGCGGGCCGGGAGCGGGAAATGTTCGAGGAGCTGTCGCGCACTCAGCCGATCGGCCGGATGGGCAGGCCGGAGGAGATCGCCGAGCTCGCCCTGTTCCTCAGCTCGGATGCCGCTGCGTTCATCACAGGCAGCAACTACGCGATCGACGGCGGTTTCGTCACCCTCAAGATGTGAGCGATGAAGCGTGCCTACCGTTAAGGAAGGGCGCCTCGCCGGCAAGGCGGCCGTCATCACCGGCGCCGCGAGCGGCATCGGCCGAGCGAGCGCACTGCGCTTCGCAGCGGAAGGCGCGGACCTGATTCTCGCCGACTCTCAAGAACCGGACGCCGAGACGCTGAAAACTGGCTGTTTCGTCCGGACCGACGTGAGCCGGCGCCCGGACAACGAGCGCATGATCGACGAGTGCGTCGAGCGGTATGGCCGCATCGACATCTTGTACTGCAACGCGGGTGTGACGCTCCCCAAGCTGCTCCCGGACAGCGCCGACGCAGAGATCGACCGCCTCCTGGACGTGAATGTGAAGGGCCCGCTCTACGCCGCGCGCCATGCAATCCCGATCATGCTCGGCCAGCCGGGCCGCGGAGTGATCCTATTCACGGCGAGTAAGACGGGGCTCGTAGCGCAATCCGATTCTCCCGTGTATTGCGCCTCGAAGGGCGCGATCGTGATCCTGGCAAAGGCGCTCGCCCTGGACTATGCGACGCGCGGCATCCGGGTGAACGCCCTGTGCCCCGGGATCATCGACACGCCAATGCTGCGCCGCTTCGCCGACGCGATGCCCGACCCGGCGGCCGCCTGGACGGCCTACGGCGCCGCGCAGCCGATGGGGCGCCTGGGAACACCGGAGGAGTGCGCCGCCGCCGCGCTTTGGTTGGTGTCGAGCGACGCGTCGTTCGTCACGGGAGTCGCGCTCCCGGTGGACGGCGGGTTCACCGCCATGTGACGCGCATGCCGACCACGATCACCGCCCTCGACACCTTCGACATCCGCTTCCCCACCTCGCGCGAGCGCGATGGGTCCGACGCCATGAATCCGGACCCGGACTACTCGGCCGCCTACGTCATCCTGCGAACCGGCACCGGGCTCGAGGGCCACGGCCTCACGTTCACGATCGGCCGGGGCAACGAGTTGTGCGTCGCGGCGATCCGCGCGCTCGCGCCCCTCGTCCGGGGACTGACCCTCGAGGAGATCAAGGCTGACATGGCACGGTTCTGGCGCCGGCTGACCGGCGACTCGCAGCTCCGCTGGGTCGGCCCCGAGAAGGGCGTCCTCCACCTCGCGACGGCCGCTGTCGTGAACGCCGTCTGGGATCTCTACGCCAAGGCGGAGGGCAAGCCGCTGTGGCAGCTGCTCGCGGGCTTCTCGCCCGAGGAGCTGGTCCGGTGCATCGACTTCCGCTACCTGACCGACGCGCTGACGCGACAGGAGGCGCTCGA
>Ga0209056_10000385_pt1 | contig 49183 bp, 48 predicted proteins | sample GraSoiAngelo_114_FD_185876 | JGI IMG/M metagenome (GOLD analysis project Ga0209056, IMG submission 185876) | Grasslands soil microbial communities from the Angelo Coastal Reserve, California, USA - 14_0903_13_40cm (SPAdes) (version 2) | ecosystem: Environmental > Terrestrial > Soil > Grasslands...
CGGAGCGAGGGAAACGCTGCTGCCGCGCCATAAAGTAATCCACTGGCGACGTCCCCAAGGAATAGCTACGCGCTGCCTGCAGGAGCGGCTGGGTCACGCTGATGGTTCCACACCACGACGTCCCCGGAAAGCACGTCTGCGAAGTGGTGATCGTGTACCCTGGCCCGCCCGTTGCCAAGGCCCTGGTTCCGGCGCCGTTCCCGTCTCCGTCCAATGCTCCGGTGGCCGGGTCAAGCAAGTTATCGGCCGATTTTGGCCCCACGTCATCACAGAAGATCCCAGGTTGGTGCGACAGCATATGCACCCAGTCGGCGGTATTCTGCGGCCCCTTTTTCCGATCTGTGGCCTGGAAAACAAAGCCCCCCGGGGTATTCTCGGCCCACGAACAACTCTGTGTTACCGGTGGCACGAAGGTATGGTGGACGTGATAACCTCTGAAACCCCCCTGGCAATCGGTATCATTTGTTATCGTTCCGATCTCGTTGCTGGCGTACAAACCGGTCGTCGTGACTTGTATGGAAGGTAGACTATAGGGGGCCCCAGAATTGTTGGGGGCCTGAGCGTGCATCATGATTTGCTTCCCTCTCCGGTTGCCTTCCTTATGCACAGGGTCCCAAGCATCCCAAAGTGCGGCCTCGATGTAATCACAGCCGTCCGGATAAGATTTCGAGTTGGCTATCACGACCAAAGAAACGCAGGGCGAACTGCAAGTGGATTGATCCGTGGAGCCGTAAGTTGTGAGGTCCACTTTCCCTGTAGGATCTGCCGCTTCACTGTGACAACTGTCGTAAAAAACGGGGTCCGACCATGAACCGGGCTGCCCCGGCGGGGCCGCCTTGACTTGTGCCACCTCATCAAGGGCACTGTTGTATGGGTCTCGCGTACCGTCGGGTAATTGGTAGCCTGGATGCCAACTCTGACTCACACACCACGAGAGAACACCCGTACCGTTGTAATTGTTGCCTCGCGTGGCCCCCATAAAGTAGATTGTGTCCGTCCTTGATGGTGGTGTCTGCGCCAGCACTATCTCGGGACGATTAGAAACCGAAAGTGACAGCCCGCAACACGCTGCGGTAATCAGTAGCACCAATCTTCTCATGGTCGCACCCCCATTATTTTGGCCGCTAGTGCTACGGTTTCTTCCAAGCTCATTCCGGGTCTGTGAATCCAGACCACGATTCCAGGTTTATTCTTGCTGGGAAATCGCTGAATGACGATGAGTTCTAAGCCCTCTGGGTCATCCGGTGCTGGCAGCTGCGCTATTGCAGGGTGACCCGCCACTATCAATAACCTCAAGCGGTCTAACGGAACAACATAATTCACTTTTGCTAGCCCAACGAAGTAGCGTTTGCCCATGCTCGGTCGCCCATAAACCGAAATGGCAGGAATTAAGCCGTTAGCGCACTCCCCAACCTCAGGATCACCGAAAACGGGGGAGTAGAGCTCCGAAGCTTTATGGTTCCGGGCCGGCCTCTTAGGCTGTGGACAGGGTGGGTAACTTGCAACCTCGTTCCCTTTCCCCGTCACGAAGAAATCTCCCAACGGCCCCCTGTAGGCTGGCTTTGCCGGATCCGTAGCCGCAGCCGGATCAGACCCGCTCACTGGGCGAGGTTCCTGAGGCACGTTCGCGGGCGAGGTCGTGACGGGAGAACGAGCCCGAAAGGGTCCGCCAGAGCGGACTATTGCGAAAACCGTTATCGCTGCCGCAATGGCAACGAGCACGGCCAGCAGGGACAGAATCTTAGATTTGATCTCGGTCCACCTCGCTGGCAACAGCGATTGCGGTCTAGCGACTACCCGACGCCCCTGCGTGGGTGTTTGCTTCAGTAGCAGGATGGAAATTCCTGCTCTACTTATTCTCAGGAGGGCGGACTCGAATGAGTAATGCGAGACTTATTAACGACGGTTTTGGTTATTGGACCGTCTACTACATCCTCTGGCTGGCTCATGGAGAAGGCACGGCCCGCGCGAAATCCACCGGATACCGTGAAATTGGAAGCGGGATCCAAACTACAGATCCCGCTTCCAATTTCACGGTGCCGGGCGGGCGTTTCTGCCTCTATCGAAGATCGTGACGGCAAGGGTCGGGCGACTCCTTCCAAAGTCCCTTCAACAGGCGAACGTACGCACGTGGCTACAAGGGTACCCTTGTTAGATAACTGCTGTGGGCGGAGCTTGCACGGAACGAGTACTGACCTTTGATGCTGTCGTCCTTGCCCCGCCTCAGTGAACTTGCGGGAGCGCGACGCGTGCCCAATGAAGGCCAAAGTCCGGATTCTCAAGGGCGTAGCGGCAATTGACCGCCCGCCCAGCGGGGCTGGCGACCGCCGTCTCATTTGGGGCATAATTTGTTGAGGATCACCTATTTCGGGTAAGTCACTGCCGGACGAGTTTCCGAAGCCGGTTTGCTCGGCTGCTACCACAGGGAGTGAGCGAGTATGCGGGTTGTCCTAACTGTCACCATTGCAATTTTGGCGATCGGACTGGCCTCTCGACCCATACGTGGACAGATGCAATCCGCCGCCACGCCGGCGCTGGAAGCAATCTGCATGGTTGATGCGCAGATCGGTTGGGCCATGACCGATCCTCGCTCTCCGCCGACCGTGCTACTGCGCACGGTTGATGGGGGGATCGGCTGGAGAGATGTCACGCCCCTGAACCCTTCTGGACAAAAGGTCGACGTTTGGCGGCTAACCGCGCTTTCCTCCCTCGTTGCGTGGGCACCGCAAGCCCGTCCCCAAGACACCACTGTTGAGATCTTCCGGACCATTGATAGCGGTCGCACGTGGAGAAGTGCAGCCATCCCAGCTCCGGGAGTGAGTTCGATTTCTTTCATCAATCCCCGTGAGGGATGGCTTCTTGCTTCCTGGGGCGGTGCAGCCGTCCAGGAGAATGTGGAGATCTATCGTTCGATTGATGGCGGCGAGACTTGGATTGTGGTGACAGAACAGACTTATGGTAATAGAAAGAGCGGGCTGCCGTTCTCTGGTACGAAGAGCAGCATCACTTTTATCAATCCCACGACAGGGTGGATTACGGGGTTCGGGCCTGACTTGGTGTATGTGTACGTCACACACGATGGCGGGCGGACGTGGCGACCACAAGACATACCTCTACCTCGCAAACTGCCACGCCGGTGGCTCGCTTTTCCGCAACAACCGAAATTCTTTTCGGCCGAGGAGGGAGTCCTTCCCGTCTTCTATCATCTCCTCAATGAGTCCGGAGAGAATGTCGGGAAGGCGGTTGTGCTCTACGGCACCCACGACAGCGGTGCGACGTGGACACCCACCGCCCCTTTATCCGTCAATATTTCAGAGGTGATTTACCACACGGTTGCCGACATGAATCACGCGTGGGTGACGCATGGGGGCGTATTGCACGCGACTCGCGATGGCGGGGGTCAGTGGACGACGATTCGCCCTGGCTCGTTCTTTGCTGGTGTGGCCCAACTTGATTTCATCTCACCCAAAGTAGGATGGGCGGTTAGAAACACGGCTCGGCACGGGGACCGCACACCGATGCTCCCGTTCCTGCTGAAAACCATGGATGGCGGGATCACGTGGACTCCCGTGACTTACACGATCTCGAAATAGTAATGCAGGCAAACGCGAGAACCGCGAGATCAGCGAATCGGCACGCGTTGTTGAATGGGGGTGTTCTCAATTTGCTGCAAGACACGATTCCCTTGCAGCGGTATCGATAAGCACTTCAGCCCCTTCGTCTTCGATCTCTCTGTCCAGCGCGTGGCGCGTTGTCGCATCTAAGTCAGATTGCTGGAATCGACGGCCCGTGGCATATGTCCGCAAATGAAGTCGCTGATCATCCTGACCGAGATTACATCGGCTCATACCAGGGTTCCAAACGAAACACCGTCGCGGATGTGGTTCGCAGCGGAATCAGCAGCACTGTAGACTTCGACGAACGCCAGCTGGCTAGTGGGAACGGGGTTACCGCCGCTGGCGGGTGAAACCGCCTTGTAGATTTTCTGAACCGACACACTGCCGATCGCGGCGTAGAATGCACTCGCTTCCGGATTCCACACGAGCGCCAGTGTGGGCCGGACGGTGTCCGTCAGGGTCCCCTGTCCAATCAGAATTGCCGTGTTCAAATCTGTGCAGCGGTAGATTTTCCACGTTGCCCCCGTAACGCCGTTTGTGGTGACGATCGCCATCACATACAGGTCGTCGCCAATAACAGTCATGTACCCGACACGGTCGGTGATGCTGGAGAGAACCGCTGGCGGCGGCGTAATCGCTCCATCGAACGCTAGGATTTCCCCCACGGCGTCGTTGCTACCCAACCTGCGGGCCAGCATCAACCGGTTCTGCTTCGACCACCACACCATGAAGTCGAACGTGTTGCCGGATATATAGATGTCAGCCCAAATCGTTCCACCCGTCCACTTCCGAAGGATTGTCGTAAACGTCGCCCACATCGTCCCGAATCCTTCGGCGATGTGATATAGGTATGGATCGGCCGCCCCGGCGAGGAATCGCTGCGTAAACCCTAAGCCATTGTCCTCCCAAATCTTTGGAGACACATTTGGGGTGTTGGGTGCCCATGCCACCCACGGCGTCACTCCAGCACGAAGCGTGAGCCGACCATCATAGTCACCTGCCAGATCCACGGCGTATCGTTTCGTGAAGGTTACGAGGTCTTCGGTTTCGTAAGCGGCGAGCGGGCTATCTCCCATCGCCAGCAGTTTGCTGCCAAGCACGACGACCTGCTGTCCCAAGTGGTTTGTGGTCCCGCCCGCTGCCGTGCCAAAGTCGACACCGGTCCATGAAACCCCAACTGCCGAATACAACAACTGTGTCTTCCCAGTTGTCGGATTGAACTTCCAGAACACTACTTTGGTGGCGGGGGGCTCCCACATCCTGGCGAATCCGTCTCTGTTGGCCAAGTCTAGGTCTACCTGGTTCCCTTCCGGGCCGGGTGGTGCCCCCTGGACATCGCATCTGATCTGGTACTGATAGATGACCGTGGGCGCGGGTGGCGTGCATGGACGGTCCGGTTTGAACTTCCGATAATGCATGTCGCATCCTATCCAGGGCTGACTGCCATAAAATAGTCTGGGCGGAATCTCGGCCACGTACGCAACGCAGTACTCCGTCCTGAAGGTATCTATAGGGATCGCGTAGACTCCTCCGCCATATCCGGAGAAATCCCGCAGGGTCTCGAACCATCCACTGAAAAATGCCGCCGTCGGGCGCTGAGAGTCCTCGATGTCGCAGTATATCCAGACCGTCCTATCCTCAGGAACACCCAGCTCGCGGGCGCGGTCGCGGGCGGTAGTTGCAGCCAGCTGGCCATCCGGGTAGGTCGCAACGGATTTGCCGGTGTGACCATTGTAAATGAGGAGAATTCTACATTTCTGACTGGCGAGATACTCTACTTCTGCTGGCTTTAGGTTAAAGGATTCGGTTAGGCTACCGATATATCGTCCCCAAAACTCCGGGGCTCTGCCATGCACCAGCTCCGCCTGCGCTTGGACGAGTTCAAAAAATTTCTTACCAGAAAAAACGGCGTCGGCATGTGTGACCGAGTCCACTCCCCATCGAATCCGTGAGGGGTGGCCCTGTCCGAACTGCGCCTGCGCAGAGTAGATGCTCCCAATCATCTCAGTTCGCTCCTAACGCGACCAAGCGGCACGAATTGAGTCCTCAGAGGTTTCTGGGCCATTCTCCAAGGTGACAGTACCCGCAGTACTATCTCCGTGTCGTGCAAACAGCCCCCGAAGGATTGGATTAGTATACTTAGCCAAGCGGCTCTGCCCGTAGGCGGAACACGCAACTCTAGACCGTACCCCAGGGTCTGAAACGTCAACTTTCTTATGACCGCCGACTGTCATATCCAAGCAGTGCGCAACGAATTTGTAAGGTCGCTGTGATCCCGCCCCTGCTGTGCGAGTTCCTTCATCTGCACCGATAGACTGACAGTACGCTGCGCCAACATCGACTACGCCCGCATATCCCCCAGCTGAGGGATACAGGTGAGCGGAATAATTGATGCCAGACACCGCTACCTCACGAACAGGGCGGCTATCTTCGTGTGCGGGCTGAACGTAGTGATACTCGCCGGAGCGGACACCTTGTTTGCACGAAGTTTCGCAACGTCGTTCAGGTTCGCGCTGATCCGCCAGATCTGCGACACTGTGCCCCGGACGGGCAAGCTGTTGTCGTTTCTCAGCGTAGCCGTTGCCGTCTGGATTACCCCGGCCACCGAGAGTTTTCCGAGCGCCCGCGTCACACCCGACATCGTGTAACCAAAGTCAAACGTACCGATCACAAGCCACACACCTGCTTTGTCCAGCGTGATACTCGCGCCCGGTATATCTTGCTCCGCGGTGGTGAGTGTCAGATCAGCTGTCGATTCAGCCTGTTTGAGGTCGGGCAGTGCGTTCTCGATGTCCGTCAGCGTCTTCGCGGTGATCGTCGCGGCAATCTGATCACTGACCAAGATCGCTCGGGCGGTGGTCCCCTCCTGCGTTCTCGTGATCGTTAGAGTATCGACCGAAATGGCGGTAATGCGCACAATCTCCGCGTTAGTTGTCGAGGGGTCATCCCCAATGGGCCACACCGTCGCGTTGAATGGCGGCGTCGGGAACTTAGCCCCGTCCCCCGTCTGGACTACCAGCGAGGTGCCGGTGTCCGCTGGCGACGGAGCGGTTGCTACTGTTGAGTACGCGAAGTTCTTGTGAGCGTCCGACACGAGGACCCTCCTAGGCTACAAAATCTCTTAAGGACTCGAGCTGCTTCATACTCACAGGCAAGAGAGAGTGATTATCCGCGAATCTATCTTGATTATGGTTTTTCGGTAACTTGGGTATTCTGGCACTTACATCACCTTCCATCCTTACGTTTGGGTAGCCGTTGCCTACTCAGTAGTTGTCGCCCGGGACGCCCGACATCGGGGCGGCCCCCAATCATCGGTCCGGCCCATGTAGAAGGCGGCACGATGGAAGGAAATTGCAATTGTTTATCAGTCGCCACAATTCTCACGCCACGATCACGACACTAGCTGGGTGTCCTAGCCCCCGTTCTCCCGCTGGCCCCTGTTTGATGGCCAGGAAGTTTGTGGCGTTGGCGCAGGAGTCTGCGGCTTAGCGCCAACCGCTAGATCCAGGGCTGACTGAAATGCCCTGCCGACGCCTCACACAAGCGCAGCGCCATAGAAAGGAAAGAGCATGATGGCCACGACTAGCAGGCCGGGTATGCCAGCTCTTTGCAAGTCATCCGCAACACTTACGGACTTTCTCGAGCCGAAGACAATGTCGTAGTAGATTGCGGCGAGGATCAACGGCTGAAAGAAGGCTATGGCCGTGTTCGCCCAGGCATAAATACGTTCAGCGGGTGGGCGCCACAGGGCCTGAGACTGTTGCCAAGCCGCGATCATTTCGGCATCCTTGCGCTCAACGGCTTCCAGCAATTTCAGCTCGTAATCTCGCTCCTTCTCCTTGTCCTCGGGGCCCATGAGACCGAGAGCCTGAAGAATCCACCTAGCTACAGGCCAGATGGCCAAAAGTTGTCCCATTATCTCTTCCCCGCGAGGTAGTCGAGTATGTCGTGGCATCCCATCGATGAAACCGCCAAGACCATCGTGTTCAACGCGAATGCCATGTCTGAACCGTATGTCGGAAAGCCCAGGATGCTGAGAATATCCAGCTTCGAAGACCACGCAAATCCAGCGCTAACAGCAATCACCATAGCTTTGATTCGCTTTTCGGTCAGAGCCGAAACTGGTAGAATACCCCGGACCCCTTCAACGATGGTTCTAACTAGTATGGCTAGTAACGCTAGCTCGGAAAGTCGGGACATTGAGTCTGCGCAAAATCCCTTTCGCCAATAAATTTGCTCTTTTTTGATGTGCTGCTCAAGAGAAAGATCGGAAGATTGACAGGGAAAGTAATTCAAGAGCGATGGAGGAAACCGAAGCTTATTTACTGAAACGAGGAAAGCCGCTGGAGCTATTCGCCGGAATTCTTCCCCGAATTCTCCTGGCTCTTCTCCAATAATCCATCGATGCGATAAATAATCCCAAAGTAGACCAGGGCCGCAGTTACCCGGTTCTTCAGGGAGAGTTTGTCCATTATGCTAGAGACTCTATTCGCTACAGTCTTCCCCGAAACACCAAGCTTTAGGGCAATCTCGGCATCTTCTAAGCCGCACGCAATCAACCGAAATACGACTCGTTCTCCTGGAGTCAACGGATCGTCGGCCAGCAACGGGCCAAAGTACAGGTTCTCACCCGTAGCCACTCGCCCGAGTGCCTGTCGAATCTCCTCCGGCCCGACTGGCGAGGCAATGAGTCCCTTCGGCTGCAAATCCAGTAGATCTCGCAGGTAGTGAGTCGAAGAAGCCGCCGTCACTATCACCGCTGGTGAGGGGACAGACGCTAAGATAGAAAGTGCGTAACCCGGGGGCACGTCGAGGATCAGATGAACCGTCGTCGGGAGGTTCAGATCGCGTATCATCAACTCTGCGCCGAGTTTCAGGATTGGGATGCCCGAGTATACGCTCACGAAGGTTCAGCCTTTCAATGACGGCCTCGCTTGAGCATGCTAGGGCAGGAACATCAAAATGCCACTCGGAAATATCGCTCATAGCGTGTGAAAAAGTCCCGGCATTCGCGAGGCACCGCCAAAGACCATGTTCGCACGAGCGTCAGATTAGAAGCCTATTTGTAAGCAGGCCTCATCCACCCCGCCGCCCTAGTTCTACCGTATTTATCTAAATGATTGCATGGCCAAACGTTTTGGCGATGAAACATACAACTCACGAATGCTAGTTCGACACCAGCGATCTTTGACAGGCCGCCACATTACCCGTCAGCGAGATCGAGCCGAGTAGGTGTCCACAGACGTGCCGGAGCTGCGCATCATTCGCGGAGAGTTGTGGGAGCGCGTGCAACGGTTACGCGACGAGCGCCGACATGCCGATATCGCAAAGCAGCGGCCCGCCGGTAGCGGGCGCCTAAATACTTGCGGGCCAGTTCCTTGAGAATCTGCTCCGTCTTTCCTCCAGAATTTGCAAATCCAGTACATCTACACCCCAACGCGGTTCGAACTGCATGGTAGGTAGATAATCTTCCCTGATGAGTTCACCTGTGGCTTCCTTGTAGACTCGAATGACGAAATGCGGGCCATCCGGATGAACATACGATTTGAAGTGGTATCCGCGCTCCTCGAATTCTGCGTGGAATTGTTCACGCGGAGCCACGCCAAATCTCCTCATCGCAAGTTATGGCCCGAGATATGCGGGAAGGCAGATCTGAACCGCCGTCCTTCGGGTTCAAACTTGTAACCCACATGAGGTTGTCGCCCGTCGAGGAACGAATCACGGCGAGAAAATCCTTCCAAGCTTGGCTTGGCTCGCCCACACCTCGATCCTGGCACCTGCAACTTGGCGTAGTCAAGGGAAAAACCTGGTGCCGGGCGAGGGATTTGAACCCGCCGCGGGGTCGCTCGCCGCGACCCCCATCTGCCTATAGCAGATGGGCTCATGCGTGGCTTACGTGGACAAATCCGCTAGTCCAAGTATTGCAGCGAGCGATACCGCGAAGCAGAGCGTGTCACAGGCATTTGCAGCGGAAGCCAACGTCGCGCGTTCGCTCCTGCGGTCGGGGGAGACATGCATCAGTTACGTATTGCTTCGCTGCAACATTGGAGAATTGCCTGGACTAGCGGACTCCACCACGTAAGGTACGCGGGAGCCCCTCGGACGGCAGCACACGACGCTGCCATGTCACCCCCTAACTACGCGAGGGAGATCCTCTCCCTCGCACTCCCTCCCGTGCGGGTTCAATGGACCAATACCAAGAAAATTCGGCAGGGCCGAAATACAGACCCTGCCGAATTTTCTTGGTGCCGGGCGGGCGTTTCTGCCTCTATCGAAGATCGTGACGGCAAGGGTCGGGCGACACCCTTCCCCACCTCTTCGAAACGCCAAGCGGGAACGAGTGTACGGGTCCGCAGGGATCATCTCGTAAGATGAGGGCTAGAGCAGATTTAGGAGGAAGGCACCTACGAAACCTACGCTAAGGCCGGAACGGATGATTGGACTGAAACCGATGACCTACGCATTACGAGTTCACTTGCTCGTTTCCCTCGCGTTGCCTGCTGGCACAGATAGGAATTTGCGCGGGACTTTGGAGGGCCGGGAAGGTCCTTTTCCCTCACCCTAACCCCTCATCACCCGCGCCGGAGTAGCATTGGAGTAGCGCAAAATAGCCGATCCCCGACCGGCGAGGGTTCCCGCGGTTGACCTCAACCAGCGGCAGGCCCTCACTAGCGAGAAATGGCATAGGTCACGGGTATCCATGCGCGGCCACCGTTCTGCGTCCTCAATAAGTAGGGTGATATCCTGGAGAGCGCCCATCCAACTTGCTCAGAGACAAACTCAAGCTGCTTCACGTCGGCAAACGGTCCAGTGGGCTGGAGTGTCATCCAACTGCGTCCGCTGTCACTGGTCGTGAATAGTGTATCGCCATCGCTCACCCATCCATGTTGCGTGTCAACAAAGCAGTAAGGATCATCCCGAGATGCAATAGATACAGGCCTTGTAGGTGTCCAGATCGTACCGCCATCGTGCGTTGTATAGACCACAGCGAACATCCTAACTACTTTTTGCTGGCTGGCATCGCTGAGAAGGGAAAAGAACACTGGAAAGATTCCATCCCGTGCTGTGAAGAACTGTGGTGCCCGTGGACGATACATCCAGGCAGGCGTCAGCCCTGAGGGAAGAGGGAGGTTCTGCCATCGCCACGTGCGCCCGCCATCGTGCGTGACGCTGAGACCCACCGCGCTACTCGGGCCTCTAGCGTCCCACGCGGTAGCCCAACCCGTACTAGGATCAACAAAAGTGATGTTCTCTGTGAGACTCGCCTCCCAGGCGGCTATTTTGATCCAGGTTTCGCCGCTGTCAGTGGAACGATAGACTTCTGCAGCGCACCTTCCCATCGCGCATCCCAAGCCAGTTAGAAGCCACCCTTCACGAGGATTGATGAAAGTAATCGACGCAGCAGTCCCTGCATTTGGAGTTGCGACAGCGATACTTTTCCACGCGGCTCCACCATCGGTAGTCCGGAAGATCGTTGTGGTTGGACCTAAGTCGTTGTATGGCATAGCCCACAAAGTGTCCGGTGGGACAAAGGTGATTCGATAGGACCATCGCCCGGGGGAATTAGGTGGTGTCACATCTTTCCAATGGCTCCCGCCATCGGTAGTATACAGCACAGCATCTGGGCGAATTCCGCGCGTCGTGGCCCAGCCGGTCCGCAGGGCGATCATGCGGACCGCCTCAAGAGCCGGGACGTCGCACGCACCGCGGAATGTAGGACAGGGGCTAGGGCTTGAGGTGCCTGTTTGCGCAAGCCCTGCCCTGTAAGCAAGTCCGAGTACCAGGCCCATACTAATGATAGCCATCGCCGCGCGCATATGCTTCTACTCTCTTTGAGGAGAGGAAACCCGGGGTTTTAGGGAATGAAGGCTGGCGACCGGCCATCGGTCAGCACAATCAGATTTGACCCGTCCGCATTCATCACGCAAATACTTCTCTCACAGTTGAAGGCGATTTTGCGGCCATCTAGACTGAACGAAAGTGGAGTGCCGCCGCCCGGGACCTCACCTCCCACAAATGTGCTGGTCAACGGGATCGCGTTCGACCCATCCGCATTCATGATATAGATCTGAAAGCCCTGCCAGTTTTCTTGCCAGTTTTTGCGATTAGAGACGAAAGCGATCTTGCCTTCCAGGTTGAACTCGGGGTAAATGCTTATTCCGGGGGGATTGGTTAGGCGAGTGACCCCCGATCCGTCCACATTCATCACATGAATTCCCTGCGAGAAGTAGTCCTTGCCAGAAATGAAGGCGATCTTGCGGCCGTCGGGACTGAACGAAGGATAGAAACTATCGCCGCGGAGATTGGTGAGACGGATTGGGTTCGATCCGTCCAGGTTCATCACGAAGATCTGCTTATAATACAAGCCATAAATGGTAGCAAACGCGATCCTCTGCCCGTCCGGGCTGAATGCCGGATTATCGAACTCCCCCGGCGGCCTAGTCATGAGGGTGAGGTTCGATCCGTCAGTATTCACGACGTACATCCTGCAACACTGGTCGCTCGTGTCGGCGATGAAAGCAACCTTTCGGCCATCGGGGCTAAACGCGAGCCGTCTACTGTAAAAGCCATTTACTCGTCCTGGGGGATCGATCAGTAGGGTGATATTCGATCCATCCGCGTTCATCACGTAGATCTGCGGTCTACCGCTGCGATCCGAGATGAATGCAATCCTCCCTGACCCCGAAGGTACCGCCCCGATGTTCGAAGCGGACACTGCTATCCAAAAGATCGCCACCATGGCGACTAATAAGCCTCTCCGAGACACGGCGCTGATGACTCCCTCGTGATGTCGTGTCACGTTATAGGGGGCGTTCCTGGCCCTTAGGCTGGAATGGACAGACGATGGGTCTTCCTGGCATCTCTTTCACTTTTCCATTACCGTCGTGAGATCATGTAATCCACAGGTGCCCACGTGCGGCCAGCGTCCGAAGTCTTTAGAAGGAATGGATGCGTCTGTCTAATTGCCCACCTCTCTCGTCGGCACCACAGGGTCCCCAGGTAACATCTTACCATATGAGCCAGCCGTGATTCCCGTTGCTGAAGACGAGTCGACAGCCGCATCACGTGGACACACGGTTACCGGGAACCTTCGGAGCGTCATATGCACCTTCGGATGTACCGTGCCAAATGCCGCCGGCCCCGCAGCAGCCGTGTACAGACCGTCCCAGGTGGAATACCGAGCATCCTAGCTATCTCAAGAACCTCATAACCCATCGCGGCGAGAGATAGCACCCTAGCCATCACCGCCGGCGTCGCCGCGAGCGCTCGTCGCAGCAGATCCGAATCGACGACCGCGTCGGCCAGATAATCATAGCCAGGATCTTTTGTCAGGATGACCGCTTCGGCCTCCAATCGCTTGCGGCGAAGCAAGTCGAAACAAGTGTTGACAGTAATCGTTTGAAGCCATGGCCTCAGCGCTCCCGGCCTGAATGTCTGCCGTTTCTCCCATGCCCTTACTACAGCTTCCTGCGCGGCATCCTCAGCGTCTGTACCTACGTAAACACGGGCCAGGTGAACCAAGTAAGGCCAGTATGCCATGATCGCTTCGGCACTCAACGCGGCTCCGTCTTCACTAAGCGAGCCGACGGACAGAGATAGCCGCCTACGTCGAAGGTCAGGTCGCATTAGGGGGGCAATGCAAGTCTAGGCCGAGAAGTCGATAACATTGAACCGATTATCATATCAGTATGGAAGCAGACCGAATGATGATGACAACGCGCCCTCCGGTGACACGCAGGCAGAAGTCGATTTGGATCGCAATACCGAACACGTGGTCGCGGCATGCCCGAGAACCAGGGTCCTTTCGCCTCGATTAATAAAATCATACTCCTGTAGCCTGCTCACGACTCAGCATTTAGTGGGGTATGTCTCGGCGGTTTGTGAGTACCTCGGCCGCGATCCGCCGATCTGTTAGGTACCTCTGCACACCGTTAAGCGGAAGACCCCAACGGCCTCACCCTTAGCTTGCAAGGGGTTGTTTGCGCCAGAACAGGACTGTAGGAGGAAGGGCAAGACGAAAGCGTGGCCAAGTAGGGCTCATACATTCCGAGCCCGAGCCTAGAGACCATGCAGCCTATTCCTGCGAAAGCTCGACCATGGACAGACTCCGAGGGGCGTATCGGATGTGCGACTCGGTACGATGGTGTTGAAGCCCAGATCCGGTAATCCCGCGTGCGAGGGAACATGTCCGCCTCCGCGGGCCCCTTGACATTTCCTGCAGATTGGTTCGGTCGACTGTCTTGGATGGGAGGTGCGTGGCTTCCGTGGAAAAGCTCAACACCACCGTCGAGAATTTCCTGGAGCAGAACCCCTTGGGTAGAATCTGTACGATAGACGAGCACGGATATCCGCACTGCGTCCGTGTCGACTTTGTCTATCACGAGCAGCAGATTTATGTCGGAGCAAGCGGTCCTCGAAAATGGATAACACAGCTCCAAAAGAATCCAATGGTGGCTTTTGAAACAGATGTCTATGAACTTCTGGAAGGCGGGCATACCGACTGGCGGGGATTGCTCATTAAGGGTGAGGCGGAGGTCATAGAAGATGAAGACCAGAGGAGACGGGCAGCGGAGTTACTGCAGCAACGGCACCCCGTGGCACCGTTTGGGCCGAATCCGACAGTGGTTCGAATAACTTTCCGGTATCTCTACCGTTGGGGACCCTGGGACGAGCCTTGACATCGAGCGAATGCATGCGATAGTGTCCCCGCCTGTCATGATTCATGGCAGCCCGATTGGGTCTCGATCGCTACCCGTGATCATCAAGCGGCCGCTACGGGACGATCCGCCCGGATGCTTAGCAGCGTTCTCCATCCCGTGGATGATACCTGACCCACCCGCTATGCGATCTCCGCGAGGGCTTTCTCACATTTGGAAATGGTGGATGTGATCATCTGCTCATCATGTGCCAGCGAAACGAACCAAGCTTCAAATTGCGAGGGTGGCAGCAGTACACCTTGCTGAAGCATTATATGAAAGAATCGGCTATAGGCGTCCGTATCGGACCTTCGTGCAGAGGCCAGATCCGTGACGGGCGCTGCGGTGAAAAACGGCGTCAACATGGATCCTACCCTGTTGACAGTCAGGGGGATCCCGCGACGTATTGCCGCTTCGTGTAGTCCCGTTTCGAGCATGCCTCCCAAGAATTCCAGGCGCTCATATGTGCCCGGACTTTGCAGGATCTTAAGGGTCTCGCAACCTGCACGCATTGCCAGCGGATGCCCAGAGTACGTGCCTGCCTGATAGACGGGGCCCTCGGGCGCCAGAAGGGATAGGAGGTCTGCTCGTCCGCCGTACGCGGCAGCTGGAAGTCCACCACCGATGATTTTCCCCAAGCACGTGAGATCCGGTTGCACCCCATACCGGCCCTGTGCCCCACCCCATCCGACACGGAATCCCGTTATCACTTCGTCGAAGATGAGCAGGCTGCCTCGCCGCGTCGTGACCTCCCGTAGCTCCTCAAGAAACCCGGCAACTGGCGGGACGACCCCCATGTTAGCCGCCACCGGCTCCACGATCACGGCCGCTATCTTGGGGTCGACCTCGGCAAGCACAGATCGGACCGCTTCGGCGTCATTATATGGAACGCTCACGGTAAGAACTGCCACTTCCATGGGGACGCCGGGCGACGACGCCAGGCCAGAGGTCAAGAGGCCCGACCCCGCAGCGGCTAGCACAACATCAGCATGACCGTGGTACGCACCGTCGAACTTGAGGACAAGCGGGCGTGAAGTCGCTGCCCGGGCCACTCGCAAGGCACTCATTACGGCTTCCGTCCCAGTACTTACGAAGCGCATTCGTTCAAGCGAAGGAAGAGCATCCATGAGGCGTCGAGCGAGATTTATCTCGTGCGCGGTGGATGTTCCGAATGGGACGCCCCGTAACGCTTCACGCGCGATGCTTCGAACAATTGAGGGAGCGGCATGCCCGCAGACTAGCGCACCCCAGCCGCCAATGTAGTCCACATACACGTTGCCGTCCACGTCCGCGATGCGGGATCCGGCAGCGCGGGAGATGAAAACTGGAGTCCCCCCGACTGCGCGGAAAGCTCGGACCGGGCTGCTTACTCCACCTGGCATTAGAGCGCATGCATCATCATAGAGCATCCTGGAACGTGGACCTGGACCGACTTCCCCTCCCGCCGCGCCGGTAGACTGCGCGGCACCATCGGTCGAGACCCTGAGTTTTTGTTTCAGCTCATTCATCAGTCCCTGTCCCCTTGCTGGTCGCGGTAGGTATCTGGTTCGTCTTCTCCTAGAGATCGCGCATCGGAGACACGCGAGCAGAACTTGTCAAGTATATCGCCACCATGTGGCCAACTCCTTGGCGAAGTATGTGAGTATCATGTCTGCGCCGGCCCGTCGGATTGCTAGGAGAGTTTCGATGGCGGCTTCTCGCTCGTCGATCCACTTTTGCGCACCTGCGGCCTTTATCATCGCGTACTCGCCACTGACTTGATACGCTGCCAGGGGGACTTCGAAGCGGGTGCGGATCTCACGAAGGATGTCTAAGCTCGGCAGCGCCGGTTTCACCATGATGATGTCCGCTCCCTCCTCGATGTCGGTTTCCACTTCCAGTAGCGCCTCTCGGCGATTCGCGGTCGGAAGTTGGTAGCTCCGACGATCACCAAGTACCGGCGCCGATTCCGCCGCGCCCCGAAATGGTGCGTACAGACTGGATGCGTACTTAACTGAATAAGCCAAAATTCCGACTCGACCGTGTCCGCTTGCGTCCAAGGCATGACGAATCACACCGACCTGGCCGTCCATCATTCCTGAGGGCGCCACGAAGTCGGCACCTGCTTTACCTTGCTCAACCGCGAGGCGCGCATATAACCCCACCGTGACATCGTCATCGATGATTACTCCTCCCGTCGCTCTGGCTTCACCGTTCGAATGCGGTACCAGTACGCCACAGTGACCATGATCTGTGTACGCGCAGAGACACAGATCAGCGATGAGAAGGATCTGTTCTCTGAATTCAGCACGTAACAGGCGCAGCGCGTTGGGGATTATGCCATCTGGGGCCCAGGCGGATGACCCCTGCGCATCCTTATCAGCGGGGATCCCGAAAAGAATCACGGCTGGAATCCCGAGCTCGATTAGCTCTGCGACCTCAGCGGTCAAGCTCTGCAGAGTGTGCACGTGATGACCGGGGACGGACGGGATCGGTTCTCGGGCGCGGAGCGCCGCCTTCACGAAAACCGGCGCCACAAGGTGCTGTGGTGCCAGGAGTGTCTCCGTGACCATGCGGCGGATCTGCTCGCCGTATCGAAGTCTTCTGCCTCGACGCACAGGAAGGTCCATCCTCCCAAACGGACACTACACAGTCCGTTCCAAGCCCGTGCTCTGAACAAAGGAGGAGGCTATCACGTTTTTCTTTGCGACCATGACCATCCGCGAACTGTCCAGGACGTAAGGCTCGAGCGAGAGAGAACCGAAGACACCCTGGAGAGCGAGGCCAGCCGCCGATATCATTTCAGCTAATTCTGTCGCCGTGTATAGCCGCACGTCGTGAAGAGCCACGCGCTCGTGTTCTTCCTTTTGCCAACGCAGGACTTCTCGCCACCTGCTCGTCAAGGGATCAAAGCTCCGCTCAGACCAGACCGTGGTCTTGTCCAAAGTGAACCACGGTCTTGAGTAGAAACGACTGATCATACGCTCCCGGTTCTCCGTGTCGAGAATGAACGTTCCTCCATGGCGAAGAGCGCGTGCTACTTTAGTCAGGACCGTCTGATCTTCTTGGTGATCCACCAAATACCCAAAAGCGGTACCAACATTGAGCACGGCATCGAACTCTTCGACCCAGGTCAAATCACGCATGTCCATCTCTACCCATGTGACTTCGACCCCGGCGGCAGCGGCGGCACGGCGAGCATGATCAATCATTACGCCGGATACGTCTAAGCCCACCACATCGTGGCCAGCCTGCGCCAAGGGTACGGCAATCCGGCCGGGGCCGCAGCCGAGGTCGAGGACCCGCAATCCGGTACGATCCGGTAGGATGGACTGGATACCCTCGATCTCACTCAGAGTTCGTTCCTGCGTGAGAATGAATCTCGAAAATCGGATATAATCCTCACCAAAAAAGTCTCGCCATGGGTCCATGCGTTTCTCGTCCCGCAGTATGTATCGTTTGCAGAGTCAATGACTCGCAAGCCGGATCTCATGCATTGCAGCAGGTAGCACGACTTTCGGCTCGCGCTACCCGAAGGATTTTTTCATCGACCAGATGCGACGCGTACCTCTTAGTCAGTGGAGCTAAGAGATCCGCAAATGTCGGCCAAGATTCACCAGCAGCCGATCGATCTGTTCTGCAAACTGCGCCTGCAGAACCGGATGAACCACCCTCACGACTGGCGCCGGTAGATCTACGTCGGTGTGCAACGCTACATTCAGCCGCACGCGTGTCATGTCCTCGACGGGCTGAAGATGCCACGTTCCCTCACATCGAAACGCTCCATCTCCTTCTGGGCTCCATCGGATCTCCTCATACCCGACATGGTCGAGGCGGGTTCGGTAGCGAGGTTGAATTTTGAGCCCTAAAATGATCATCTCGTGGAATTCCCATGAGTAGACTCCTGTCGTCTCTTTGATGACTCCGCTGACGTGGGGCTGGAGCACTCCCCATCGATCGGGTGCGTAAAGCAGATCAAAGACGGTCTTGTGCGGTGCGGGCAGAATCGTTTCCGTCTCATGACTTAGGGATACTTGCACCATGGGACTATGCGCATCCCTCCTCGCGGGTTCCATCGGCGCTCAATGCTCACCGTCTAATGTCATGATAGGCTTGTCCACAACTATGAAAAACGTGACACCCGTTTCAGTTCGAACCTCATGGGTATCCCCATCAGCCGCAGTTAGAAAGTCCCCCGGACGCATGCGCTCACCGCCCACGTCCATCTCACCCTCAAGCACGTAGGCAAACTCACGCCCTGGATGGTTGTGCAACGGGATCGATCCACCCGGTCCAAACCTCACGATAAACGCCTGCCGCTCCGACTGAGGATCCTGCCAAAGTGGCTGATAACTAGAGTGCGGGAACACCCCCTCATACCATTGTCGATCCTCAACGCGCACGATAATGTGTGTGTTTGTGCTCACCACCATGGACCTCACCCCCCTTTGTTTTGTTGGCCTGCACGTACTCGGGTGTCTTCGACGCATCCGCGCTCGCCTGCCATACGACTCCTCCGGATGCATCGCCGTCAGTCTTTCGTTTTTGGCGTTGACCGAAATTCCGATACGAACAGCTTCGGGTTACCTCCGTGGTGAACTCGCGGGCTAATGTTTCTCGCAAATGAATCATGATCTGTTCAGCGCGGATCTCATCACGAGCTATCAAAACATAGCGGATTTTCCCGTCCGTTTTGGTCCCATCCGCTGTGTAAATCACCCCTTCAGGCTGATCAGTTGTTGCTGCAAGCCCCGTTTTCTCTGTGCGCCGCCGCAACTCTTCGAACGGAGGACAGACGGCCACGGCGAGGTTTCCACCGGATGCAGTGTGCTGGCTCAGGTCGCTAGGTCCCACAAGGTGGGTCAGCAGGTCGGCCAAGTGCGTTCCGCCGCTCATGCGCAGGTTGAGCTCGGTGAGTATCCACCGGCCGTCGGCAGTCCCGATCCCCTCCACGCTAAATGGCCCGCGGTACCCTTGCGCGTGAAGGGCCACTCCCACCCGCTCTCCAGCTTCTAGGAAAGCAGTGGCCAAGTCTCGAGGCAAGTCCCATGGTATGCGCATGCCCATCCATGTCTGATCGGCATATGCCTCCTCACATCGATATCGAATCTCAGGTCCGCTCTCGGCGACATCGTATTCGATGATTGGATACCAGCGACCGGGGTAAAAGGCTTCGACGACTCTCGGCGCACAGGGCATCGATTTGGCCAACCTCTCTAGCCGACCGCGCCAATCACCATCGCTGTCAGTTATCACCGCGTTCTCGAAGCTATTTGAACCTCTGTCACGTTTGATAATTATCGCGCCGTGAGATGTGACGAGTGGTTCGGCGTGGGCCAGTAACTCGCTCGGCTGATTGACCACCACTCCGGGCGCAACGGGCAATCCTAGGCGGATGCAAAGATTTCGGAACTGTGACTTCCGATTCAACCTGCAGACAAGCTCCAGAATAACCTCCCACCGGGCATCGCCGGCATCAAGCCATGGAGCATACGAGATCTGCAGGCGCAGATGGCGCGCCAAGACGAGCGCGGCGCGGTCGAGGACGAAGGGGTGAAGGACAAGATCACGCGTAGATGCCCGGAGATGGTGCAGACGAGCAAGTATGTCAGGATCGGCTAACGCATCCTTCGCCAGACAGGATATGTTCCGACTTGCCGGAGTGAGACAAGTAATGGTATCAGGCCTCAATCGGAGCAGCTCGCAGGCGTACGCTTTGACGTGATCAGGAACCGGAATAGGCGTGAGGAGGATATCGCCTTCATGCGCACTCCAAATCATGCGAGGTGCGACCGCAACCGCTCCCATTACATACGCCTGTGGTGGAGACTGAAAGATCACCTCCGATACGGTGTTCGCGAGAATAAGCCGTGGCTGTGTCTGATTCATCAGATCAACAGAAGAAATAGGCACGAGGATCCCCGAATCGCTTCATCGGAAGATCCCCAAATTAACTCCACACAGCGAAAATGTGTCCGTCCCTTGTATCTGTAGAGTATCCAAATGGTACCTGCGTGCCAGTTACAACCCTGGTTTATCCTCGCATGCAGCCGTGGCCATAATCTCGGTGTGACTTGCTGGATTTGTCTGAGCGCCCCCGCACAGAATAGAAACGTTTCGGTGGTACTGAGAGACAAGGAATGCCTAGTGATAGTCGCCGCGTGCGCATATGCTTATATCTCGCGACTGACGCAACGGTTGACGAGTGTGTCTTCTGCCCACTCACCTTCCCCTGATACTGTTGCGTGGACCGGGAGGAATTTGATGCATCGAAATGCGAGATCCTCAATCACTATTCCACGCGGACCGACCCGTGGTGGCTCGATTGATTTCGCATTGTATCAAGAGCCAGAGACATTGAATCCTCAACTTGCTAGCCAAGCTGCCAGCGAAGAGATAAGCGTGTTCATCGTCGAAGGGCTGGTTGGTGCCGTTGACGATGCCACGTATTACCCTCGGTTGGCGACAGAGGTTCCAACCGTCCAAAATGGTGGGGTCTCCGCGGACGGCAAAACGGTCATCTACCACCTCAAGCCAGGCGTCAGATGGTCTGATGGTTATCCAGTGTCGGCAGAGGATGTGCGTTTCACTTGGGAAGCCATCATGCACCCGCACAGCGGCGCGGCGATCAGGAGCGGCTTTCGGGACATCGAAACCGTGGAATGCCCGGATCCGGCGACGGTCGTTGTTAGGTACAAGATCCCGTACGCCCCGTACCTGCGGTTGTTTGGGTCAATCATGCCCAAGCATGTGAGTGGCGATCCGGCAGAGATGCCACAGTGGGCTTACAATCGGAAACCCGTGGGGACAGGCCCTTTCGTGCTTTCCGACTGGACACCCGGGGATCGTATAATGCTGGTTCGCAACCCCTGGTACCGCGACGCGAACAAACCCCACCTCGACGCTGTCACCTTCCGTTTGGTAGGCGATCGTGAAGTAGGCAAGCGTTTGCTTCGAAGTGCCGAAGTCGATGTGCTGTGGGACCTAGGAGAAAGCGATATCGACGAACTCCAGCATGAAGCAGGCATCGCGCTGAGCATTCATCCTGCTGCAGAAGTCGAGCGATTAGTCCTCAACCTGGCGGACCCCGCAATCGATGGTCCCTCGACCGAAGAGGCCGTCCAACGCCCGCATCCTATTCTGGGCGATCCCCAGGTACGTGAAGCTATAGATCTGGGGATCGATAGGGGGAAATTGGCAGATACGCTCTTCGGTGGCCTCGGCAGGCTCGGCACCACACCTCTACAGTTCAGTTGGGCGACAGGTACTGTACCTCTGCCGCCCAGTCATCCGGAGCGCGCTATCCAGCTGTTGGAAGCGGCGGGATGGGTGTCGGGGCCTGACGGGATCCGCGTGGCCAAAGGCGCCAAATTTGCATCCCCGGGTGCACGGCTTCACCTCACTCTATTGACGACCACAGGTTCTCCCCTTCGTCAACGGGTCGCGCAAATGCTCATCGACCAGTTGAAACACATTGGCATTGAGCTTGCGGCGGAATTCATCCCTTCCGCAACGCTGTTCGGCTCCTGGGCAGGGGGAGGAGTCGGCAAACACGGCCGCTTCGACATCCTCATGTACGCGGTGGGGCCGCGTATCGATCCACACTCTCATCTGGAAGACAACTTCGCCTCGTGGAGCGTGCCTAGTAGTACTTCTGGCGGGGTCGGTTTCAATTACTCTCGATGGAGAAACCAGACCGCCGACGAAGCGATCAGACGTGGAAGCACTAGTCTAGACCAGCTTATTCGAGAAGAAGCGTATCGGGTCGCGATAGACCAGATCGTCGCAGATCGCCCGCATATCTTTCTCTACCGCCGGACGCGGGTTCATGCGCACAGAACACGGCTGCGAGGCTGGAGTCCCAATCGATGGGACAACTTAGGATGGAACTCGGCTGACTGGTGGGTGGATGCTGACCCGCTGGGTCTCCGCTGAAGCAAGTAGGAGAAACCAAGAGGACGTCTCTCATCTCCCCCGTCCCCTCGGGCATTCACCTTGCGCCTGCATGGAGACACAACGAATGACGATCGTGAGGAGGAGCTTCCTTACGTATCGATGATGCTCGGGATCGGATCCAGTGCCCTTTGTTGGTGCTGCGCAGTCCGGAGCCGTGGATCGATCAGTTGCTCAAGTCGTTGGGGTCCGCCATCCCCAAGCACGGTCGTCAAGACAGCATCGATACCTGTGCCGAGCATGTAACCCAATGTCGGGATCGTGCAGACCAGCCTCAGGAAGTCCACTTTCTCCGAAGTGAGGGGCGGAAACCCAGCTTCGCGCGTCGCGTACTCGAAAGCCCTTCGCATCCGTTCGTCGACTCGACCTTGATAATCCGCCATCGATTCTTTCCAGCTTCCCTCTCCTGAGAAGAACTTGTGCAGGGCTTCGGCCAGTATATTGGCTCCAAAGACAGCCCCGTCTATCCCGGCCCCATGCACCGGATGTGTCGCCACGGCCGCGTCGCCCACCAGTGCCCATCCCGGTCCATAAGAATGTCGCATGAAGCTTCTCAGGTCGCCTGCGCCGCGCACGGAGCTCACCCGCCGGCTTCGCACTAATCGCGGGGCGAGGTTACGGAACGCGCCAAGCTCTGTGTGAAGCATTCCAGCCGGATCTTTTCGCCAGCTAGCAAATTCTTCTTGCATTGGCATTATGCAAATGCAGTGCAGGCCGTCATCGCACGGTTGCACCTGAGCGACGCTGGTTCCGCGCCAGTAGAACTCGAACGCCGGGACGGGCAATGGGACCACGTCTTCGAAATAGGCGTAGTACGCACATCGAATTTCCGGGGCCTCCAGATAAGTTTGAGCCTTTACCCGGCGCGCAACCAGAGAGCGCCGACCGTCAGCCCCAACTACCAGACGAGCATGGGCGGTAGCCGGCCCCGTACGTGACTGTGCCACGACACCCATAACCTTGCCGTTTTCCCAAAGCAAATCTGTGACCATCGTTCGGGGACGCCACTCGACGGTGGGGAAGCTGACTGCCCGTTGAATCAGGATCATGTCAAGCTTCTCGCGCCTAAGCCCCGAGGCCCAGGGTGTGAGGATCATATCGGCTTCTAGCACGCATCCTTCGATGTCGATACGCAACCGAGTCAAGGGCGGCGCGCTTCGCTGAATTTCCGGGAGGACCCCCAATCGCTCATACAGCTCCAGGTCGGCAAACGTATGCGTCGAGAGTGTGGGGCTTGGGTGGTCATCGCGATCAATCAACAAAACGGAGTACCCACGCTGCCCCAGAAACGTGGCTGTGGCGGCTCCGGCACATCGACCGCCGACAATAATCACGTCGTACATCTAAACCCTCCCTCCCAGGCCTATCACAGAAAGTGCCATCACTCATCGGGCCCGTTAAGGGTCGATCCTTCGCCCCCACCCAGCCACCGAGCGATCTCCTTCGCCGCGTAGGTGACGATGAGATCCGCTCCGCAACGTTTCGCACTAATCAGGAATTCGGCTAGGACGGGATCATAGGTCGCAAGCCCGGGGCCTTGGGCGAACAACCTATACTCACCGGATACGGAAAATACACCAAGCGGACAGCGAACTAACGACCGCAGGGTCGCAAGGACATCGATGACCGGCAGGGCAGGTTCAAGCAATATCATCTCTGCTCCCTCGTCGACGAAGCGGAGCGCTTTTTGCAACGCTTGGTCAGACCGACTCGGGTTGATCTGCAACATTCGACGCGTGCCGAGCAGCGGCTCTGCCTTCATGGTCTGCCTGTACAAGCTATACAGGCTTGATTCGAAGATTAGATGGGGCATCACGCCCACATCGCTGTGGCCTGAGGCGTCTAGCGCCTGCCGAATCGCCCGTACACCCTCGTCGATCATTCCGGCGGGTCCTATGACATCGGCGCCGGCTTCGGCTTGTAGGACCGCGATCTCGCTAAGCGTAGCACACGTGCCACTGATGTCGATGCTCCCATCTGGTCTGGCGAGAGTACACGAACCACTCTCCGTGTACGCGCAAAGACAAGTTTCTGTGATCACGCACATCTCCGGCATGCTGTCTTTAAATGCCTTGATAGCTTGCATCATGAGATTGCGCGGATCGATCGACTCACTCCCGAGGGCATCCTTGCGTTTTTGCGCCATGGCGAAAATCTTTACGGCTCTCACCCCGACCTGCCAGAGCTCCTCGGCTTCGCGTCTTACAGACCGCAGCGTCAGTGTCGGAAGGATGCTGTAGGCTGAGTCGGTGTCGGAGGCAGTCACGAGCGCAGGCATCACCAGGTCCGCGGGCGCGAGCAAGTCCCGATGCAGGAAATGGCGCATGGATCCTCGGGCCTGCAATGGCAGGGCAGCGCTTCGCGGCAAGGATGGACCGGCCACGACTTCGGGGCTATTCCGATCCTCTGTGCGAGTGCTCATCGGAATGGATTCATCCAGAATCCATTCAGGCCTGATCTACGGTAACCAAGGGACTAGGTGCCTGCATGCCCTTGCCGTCTCCAAGAACCTCAAGTGCCCGGCCGTCCGGCCCGTCGCCGTTGCAGATCTGGCCGTTCCCACCTGACAGTTTGCGATCCATCTCCTCATCGACAGAAGCGCTTTGCTCAATCGATCCGTCAATGACCTCGGTCGAGATCAAAGAGCGCACGAATGCCTCGAGGTATGCGGGTGAACCATCCACCGCTAGCCTCTTCAAGCTGATGTAGAGTGGATGGAGAAGCTTACCGGCTATCTGGAACGCCATTCGGTCTGCTACTTCCAGATCAGTCCGAGCTTGAGCATTTTTTCGAAGCAACTGCATGCGGATCGTTTCCTCATACCGCGCGCGTACCTCGGAAAGCAGGGGCCCGAGAAACCGTACTCGCTGCCACGCCGCGAATTCCTCAGCAGCACGCTTCAACAGGCCGCGGGCTTGCCGGACCCATTCGTCCCGGCGCGCAGAGGCAAAGGCAGCAGCGCGCAGGATAGACGCCATGTTTAGCATGCGCACCCCGTGTCCCGCTGCCACGGCAGGCGCGACATTGTGTGGCACGCCGAGATCGATGATGAAAAGAGGGCGGCCCGAACGATCCACGAGTGCAGGGCCGAGAGTGTCCTCAGACAGCAGAACGTCAGGCGATAGCGTGGCACAGATAATAAGGTCCAGACGTGGTAGCAGGGATGGGATATGACTTTGTACCTCCCAGGCGCAGCCAGATTTCAGCGCAAGGTTTCGTGCCCGCTCTGACTGACGGCTTGCGACGACGATGGCGCGAAACTTGAGATCTCTGAGGCGATCGATCATCTGGCGGGCCATTCCGCCAGTCCCAATGACCAGCGCGGTCAAGTTCGACGTATTTGGGCAGGATGCTTGTAGCCACGCGATGGCAACGTCAGCCAGTGAACGCCTGTCAAAATCTAGACCCAGGGTGTGACGGATCCTGCGTGCCGATTCGATCGCATGTTGGAACAGACGCTCGAGCACAGGGCCGACGGCGCCGATCATTCGTGAGTATCTGTAGGCGCGGCGCACTTGACCTAAGATCTCATGTTCCCCCGCCAGTGCGGATTCAAGGCCAGCAGCTACGGAGATCAAGTGGACAACCGCCTCCTGGCCGTGCCGGATACCTACCGAATCACGCTGGAGGTCGGGCGACAGCTCTCGGAAAAAGGCGACAATTTCCGCGGCGGTGTGCTCCGGTGAATCCGATGCTGCGTAGCACTCGAGGCGTTGACAGGTCAGTAGCAGCACGATTTCTCCCACCCCCTTGCCAATAAGTGTCATGAGCAGCTGACCGCGGGGTTGGGAATCCAGCGCTGCGGCGCATCCTTCCAGGACGCGTAAGGGTACCGTCCGCGCGTCAATGCCGATCTGCAGGATCTCCGGTTCCCTTCTGTTTGCTGCTTGCCGAGGTGGTTTCATTCCCTCCCTTTCCCGGACTGAAGCGCCGCTTCTGATCATCTGTTCGAGACCTCCAGCTTAGCCGTCCCGCGGCTTCCTCTCATTCGATGGTCACTACCTCGAATCAGCGGCGACGGCAAGTTCAAGTTCGTCCGTCAGGAAGGAGGTGAGCGGTGCAAGCGAAGGAACTTCGAGATCGAACTGGGCGCCCGTTTCTGCGAATAACTCGCCAAGTGGCAACTGGCCGCCTTGCCCCAATGCGCGACGATACATTTCCACGGCATCGCGATAATCGGTGCGCGCTCTCTGCCACACGCTCAGAGCACCGATGGCCGCGATCGCATAGGCAATGTAGTAGAAGGGGAAGAGGAAAATGTGCCTTTCACCATGCCACCAACAGTTGAGGACATCTTCATAGCCTGACCAGTCTACAGATGGTTGAAATCGTGCGTAGTTGTGCCTCCAAGCCGACCGCCTAGCCTGAAGCGTGTGACCCGGATGCGTATACACCCACTGCGAGAATGCATCGATAGTCGCGACCCAGGGTATGAGGGTGACGGTACGTTCCAACCGTTCTCGATAGGCGCGGCGGCGATCGGCAGGGCGCGGATAGAACCACTCTAGGTACGGCACCGTGAGCAGCTCCATCGCCATGGCGACTAGCTCGGAAAACTCCGTGGGCGGGGTCCTCAACTCCAACAGAGGTATGTCGCGGGAAGCGAGCAAGTGAAACGCATGACCGGCCTCATGATGTAGCGTCCGCACATCGCTATCTAGGCCCGTGGCATGCATGAAGATAAACGGCCACCGTCTCTCATCCAGATCTTGTTGATACCCTCCAGGGGCTTTTCCCTTTCGGTGCTCTAAATCGAGGAGGCCCCGTTCTCGCATGAACCGAAACATACGTCCGAACTCAGGCGCGACCTGGCTGAAGGCCTGCTCACTTTTCCCAATCAATTCGTCCACAGTTTTGAAGGGTTTGAGTGGCGGACCACCTAAGGGGTCGACCTCCAAGTCCCATGGGCGGAGCCGATCGACTTGCAATTGTCGCTGTCGCCTTCGCGCGACCGACTGCGCCAACGGAACGACTTGAGCTTCTATCCGGTCGTGCAATCTCTCACAGTCCTGCGGAGTGTAATCAAAGCGATTGTATACGCGAAATTTGTATAAGCCGAACGATTCGACGCCCGCGTTCGTTGCGATGCGTTCTCGGACCCGCAGTAACCGGTCATAGAGCTCATCCATTTGGTCTTGCACCAGCAGCCGATGCCGAGCGATCTGCTCCCACGCTTCCTTCCGGGTTGCCCGGTCCTGATCGGCGAGAAAGGAACCCATCTGCTGCAACGTGTACTCGGAGCCTCGAAAGAGCACTCTTGAGGCAGTAGTGAGCCTCACGTACTCCTGGGTGAGTTCGGCCTCGCGACGCAGCAGAGGAAGGTTCTCTTCATGAAATAGACCGGTGCGGTTCTCCACTCGCCGGTCGAGTACCTGGCAAACTGCCGGCAGAGCATGTCGATGAGGATTCTGCAAAAATGCCACGTCCAAAGTAAATCGTAGTTGCTTCCAACGTGGCTCGATCTCGTGGATAAACGTGGTATAGTCGCGCTCGCGCTCGGAGTCGTCCACTCGTGATGTCATGGCGATAACCCGCCGCGCCCGCTCCTCGGAGACACAAGCGGTTAGCTCGCTCACATCCTCCAACCACCGCTGGAGCGCCTGCGAAGTGTCGGGGGTTCGGGCCAGAAGTGCGCGACCGATCGTCTCAATATCTTCCCAACACCCCATGCTCGCGGTCGACGGGACGAAGGATCGAGGGTATTCTCTGGTCAGCTCCACTGGTGACGTCGCGGGACGCATAAGCTCGACCTTCGTTCTTATCGGGTTTCCCACATCTCTTATTGAGTTGCGCTTCACAATTGAGTTCCGCTCCACAAGGGGGACGTTCGCATCCGGTCCTGGTGCAGCAGGTTCATCTAAGAATTCCGAGGTGAGGGTTTGGCATCTACCCTCACCTCGGAAGCAAATTCGCCAGTATCAGAACTGAGTGCCGCAGGCCCAGAGTGTGCCGACGACGTTACCTCCCTCGTCGAGCACTGGCACGTCTTCCTGAGACCTGAAGAGATCCGTCAAAGGCGGGATCGCATGCAGGGAGCCAGTCATCCGAATGGCTCGCGCGTTCTGCAGAATCCCGATCGGCGTCTCGATCTTCGCATACAGGCGCACCTCGGTAGGGACGCCGTCCTCCAGACTTCGGCCAACGGGGATATCGACGGTGCCGTATACTGGCTTCGCGGAACCATCGGAACGTGCGCCAGCGATGATCCTGATGGTCGCTCCTGGCCACAGCACCTCGCTCTTCCCCTCCAGTTTGAACGACAGAACCTCCAAATCCATCCGGTAGGATCCGTTGGCCCCTAGGACAGGCTCGCGGACGGTAAAGGTCGTGGCGCGTGTCGCGCTCAAATGGATGCGCTCAGCTCGACCATCTAACAGGCGCAATCCCACCTCGCTCTTCGCTCCCTCCACAGCGATCACGTTGCCGTAGTCGAGAACAGGCTTCGCAAGCATCACAGCCATACTCGTTCCCTCCCTTGTAATGTCTTTCTACCCGATCTAGGCAAGGGCGCCCTCGCCATATTCAGTGTGCCTCAGGGACCGCCCGCGGTGCTCGGCAGGAATTTCTCTGACCTCAGCATCTTTTGCGCGGTTCACCTGGGGAAGCGAAATAGGCACACCGCATATGTTCGGGCGGACAGACGGCGTGCGGCTGGCAAGGCCATGTCGCGAGTCTAACGATCGCCCAAGACCGGGCACCCTACGTCTTTCGGTGCGACGCGAACCTTAAAGTCCGGGCTGGAAAATCAGATCAGAAAACGCACCACCTTCCTTTGCACCCAAGCTTCTCCCCTCTAGGGTGGGAAGGGAGGAAACTGGGAGACGGCTTGGGGTTCGGGTTCGGCTTCGTCTCCTCTGGTCTTTCGACGCGTCCCGAACTGAAAGGCTTCGAGTGCTGCGACGTCACGATTCGAACCGAACCGTTCGGCCTGCCGTACCAGTGCCTCGAAACGTCGCCGCTTGCAAGCTTCGTCCTTCGCGTTGGCAAGCGTCACGTCGGCGAACTGACGACGCTTGTCTCGGAAGAATTCCACTTGTACGCGGTCTCCGGGATGATGAAGACTCACAGCAGCCCACAACTCACGGTAGTTTCGGACCTCGATACCATCGAAGGAAACCACGACATCTCCATTCAGCAGGCCCGCCACCCCAGCGGGTCCGTCTGGGTAAACGTCGAAACAATACGCTCCATGCGATACCCCGACTTCAGGCGCGAAACGTTCTCGCAATGTGATGTAGCGAACACCAAAGTCGATGCCTGGCCAGATCATAGGACGCGTATCACGCCCTGTTTCCAGGTAGTTCTTCAGGTTGATCGTGTCCTTCTCGTAGCCCTGCGTCATCCCCTCGAAAATATACTGCTGCTCCTCGTGAACGCCGAAGCCTGTCGCGCGGACACAGAGTTTAGTGCCGTCTTCTACGGGGACCAGGGTCCGCACAGCAGTGATTTCCTCTTCGGACGGACCGTTGAGATCGTGAGGATGCACCCATTGGATAACGAGTCGGTGCGGTGGGTCCACCTCGACGAATCGACCCTCTTCATTAAGCCCATACTCAGGGTAAAATCGGAACAGCCCGCCGGGTCGCAAATCCACCTCCGCATGGACTGTGAGCCAGCAGTTGAGTTCATCCGGTACGGTGATCGCCCGCCACACTCGATCCGGTGTAGCGCCAATGAACCGACTATGTTCAAAAAAGCTTGGTGGTCGATCCATCATCGGCCCCCTCAGTGAGGACTCCCGGGGCAGTGCACCGGGTGCCCGGCTGTCAGATCTTTCGCACGTTGCCTGTACCTCGGTGGCATGACCGCGCGTGGCGCTTTTGCCTTAGCGCGTTGGTACCATTATGCTTCCGCTCGTCCCTCAACCGGCAACTGTGTCATCGTCGGGCCACGTCTGGTCCACAAGCTAGCCAGCGGAACCAAAACTGTGCAAATGGCAGATCCTAGCGTTATGAAGGCGACAGCTAGACCGAATCGGTCACCAATCAGGCCAAGAACTGGCATGATCCCCGCAAGGATGATCGAAAAAAGGAAAGATTCTGCGGACATGATTGTCGCCCGAGTATCTGCCGGTGATTCACGAAGAATGATGTTTTCGAGCATCGGATTAAGCGCGGCCGAGACGAAGGCGACCATGCCCAGGAACAAAATGCCCACGGGGGACCTAGTCGTTGCCACCATCACGAACCCGGTCATGATCACCACCGGGCCGGCGACTAAGATCAACCGTTCTCCCAACCGCTGGCGCACGTCTGCCGCTGCAGCGGAGCCTAGCATTCCGGCGCCAGTAATCCCAGTGAGCACCAGGCCCATGGCGGCTACTGGAACGCCTACAGACCGCGCGTACGGCTGGAGAAAGACGGCCACTCCCGCGAACATGCCAAGAGGGATCGTAGATGCATAGGCAAGGGCGTAGCGTAGGCCCGTGCGCGCCCGCATCGCACGCCACGCCTGCCTCAATGTATCCTTGTAGCGACGCCGCCGGCTCGTCGATCGGTCGCCCATTCGAGGGGGCTCCCTGAGCGACAAGACCACCGCAGATCTCATCAGCCCCAGCACGCCTGTAAGAACGAAGGGTAGGGCGAGATCGATAGAGCCGACGATCCCTCCCAGGACGCCGCCCGCGATCATGCAGCCCTGTGCAAACATAGACACGCGTCCCGCGATCTTAGGATAATCATCTGCCCGGCCGAGCACACTTAAGGAATCATACAGGAAGGCTTGCTCGGCTCCCGAGACGAAGCTCGCTGAAATCGCCCACAATAAGTTGACGCACATCAAGAAGGGGAACGTCGGGGCTCTCGCATACAGGAAATACGTTAGTGCCAAGAGGGTGGTGCCGATAATCATCGAGGTGCGTCGACCAAACGCATCGGCCACAGCTCCAGTGGGGATCTCGCTGAGAGCCATCGTGAGCATAAATGAAGCATTCATGAACGTTACCTGAGTCAAGCTGAGACCCCGCCGCTGCATCAGATAGATGACCCAAATTGGCATCCACAACCTGAAGAACATGATTCCGCGGCTAAGGTAATAGCCGGGGATGTTCCACCGGTAGAGGCGATTTGCTGCCACCTCGGCGCTTACGGCCATTGCCGTGCCTCCTATGCCAAAGTCGCTCACGCTCCGGCGCACTCTCCTAATGCAGAGGCCACCGGTCTAGGCTTCCTACGGCGCACGCGCACCAATCGCGGTCGTGCGCGCTGGGCAGACCGGTTGATGTCAAATCGTGCGAACTGCCTCCCGTGCGCTGATTCGACGAAACGCCGAAGCAAGTCGTGCTACGATTTCCTCCGCCTCCCCGTAACTGAGACACAGCAGCGGATAGAGTGTGAGGACACCGCTGGTTACGGCGACTAGTAGCCTTTCGCTTCTAAGAGCATGAACGACTGCGTTCATGAGATCGAAGCTCGGGCGGGTCTTCGTCGCCTTATCCTCGACGATCTCCACCCCGAGCATGAGTCCTACTCCACGAATATCTCCCACATGAGGGTGATCGGCAAGCGATGCGCGCAGGCGAGCGAGGAGAAATGCGCCCACCTCGTCTGCGTTCTGGACAAGTCCCTCTCGGTGTATGATTTCGAGCACAGCAAGTGCCACTGCGCATCCTGCAGGATGACCGCCTGTAGTCCAGGCATGAGGGAAGCCACCACCCTCGCTCGCAAAAGCGTCGTATACACGCGCAGTAGCGAATGTCGCACCCATTGGAAAATAGCCACTGGTCAGCCCCTTGGCAACAGCCATGATGTCGGCATCGATAGCCCAACGGCTGCTCCCGAACCACGCCCCCAGCCTCCCGAAGCCCGTGGTCACTTCATCCACGATGAGAAGAACGCCATGCCTCCGTGTGATCTCACGCACGAGAGCGAAATATTCCGCAGGAAATGGGACGACCCCACCAACGCTCTGCACTGGCTCGAGGACAACCGCGGCAATGGTTTCAGGGCCGCTGGCAGTAATTCGAAGCTCAAGGGCTTCCGCACAACGGCGAGCAAGCCCCTCCGCACCTCCTGGAAATGGCGGGTGAAAGGAATGCGGCGCGGGTACCGTTAAGCAGCCTGGTACCATCGGTTCGTAGAGAGCGTGTAACCCATGATCAGTCAGGGAGAGCGCACCATAACTAGCGCCATGATAAGCGCCTGTCAATGCAATGAAATTCTTGCGCGTCGGCTGTCCAGTTATCAGATGGTATTGCCTCGCCATCTTTAGCGCTGTCTCTACGGCACCCGACCCGTCGTTACAGAAGAACACCATGCGAAATTGGGGCGGTGCCACCTTCAAAAGTTGCTCCGCTAGCTCTTGGGCTAACGGATGTCCTCCAGCAAACAGCGGATGATAGCTGAGTCGACGAAGTTGTTCCGCGCAGCACTCCGCCACGTCCGCTCTACCTAGCCCTATGACGTTAGCGGCACTAAATAAGGTGATATAAGAACGACCTTCGATGTCGGTTACCCGCGCTCCCTTTCCTTGCTCTACCATCAGTAGATGAGGCCTTATTCGCTCAACAGTAAGTTCGTCTGCTCGCCACGGTATGGTTAGGAAGGGATGCCAGACTGCATATCTCTGATCAGCCATAGATCACCCGCGATTTAGACTGGCGCTTTGGCACAACGGTAGCCCTCTATCTTCGGGAGCATTTTCCCTGTGATTTCACCCTGAGGGGAACACTACTATGAACCTGTCCACTCGGCTATGGTGTTGTTGCTGAACGTGTTTCCCTTCTTTGCGTATGCACAAGGACAATAACCCGTTGGAATGCCTGACTCTGCGCGATGATTCGGGGAGATCCATTTGCGATGGTGCCAGGCTTGAGGCCGGCTCAATCACCAAGCTCATCTGGCTCCACCGAGGGGTCCCTTCTGCTTCCCGTAACCGGATCAAACACGCCGGGCCATGCAATTCTTGCCGCGGCGGGGTTGAGCATCGTAAGAACACGCCGAGAAACAGGTAGTATTCCTTGACTAATCCAGGGAGAAATCGTGGCTTCAAGTGCCTAGCGAGAAGTCTCCGCAGGAGCGTTCGAACTAATCAGCTGGGCGCGCGATCAGCGGCAGAAAGCTAGCTGGTGTAGGATTTCGACATAATGCGTTCACGAGGTATCGACACTAAAGCGCCGGAGACGCTCGCTGAAGTGCGAAAAGGACTATAGATCGAACCGAACTCCTACCCAAGTCTTACTTTACAATTCGTTCAAGCAAGCCGACAATGTCCCCACGACTCGGCCGTTACGATCTAGCAGTGGCGCGTCATTCTGCGATTCGAACCGCACCCCCTCCGGAGGAATACCGTGCACGACACCTTTCATGCGTATCGCGCGACCATTTCGAACGAGTCCCAGAGGAATCTTGAGCTGCAACCATAGATGCACTTCCGTCGTAGCCCCTTGCTCGATCGTTCTCCCCGCAGCGAAACGCACCGTCCCATAAACTGGTTGAGCGTCGGGACCAGCTGCGGCTCCGGCCGTAGCACGAATCTGCGCGCCCGGCCAAAGCGTCTTGCTGTGGCCGACAAGATCGAAGGAGAGAATCTCTAAATCCAAACGGATCGCGCCGTTTTTCTCCTGTACAGGAGTTTTTACAATGAATTCTGTCGGTCTAGCAGCACCAAGTCGTATACGCTCGCTGCGGCCATCCATGAGCCGCAGACCCACCTCACTTTCGGCGTATGCGAGCCGAAGGACTGTGCCAAAGAACGCATCGGACTCTACCCGCGACACCACGCTATTACCCTCAGCTCGCTCCACTCTGCCAAGGACAGCACCGCCACTCTTCTTGACCGGGATGTTTCGACGCCGTTAGTAGACCCTCGTTGCTTGGGCGTCGACAATCGATGCCGCCCCAAGAATCCATACACTTCAACGGTCAAATCGTCATCTTCGAATGGTATCACTCCCGTCATGGTCTGCGCTTCGAACCGACGAGATCGGCGAGAACCTGACACTGGGAAAATGACCGCAATTTGTCAAGGGCGACACCATCGACCAATCATCGCGACCACTTCAGGCTCTCCCCGTTTACGTTCAGGCCGGCTGGACGATCCGCTCCGATATCTCTTGAAGTGACAGCTGCTCGATCGTCTTGGCAAAGGAGAGCCGATAGCCGTCCGGGTCGAGTATAGTGAACACCCGGTCTCCCCAATACTTCGTCTCGATTGGTCTCACCAGATCGCTAATCTGCAACCGGATCATTTCGTACCAGGCGTCGATATCGTCTTCGCCCACGTCTACATAAAGTTCTACTCCAGCACCGAGTCCTCTCCGGTCAATCTCACTGAGATGCTCTTGGTTGCCGAATATGAATTGCGAGTTTCCCCGGCGGACGCCCGCGACGGCGACAGAGCCATCCTTGGCTCTCAAGCAAAACCATTGTTCGAATCCGAGGACCTCGATATAGAACCGAAGCGAACGCTCAATTTCCTTCACGCTCAGTATCGGGGTCAAAGACCGCATTTTCTCATCCCTCTGTAGCGCTTCTCTCTGGCGCAGTGATCGCACCTGGTCTGGGATTCTGCGATCTTATATGCTATCCGACCTACCTACTGCTGGACTCGGCATTTATGGCTAGTATTCCGAAAATGCTTAGCTTGCATCTAAAGCATAGGCCCCCTGGCGATGCGTCCGGAATTATTTACCATGAGCAGCGCAGGCGAAATAATGCTATCCGCCCGGTGGGCTGCGGAGAACTACGGCGGCGTCAAAACCTCCAAATGCGTTGACGGTCCGCAGAATCGTGCGCACTTGTCGGGGCAGAGACTCCTTCACCAAAGGCAGCCCGATGGCTGGATCTGGTTCCTCAAAGTTTTTCGCTGCCGGCACGACGCCGTCGCGCAAAACGAGTAGACTGAACACGGTCTCTAAGAGGGCGCAGCAGCCGAGAGTATGCCCTACATATCCCTTAAGAGCCGTAACCTGTGGGACCTGGCCGGAGAATGCACCTTCGAGCGATGCCGCTTCGTAGCGATCCGCAAGTGTGCTGCCTGTCCCGTGCGCAACGATCAAGTCCACCCCCGGCGGCTGTGTCTCCGTCGCCTCCAATGCAGATCTGACCACACGCTCATATGTATGCGAGGTGACGTCTGGTAGGGTCATGCGCCAGGTTTCCTGCCCAAAAGCGCCTCCAACGTACTCAGCATAAACTCGTGCGCCGCGGCGGCGGGCATGCTCCAGCTCTTCGACCACGACGGCAGCACCCGCATCGCCCAGTACGACGCCGTCGCGACGGCGGTCAAACGGTCGAAGGGCACCAGACGGTGAATACATTCCATGGTCGGCAAACCAGAGACATTTAGTTAGTTGAGTAGCGTGATCAGCGGTTGCCACAAGGACGGCATCGGCTCGTTGTGTTTGAATGAGTTGATGCGCATGTTCAAGAGCATACAAGCCAGTGGCGCAGGCATTATTGACGATTAGATTATGGCCGTTTATCGCGAGGATGCGTGCGATATGGAAGAGGTAGCTGAAACCTTGGAGGTGAAAGAAGGCTACCCGGTGTCTGCGGAAGAGATCCTCTGCGGCATCGACCACCTCGTCGCTGGCGCGAGGTGTCCGAAAGAAGCTGTCCCACAGTTCGTTAACGAGCCGGCCGAGCCCGGGATTCTCGTGACCAAGGACCATGGCCATTGTAGTGTTGCCGCTGGGATCGGTCGACAAACCAGAGTCGGCAAGCGCCTGTCGGGCGGCGCTAGCCAAGTAGAGAAGATCTTGGTCACTCAGGAGATCCTCTTGTTGGAAATGTTCTGCGCCTTCCACACCAAGCTGCGCAGCCGCATCGAGTGGGACCATGGGGTGGACCGGGAAAGTCCTCCAAGGATGGCCGCTAACCTGCTGGAGAAGCTCTTGGGACCGGCTTTCGCCCATCCGGACGGCTCTCCAAGCATCGTCAGCGGTGGTGCCGAGAGAACATAGGACTCCGATCCCTGTTATTACGGTGCTTTGCCTCGTCATCAGCCGTCTGGGACACCCCGAACGATCTTCAGGCTGTCGCCAGCGCCCCTCTCTTGCGGATACGACCCCGCAGGGGTCCCCTCCGCGACCGTAGCCTTCTCACCCTCGCTCCGCGAAGCCTGCCGCGCTCTGACTGACGCTGACGCCTGACCGTCGGGCCGACGCGCGTATCCTGACAGAAGAACGCTGTCGGAACGTGAAAATAGGCTGCCAGTCGACGCAAAGTCGTAATCGTGGGATTATTTCGTCTCCCCCCTCTTAGCATCGTTAGGTAGGACAACGAGAGGCCGGTACCCGTGGCGACCTCCAGGAGCGACGGCGGGTCTTTTCTCGCCCCCTTCGGAAGACTTAAGAGCAGTTCCAGTTTCGCCGCCACTGAGGTACGCACACGCCGGGGCGCTCGGTTACCACGCTTGCCACGATTCATCTTTCGTACTTTCAACGCGTGCACTGAAGTGTATGGTCCTCCCGTTTGCTCTGACAGCCCACACCCTAGCAACTGAGTGCAGGAGCGGCCATGCAACCGTTGCTCGCCTGAGCCTGAGGCGGGGCGCAATGTCAGATCCGGATCTTTCTCGGTAACCCACCTCTCGGCCCGGGATGCACGCCTAGATAGGCGGGATCCCCGTTAGCCGTGTGAAGGCGTCGCGGTCCGGAGGGCCGGCGTCGTCCTTAGGATGGGGGAATGTAGCGCCGCTTCGCGCTGTCGAGGATGGTACTTGGGGTCGGGGGTTATTAGTGAATCGATTCCGGTGCGGGCCTCGATCTCCACGATAAGACTCGTCTTACTCTTTGGTCTGAAGTGCAGACTGCCGATGCTGCTGAAGAGATCATCGCAAGCAAGGTGCCAATCCTGTCCAGAGCTTCGTCCTTCGTCCCAGGACGACCCTGGTCGGATCCGGTCAAGTCGCTTAACAAGTAGCCAAGATAAGACAATAAAGGCTGAGCAGAATCTCGAGTACTGCCACTATCTTATCGTCATTGTCGTTGTTAACTCATCGCCTGGGAAGGATTATACTGGTAATACTATAGTGCGAAGCACGAAGTGGTCACCGCGCCGGGCGGCTTTCTTTCGGTGCACTTAACCCGTTAGAAAGACACCTCATCTAACAACGCTTCCTCAAACCACTAACATTCGTCGCGTCGCCAGGCAGATCCGTCGAGTGAATCGCAGACGCATGTATTGGCGCGCGGGGGCCGTCGGAGTAGACTCCGCGGCCAACGGCTACATGTTAGAGCATCGGACTCCTGGCCGTTCGGGGTATTCCTTTGGCTCGGAAACCCGTAATCATTCGCGTCATCGATAGAGATGGCCCCGGTCAGGCTTACCCCTGTCTCGACGGTTCGCGCCACTTGGTAGTGGAAGTTCGGGATCTGGATGCAGCCACAAGTGTGCTGGCAGCGCAGGGAGCGGATTTGCTCGTTGTGAATCTCAGCCGACGCCAACCTGCCCCCTCTGTTGATGAGCTACGCGCCCGGTTCCCCGCCCTTCCCTTGGTGGTGATTTCTCCGCCTGAAGCTGACGAGCCGGCGCTCCGAACGAGCTTGGCCGTCGACCTCTTCATCTTGGACACACGGCATTCGAGAAAGATAGCGACAGTTTCACCGTCTGCAATTATCTTGTCACAGGAAATCGCCCGAGCCCTGGCATTCTTGAACGATAACTATTCGCGAGAGGATCTTTCTCTCGACTCCGTCGCACGGGTCGCGTGCATGAGTCGCTTTCACTTTTCGCGCAAGTTCAAGCAGGAAACTGGGGTGAGGTATATTGACTACCTGACCGGATTGCGTTTAGAGCGAGGGTTGACCCTCCTTCTTGAAACGCACCGTACAATCACCGACATTTGTTTTGAGATTGGGTATAACGATTTGACCCATTTCGAGCGGATGTTTCGCAAGTGGTATGGGGCCGTTCCATCCGATGTGCGGCGACGTAGCTTGACCGGCGGCGAACCGGTCCGACTCGACTCGGCCATACACCCGCGACCCTTGGCCTCCGCGGCCCACCAATCCTGAGCGAAGATGAACGCCCTGCGGCACCTTATGCAAGACCGGACCGGTCCCTCCCACCCGCGCAGGGTCCACTGGATGCTTGCGGCTGCCGCAGCGATGGTGGCAGCTGCTGCGGGGGTCCGGACCCAGGGCCAGAGCGGCCCCTCTGCCAGTGCGTCCAGTCCGGTCATGTTTGAGGAAACGGCCCGACGCGCGGGTTTAGTCTTCAACCACGAGAAGACGATCCTCGATGCCAAACTCAGTCCGATCATGCCGTGGATGACCTCGCTTGGTTCCTCGGTCGCCGCCGGAGATTACAACAATGATGGTTGTATTGACCTCTATGTCACTACCTCCAACCTGAACGGGCAGAACCGTTTGTTCAAGAACAATTGCCGCGGAGGTTTCACAGACGTGGCGCAGGAAGCCCGAGTCGCCGATCTCAACCGCAACGGGGCGTCGATGGGTGCTGCGTGGGGGGACTATAACAACGACGGCTGCGTCGACCTCCTTGTCCTGAAATGGGGCAAGAGCGAGCTCTTCCGCAACAATTGCGATGGGACGTTCACACGAGTAACCGACGTGGCGGGCGTCGGGTTCGACGGGTACGCCAACGGTGCGGTGTGGTTTGATTACAATCGCGACGGTTGTCTCGACTTATACGTGCTGGGATACTTTCGCCCTGAGCACGATCTCTGGCATCTGAACACTACTGTTGTCATGAACGACGACTTCGAACGGGCCAGGAATGGAGGGAGGAACGCCCTCTACAGAAACAACTGCGACGGTACATTTACGAACGTGGGGGCGAGCCTGGGTGTCGATGATCCTGGCTGGTCGCTAGCCGCCGGCGCAGCCGATCTAGACGGGGACGGCTGGCCGGACCTGTACGTGGCAAACGACTTCGGGCCGGACCGACTATGGCTGAACGACGGCGGGCGAGCCTTCCGGTTCGTCCGACAGACCCGCGGGATCAGCGACGATACCAAGAAAGGGATGAACGTTGATTTTGGTGACTATGATAACGATGGTCGGCTCGACATCTATGTGACAAACGTTACTAAACACGGGTATCTCGTAGAAGGTAACATGCTTTGGCACCATACCGCAGCTGGCTGGCGGGACACGGCGGTCGCCGCTGGAGTCTGGGACTGCGGGTGGTCGTGGGCCGCGAAGTTCTTCGATGCGGATAATGACGGCTGGCTTGATCTCTTCGTAGTCAACGGATTCGTCTCGGCGGGAAGCGTGGAATACTGGTACGACCTGGGCACAATGGCCACTACGCCTGACCTGATCGTCGCTGATGCTGCTAACTGGCCCCCGATGGGAGACAAAAGTCTCTCTGGCTACGAATCAAGTTGCCTGTTTATTAACAACCATAACGGTACTTTTCGAGAAGCGGCTTGGACGGCCGGAATCCGTGATCGCGACGACGGTCGCGCGATCGCCGCGGTCGATTACGACAACGACGGAACTCTCGATCTCGTCGTGGCCAACCAGGGTCAGCCACTCTTGCTGTACCGCAATAGGGGTGCGCCGGAGCACCACTGGCTGGAACTCCGACTTGTTGGAACCCGATCAAATCGACAAGGCATCGGCGCATTAATCACCGTGTTCGCGGGTGGAGTGCGGCAGATTCGCGAAGCGAACTCCGGGCAGGGCGGGTTCGCAAGCCAGAGCGATCCGCGCGTTCACTTCGGACTGGGCGACGCGCGCGTCGCGGATACGCTCACCATTCACTGGCCTTCGGGCTTTCTGCAAACGCTCCAGCATGTCTCAGCCGATCGTGTGGTAACTGTCATCGAGCCAAGCCCATAGTGTCGCAGGTGGCCTCTTATGGAGGAAGTTTTGGTTGCGCGAAACCTAGAACGGCGCGGTCGAAGAAATTGGCTCCTTCTCATTTCACTAGCCCTTTCGCTAGTAAGCCTGACAGCTTTGGGACTGGCGTTTGTCGAGTGGAGTCGGCCTTATCCTCTCCCGGCACTCCCGCACCATCTGACACCTGAGCATGCAGGACTCCTGTTCGAGCAAGAGCGGGTGACCGTCCGCGCACTTGCAGTTGGCGCCCGCCTCCCTGATATGCCAGGCTGGGATGATTTCATGAAAGGATGGTTACGCCTCCACGCTGGCCAGTTCCAGGCCGCCTTTCCTTATTTCGTTGCTGCGCTCCAACGGAACCCGGACAACTTGATGTTTGGCAACGCGTTGCGACGAGGACTCGCGCTCCATCAGCAGTGGGGTCCGTTGCTGACCGTGTGGGATACCTTGGACACCACACACCGCGATATTCGCTTGCAGAAAGCGCTGGCAATGGTTGACGCAATGGCAGACACTAGTCGAGCAGACTCTTGGGTAGGTCGTTTATCAATGCGATCCGTTGCTGAACTGGATGTCCTCTTGAATCGAAACTCCTATGACTGGTTGGCTCGCTACGCGCGTGGTCTGAACAACCTCTACTGGCCCGTCACACTGAGGCGCATCGACAAAGCGGTAGTTGACCTTGGGTACTGCGTCTCCATGATCGAGGCGCTTGATCTGCGGGATTCGTGGCTCGCGCTTGGCTACATAGCGTATGGGGACGCCCTTTCGAAAGCCGGCCGCGGGAAGGAAGCGATCGCCGCGTGGCAGGCAGGGGGAAACCGCTTTCCAAACTCTTTGGGGTTACGCCGACGGCTCGAAGCCGGCCCAAGCGGAGCAATGGAAATCGTCCGGCGGGAGCGGGGCTTGGATTCTATCCATCGTCCTACCCCAGATACCGCTGACCTAGCTCCGATATGGGATGGTGCTCACCCCTAGTGCAGGAGGGTATTCAGCGATGACCCTGCGAGTCTCTTCCGAAGATCTGGCAGCCATCCTCCGGATGGCTGTAGCCGAACTGGCCCAACTGCCGTCGGAAGATGTTGCGTTCGACCGGCCTCTCAGGGAACTTGGTGTGGACTCCTTAATGGCCTTGGAGCTTGTAGTGCGCATGGAACAGAAGTTCAAAGTTCGGCTCAGCGACCAAGAAATTCAAACTGTTCGTACCATCAACGATATGCTCGCGCTCGCGGCTCAGAAGATGTCGGCGGCGTAATCTTGATGTGGGACCGCATCGTCGTCACAGGACTTGGTGTCGTGTGTGCAATTGGGCCCGACGTACGTGGATTCTGGAAAGGGCTCCTGGGGAGTATCGTCGGAACGGCACCCGTTCGAGGCTTCGACGTGACGGGGCTGTCTGTCGACGTGGCGTGCGAGGTGGCGCACCCCGACGGGACAGTCCCGACTGGACTCGAGCGTGCGACGCGCGCCACCGAACTAGCCAGCACAGCGGCGGCACAGGCCATCGTTGACAGCGGTCAGAATCCCGAGTCCCTGTGCAGAGCAGGCGCCGGGATCGTGATTGGCACGACGATGGGCGAGGTGGGCGCCATTGAAGCTGCGTATGTCGGTGACCCCCGGCACCAAGTCCTTCGAGATGGTCTGGTTGGGGGTCAAGATATCATCGCTCGGCGGCTTGCAGCGCAGATCGGTCTCCCAGGGCCTCGCTGGACGTTGAGTAATGCGTGTGCGGCAGGCAACTACGCGATCATCAAGGCCGCGGAGTGTATAGCACAGGGCCACGCAGAGGTAATGATCGCCGTGGGGGTGGACGCGCTCTCCTGGGTTGCTTATAGCGGCTTTCACGCTCTTCGGATTCTCGCCCGCCAGCGCTGCCAACCATTCGACCGCAACCGTGAAGGTCTAGTGTTGGGCGAGGGGGCAGGTGCCTTGATGTTGGAACGCGCTCAGGCGGCACGTCAGCGCGGGGCGGTGATATACGGCGAGATCCTCGGGTATGGACTCAGCTGCGACGCGCACCACATTGCGCAGCCGGATTCGTGCGGGGCCGGCGCTGCGGCGGCCATGCGACGCGCCCTGGCAAATGCTCGCATCTCGCCGGACGCGGTCGACTACATCTGCGCGCACGGCACGGGGACGCGGAACAACGATCGAGCGGAGGCGATGGCGATTCATGATGTCTTTGGACCGCGGGCTGCCCGGCTTCCTACCAGCTCGATCAAAGCCCAACTCGGGCACACCCTAGGCGCGGCGACTGCGATCGAAGCGATCGCATGCGTTTTGAGTCTGCGCGACGACGTCATCCCCGCCACGTGCAACTTCGAGACACTGGATCCCGACTGCCCCCTCGATGTCGTACCCAACACTCCGCGCGAAGCCCGCATCAACATCATCCTCAACAATGGATACGCGTTCGGAGGGAATAACTCAAGCATCGTCCTGAAAGCATACGACTAAACGAATCAGTGGGGTGTGCGTATGGTATCGTCAGGCTCTTCCGATCCACACTTTGGCCCGCGGAGCATATCTTCACGGCCGGTTCTGCGGTTGCCGAGGGATCCAAGGATTCTAGTCGCTTGTCAGCTATCAGTCAACACACTTGTGGGCCAGTTCTTCCTCGCATTTTTCCAGAACTGGCACGTGGCTGGAGTCGCGATCGGTACAGCCCTCGTGGCCGAAATGGCACTATCCTGGCTGACGGGGCATAGGCGACCAAGCTTCATCAGCGCATATATTACTGGCGTCTCTATAGGCATCCTTTTAGATTCTCCTGTGCTGTGGCCGTACGCTTTAGGCAGTTTTCTAGCAATCGGATCCAAGTATGTCGTGCACTATCAGGGACGCCACGTCTTTAACCCTTCCAATTTCGGGGTGGTTGCTCTCCTGGCTCTAGCTCCCAAGGTCGTCGCCGTGAATGGCAGTCAGTGGACCAATGTGATCTGGGTAATGGCGGCGATCGCGTTCCTTGGTTTTCTCGTGATGCGCCGAATTGGTCGTCTCGACGTTGTCATCGCGTTCATTGGCAGTTTCGCGGCGCTTTCCCTCATTCGGGCGAAGCTCACCAGTGTGTCGCTCGGTTTCGCCGTCGGACCACTTCTAGGCGCGGCCCTCCAGCTTTTCACATTCTTCATGATTACCGATCCCCGGACGTCCCCAGGAACTCGGAGCGGCCGGGTGCTGTACGGGACGACCATAGCGGTTGTCGATGCGTTGTTGCGCACGGCTCGGGTCAGTTATTCTCCATTTCTCGCGCTGTTCGGAGTATCGGCGGCGCAGGTGGCACTCTGGATTGCTCGCGACTTCTGGGGGGTTGCCCGTCGCCGCTTAACTCGGAGTCCGCTCGCGGAGGAACGCCGGTGAGTCCGGCAGGCTGCCGTATTCGCGCAGTAGGTGCAGTCTGCGTCGCCGGTCTCGGCGTCGAAGCGTTATGGCGCGGGCTATGCAAGGATGTTAGCGTCGTCGATGACAGTGCGCGCAGTCTGCTCACCGTAGCGGTCCCCGAATCGGTATGGGTCGAGTTAGCTCGTCAGCATCCAGTGTGGCGGCGCTTGCCTCGGGTCACGCAACTGGCCGCCCTGGCCGTGGCCGAGTCCGTTCGCGTCCGTGTACCTACGCTGGTTGGTGCGCCAGAAGTTTCGCCGGTCACCCCGTCCGACGACACCGGCGTGGTACTCGGGAGCTGTTACGCCAATCTCGGACCTATCTTCGCATTCTGCGATAATTGCGCCGAGGTAGGACCGGCTGCGGTAAGCCCGATGCTCTTCCCAGACACCGTCCTCAACGCCCCCGCCGGGCATATCGCTATCCTCTTTGGGTGCCGCGGTCCAACAGCGACGGTGACGGGTCTACTATCTGGCTCCCTGGCGATCGTGCAGGCGGCGGAGTGGATTGGGCTCGGCCACGCTACTCGGCTCATCGTCTGTGGTGCGGAGACTTTGCCCCCGCAGATTCTCGAAAATGCTCTCCGCGCGGATATTTCGAGCCCGGATAAAACGACATGGGATATCTGGTCCCAGGCAGACACGGGATACGCGCTCGGTGAGGGAGCGGGAGCGCTGCTCCTGGAACCGCACGATGCGAAGAGTGAAGCCTGGGCGCTGCTTCGCGCCGCAGCCTATGTTAATGGGTCTGCCCCGGGGGCTGTCAGGACTGCCATCGGGGCGGCGCTAGACCAAGCAGGCTGCACCACATTGGAAGTGGGAGGACTCGTCCTCTCAGTAGGCGGCATTTCGGATATCGATCAGACGATCGTGACGAGCGTGAACGAGGTGTTTGGCTCTCGAGGACACCCTATTCCATGGTGTTCCATAAAGCCAACGCTAGGCGAAACGTTCGGGGGCCACGGCGCGCTCGCTCTCATCGCGGCCGGATGTGCTGCACGCGCGGGTCGCTTGCCGGCCGCGGTCGGTCTTCGTAGAACGTCCCCGCCTGACGAGCGAACGGGGCACGTTTCTGGGCGGGCACAGTCGCTCGACGCACCCATGGTTCTTAGCGTCGATGCCGATAGTAGCGGAGCCTGTGCGTTACTCGTCGCCGCAGAGACATAAGTCGTGACTATCGCCCAGCGACTCGTGACAAACTGTTACGCGCGCTGGGACTTCCAGGGTCGGGTTGGGATAGTGACGGGCGGAAGCCGGGGGATTGGCCGGGCCACTGTACTAGCTCTCGCAGCTGCGGGGGCGAGGGTGATATTCAACTATCGATCCGCCAGCGGGGATCTTAACGGACTGACTGCGGCCACTGAACGCATGCCTGGGAGCACAGTAGCTATCCAGGCCGATCTCGTAGATCCTGCGACTCCCTCACGGCTTGTGCTCGAAGCGATCGGTCAGTTTGGAGCACTCGACTTCATTGTCAACAACGCTGGGACGATCGCTGACGCGCCAGTGTTCAAAATGGAAGAAACGCAGTGGAGACAAGTTATCCATACAAATCTCGATGCGGTCTTTTTGCTGACACGGCAGGCGCTGCTGGAACTGGCGCGGAGCGAATCTGGTCGGATCGTAAACGTCGCGTCGGTCGCAGGTTTTGTCGGCGTCCCCGGACAGGCAAACTACTGCGCTGCTAAGGCAGGCCTAATCGGTTTTACCCGAGCGCTAGCCAAAGAAGTAGCCCGCCTTGGCATCACCGTGAACGCCGTTGCACCAGGATACGTCGACACAGAAATGCTCGCCGGAGCGAACGAAGAACGACGCAAGGGGTGGCTGCAGCGTATTCCTCTTGGTCGGTTCGCGACACCTGACGACGTCGCTCAAGCTATCTGCTTTTTGCTCTCGGATTCGGCAGCATACATTACCGGACAGGTCATCGTCGTAGACGGTGGGTTGTTGTGAGCCAGATCGTACCCAGCTATGACGTTCCGACAGTCCGTTCGTGGCGTCGATGGTTCGCTCGCCTGCTGGTCCGCTCAGCCCTACCGTTCGCCCGCCACACAGAGCGATTCGCCGTCGCCGCGTCGTGGAAGCGCGAGCGCATCTCGCAGATCGCTGAAGCGTTCTTGACCGGATACAATGCCATGGTCCTCAGTTCCCGACCGATCGAGGTGCGACCGGCGCTCGAAGCTCTCCCTCGCTTCTTCCGTCCCTTCGCTTACGAGGGTGCGGCAATGGGGCTCGGGGCATGGCTGTGGCTGCAAAACCTCGGGTGGGAAACGTTCGAGGGCGTCATGCGCACGGTAAACCCTGGAACTCTGTATCAGCACTATGTTGGATTGGGCTGGTGGCTTGATCTATGGGTCCGCCACCCCAGTCGAATCGAAGCGATCGTCTCGCGTCTGGACCCACGGTACCGTCTCATCGTCTACGAGGGGATAGGATTCCGCCGGGGGTTTCTTCGTCCCTTCCGGCCGGAAGTAGCCCGAAACCTGACTATCTTCGCAGAGACCGCTCGTCACGTGTGCGCTCAGGGGTACGGGCGAAGTCTGTGGTTTACCTTCATGGATAATCTCCTGGGCGCCTTTGCATGGATCGATCATATGCCGCCCGACATCCGCGGGGACTGCTACAGCGGGATCGGCCTTGGGGCAGCCTACAGCATGCTTGACCGTTTCGATGTATTCGAAAACACGCTGGTCTCTGTGCCACGGGCTGACCGACCAGATTTCCTTCAGGGGGCCGCATTTGGTTGGGAAGCGCGCCAACTCGCCGATCGGCCGTATTTCGACGCCCAGCTCGCGAAATTGCCCGAGAGTCGCCGTCAGCACGTCACCGACTGTGTTCGTATCGTTCACAGCGTGCAGCGACAGTTAGAAGAGGATCGAATCAAGACGGAATTCTACCAGAGGTGGCGCAAAACGACTCGCGCGCTCATTGCCGCGCAAGGATTATTCGCGCCTGGTGATTCGCAGTGAAAACCCTGTCATACCCTCGGGATGAGCCCCTAGGAACAACAGTCACCTTCGCGGCACCCCCGTTGGCTTCTCCCGACGGCTGTATCTGCCTAGTCCCACCGGGTGTGGCTAAAGACGCGGTGGTCCAGCTTGCGAGAAAGTGGAACGTGCGACGACCATCGGGGTGGGCTCCCCAGGCGTGGGAAGACCGTGTGGCCGGCAGAATCGCGGTCAGCGCTGCGTACCTCGCTCACGCAAGTTGCTCAGGAATACATCACGTGGCTACCAAAGCCATGCGCCATTTTGCCTCGCTGTATGCCTGCGTGACGGACACATCGCACATTTCAATCGCACACTCCAACGGTTGGGGCGCCGGCGCATGCGCCAGAAGTGCGGTTGGCCTCGATATCGAGATCGTCCGCGCGTTGAGCAGAGAAGTGATCGACCGCGTTGCGGAGGCTGAAGAACTCGACGAAATCCGATGCTGGCGAGCAAACCCCTTTGATCAAGCGTTCTGGCTGCTATGGACACTCAAGGAAGCGGGGGCAAAGGTCGGTGGGCGCCTCGTGCCCCCCCAGCAAGTACGAACCATTGGAACCTTTCGTCACGGAGTCAAACTTGCTCGCCCCGATGGCCTGCAACTGCACGGGCGATGTTACGGCGACGGCAACGCCGTCCTCGCCGTCGCGTGGCCATCTGCGGCTGGGAGTCAGATGCGATTCGAGTGGTGCCTCGTTGAGAAGTGGACTGGCCTTAAATTCCACCTCGTCTCCCTGCCGACTACTGAGAGGGAGGCCGAGGCGTCGCAATCGAGTGCTCGAGGTATTTGGGAAGCGACTGGAAAGATCTGCCACGCACCGACGAAGCGAGCCTAGCAATGCATACACTGCGCGTTCCACTCTCCGTTCCATTTGCCAACCCTCCCGAGGGATGGGTGGTAGCGATCGCTGTAGGAGCAAATGCTGCTGTCGTGGCGACGACAAACTCAGGAATGGCGGTCCGCGGTTTCTCTCTCCACGCCAAAGGAGTCGATCGCATCACCCGGTTCGTCGGGAGGCACGTGCGCAGCGGCGGCATCGCGATGATCGCCTCGGGCGACGCATGGATCGGTCCGTACCTCGGCCTTCGCAAGCGCGGGCTGCCGACGATCCTTATCAACCCTTATAGTGATCTGATAGATCCTGACAGTGATCTGCTCGACCAGGCGCGCACCCTGCTCAAGGCCCTTCGTGGACGGCATCTCGCGGCGATGGACCTACTCCAAGAACAGGAAGCGGAGTTTCTGATTGAAGACTTCAAAGAGCAATCTCGAAAACAATTTTCGCATCGCGTGAGTATGGCTGGGCTAGGCGTCGGGATCGCCACTGGCGTACTGCTACTCCTTCACTCTCGCTTGGCGAAGAGGGGGGCATGCCGGGTTTTCGGTCCTTCCCTGCACTGAAACGGATCGGGATGGATAGTTTGGGACGGGCATGTACGAGTATCGCCCACCCACCTTGATTCGACAACTCTGGAGGGTCATCCATCGTTCGAGCAGCCGTCTGAGTGACGATCCGGTATCTACGACTATCTTCACCCGCACTCTCGGCAGCACTGCTGAGGCATCCGATAATACCGGATATCGGTGAGTACTATTCCCAGCGCGCCAACGGGAAGGTATCCCGGACAGCCCACTCTTTCTTAGTGGGGGCTTTACGGCTGGCTTGAATAGACGATCGCCATCTTCATGCACACGGGGAGCCCGACCATCTCCAGTGGCGTAAGAGGCGACGTGATCAGCTGCAATTGACGCCGAGTCAAGGCAACCAGGCCGAGCGATACTGAATCAAGGCTGCCGAAGCAAATTGCGCCTGGAGGTTACGATCACATATGGCTGATAATCGGACAGACTGGGCGTTGCATCAGCTAATCGCCGCCGGAGAGCGCACGGCACAGCTTCAGCGGCAGCCACAGAAAGGTGCGCACGAGCGCGAGCATGTGCTCGTGCGCTATCTTAACGGACCAAAGCATAGAAAGGCGCTGCTCATCTTCATGGCGCTGATCTTGGGCCACTGGGCCGAGCACGTTGCGCAGGGGATTGAAGTCTTCATCCTCCGGTGGCCTAGGCCTGACGCGCGGGGCCTCCTGGGCCTTCTCTTTCCATGGTTAGTTACCTCAGAGTGGCTCCACTACTGGTTCGCGGCTCTCACCCTGGTCGGATTGCTGGTCCTTCGCCCGGCATTCGCCGGGCGCGATCGTCACTGGTGGAATTGGGCTCTTGGCATTCAGGTTTGGCATCATTTCGAGCACGTTCTGCTTGTTGGTCAAGTCCTTCTAGGACAGAACATCTTTGGAAAGTCTGTACCAACGAGCGTAATCCAACTCGTCATCCCGCGAGTGGAGCTTCACCTAATATACAATGCTCTGGTAACGATCCCGATGGTCGCAGCCATGTACTATCATGGCCGTCCACCGATACCGCTCGATGCTGTAAGCCAGCGGACGTGCACATGCGGTCAGCATGGAACGCAGCAAAAGTAGCGGATCTCAGCTAGCACGTCGACCCGCGATCGAGTATGCGAAAGGGGATCCTTCTAGTTTGCATGCCTCTTGTGTGAGCCCGGAACGGGATGACTTAGTTAAGCCGAGGGGAAGCCCAAGTTCCACTCAGCCTAGCACGCTACTCCGTACACAGGCTTCATCACGAGGCGTTCAACTGGGCGCTCCCAGCTGGGAGTGGGCGAAAATGGTGTGCCGGGCGAGGGATTTGAACCCCCACGGGAAACCCATACGCCCCTCAAGCGTACGCGTCTGCCAATTCCGCCAGCCCGGCACGGACTACCGCGACCATTATAGGGCGCCTGTCAGGAGGGCAGCA
>Ga0209056_10000392_pt1 | contig 48660 bp, 44 predicted proteins | sample GraSoiAngelo_114_FD_185876 | JGI IMG/M metagenome (GOLD analysis project Ga0209056, IMG submission 185876) | Grasslands soil microbial communities from the Angelo Coastal Reserve, California, USA - 14_0903_13_40cm (SPAdes) (version 2) | ecosystem: Environmental > Terrestrial > Soil > Grasslands...
GGGCTGTCAGCGCGATGGGAGGCTGATCTTGCGGAATTATACGGCGTGGGTCACAGCCGATTGCGCACGCGTTTATGTTGCGGGACGCGGGCTGGACGGCAGCGACAACGGGGCATACTAACTAGTTAGGCGGCGGTCAAGCGAATGAGAGTGTTTCTCGTGAGCGTCGTAGGCACGTACCTGGTGCTCGGTTTTGTCACGTCTTTCGTCTTCAGTTTGTGGGATACTCTTGAACGCGCAAAACAACGGGTCTACTGGTACCCTGGGTTTGGTTTGGCCGGTGTCTTGATCATCCTTACTTGGCCTGCGTTTGCGTACGGCATGTATCGTGTGTACAAAGATCGTGCTAAAGGTCGTCACTAGATCGAGAGTCAACTCACCGCCGCCTAACAAGCGCTTGAAGCTGACAGCGCACGTGGGGGTATTTGATCTTTCACCAGTGCGCTGCAGCTTAAGCGCGGTCCGTTACGCGGCGGCACACATGATTTCAATGAGCCATCGGGCATTACACCCTTACGCTGCGTGCATCGCGTTCGCCGCGCTGAGCTCCGCGGCGAGGGCGCAAGCACCGCTGCACTTGGAAAGCGACGCCGGCTGGTCTCACGGATCCGTCTCAAACGCCGCGTTGGACGCACGTCTCGCAGCGGCGGCCGTGCAATACCGCAGCTATGCTCCGGTCCCGCGAATTGCCTTCTTCGATCTGGCCTATCCGAAGGACTCCACCGAGGCGGCGGCGATGAATGGCTACGCCGTGCTGGTGGTGACCGCGGTCGTGCAGGACAGCACCGAGCTTCCGCTACCGCACGTCTACGTCCGGTCCGTCAGTGGGGATCATGAGCTTCCGCTCATCGCACGCGTCGCGTCATGGCTGCCTGCAACAGATGCCATCGTCCGGGCCACGTTCGGCCGGTTTCGTCTCGACGCGTCTTACCTTCTTCCTCTGGCGGCGCGGGCCTCGCAAGGTGACTTGCTCGTGGATTTTGCCATTCACCGGCAGGGCTTTCGCCTGATCCACTTCGCGGGCGATGTACCGGAACCAGTACGACGTCTGCGGTTTACGGGCACTTCGGCAGAGCAACCAGCACCCTCTACGGTCTGGGTGATGGTCCGACGCGAGTATCCCGACTTGGCTGCTGCGCTCCTCCCAAAGCACTAGGACGGTGCACAACCCGCCGCCTAACAAGCGCTTGAAGCTGGCGGGCGGTAATCGTTTTAAGGGAAGCGGAGTGTTGTGCCCCTGGCGGGGCACGGACTGTCGTCCACTCCTCTTGCGCCGGCGAGCGGGTCGCCCGCAGCTTAAGCGCGATCCGTTAAGAGGCGCGAGAGGCACACGCCCGATCGGAGTAGGTAGTGACTCAAAAGGAGTCGTGGACGACGATTGGCCAGCCGGTACCGGAACTGCCGGTAGCAGACGTAGAAAAGGCACAGCGGTACTACCGTGATGTTCTCGGCTTTGAAATCGGATGGCTTTATCCAGGGAAAGAGATCGGCTCTGTCTCACGTGGAACTGTGGCCATCTTCTTCCGAAGACGACAAGAACCTTTTGAGCCTGCAGTTCATTGGGTATTCGCTGAAGACATCGACGCCACGTACGAGGAGTTCCGATCGTTAGGTTCGAAGATCGTGGAGCCACTGGAGAAAAAGCCCTGGGGTTTGAGGCAGTTCACCGTTGAGGACCTAGACGGAAACCGTTTCTATTTTCACTGTGACTGAGCAGGCGCCGCCTAACACGCCGCTGCAGACCGACGAACGGCGCGTATCGGTGGCGGTTCAACGCAAGGCCGATCCCGCGCCGTTCGCGGCTGAGCGGCAGCGCGTTAGGCGGCATCACATTACTGAACACAGACACTCATGACTACCACCAAGACGAAGCCGCGCGTGACATCCCTCGCTCCACAGTTCCTGGTCGACGACCTTGCCCGCTCGATCACCTACTACCAGAAGCTCGGTTTCACATTCGGCGAGCCGTGGGACGGGTTTTACGCGATTGGTCAGCTGGACGGGCTGGAGCTTCACCTGAAGGAAGCGCCCAAGAACGACGACGAGCGCCGACGCCGGCGTGCGAATGAGCATCTAGACGCCGCGGCCGGTGTTGAGGGCATCGAAGCGTTCTATGCGCAGTGCACAGCGAACGGCGCAACGATCATCAAGCCGCTTACGACGACTCCGTGGGGCACGAAGGACTTCTACGTCGAGGACCCCGATGGCTATATCGTCTGCTTCGGGGGTCGCCCGGCCGCAGACTGAGCGGCGCGTCGGCTGCGCCGCACAACACGGACGCCGCCGCAGCGTAAGCGCGATCCGTTAGGCTGCTCCCACTTTCTTCGGAGAGACGGGCAATGCCTTCTCTTTTCGACCCCCAAGCTCGAGACGCTGTCCTCGAGCGCATCGCCCGCTTAGCACCGGAGCAGAAGCCGCTCTGGGGGCGCTTCACGGCCCCGGAGATGATCTGCCACGTGAGCTGCGCCCTTCGCCAGGGTCTTGGGGAGCTCGAGACCGCGCCACCCGCCGGCCCACTGGCGCACGCGCCCCTCAACTGGCTGCTGATCCACGTGGTGCCGTGGCCCAAGGGCAAGGGACGGAGCCCGCCCGAGTTTCTGGCCACGCGCCCAACCACGTGGCAGGCGGACGTGACTCGGTTGCGCGACTTGATTCGGCGCTTTGGGGACCGCGGCCCGGCCGCTGAGTGGCCCCCGAGTCGTGTCTTTGGCCGGATTTCCGGACGGAGCTGGGGTGTCATGGAGCATAAGCACCTCGATCACCACCTCCGGCAGTTCGGCGTGTGAACGAAGCCCAGAGTCAGCTCTACCGTTCCTCCTTCATCTCTTCGTTTCCACGCCCGAACTGCTTCCTGTGCGCGTTCTGTTCCAGGATTCACCAGCCATGTACGAGTGGCAGCTGAGCACGCGTCTACGTCTTTTGAGACCTTCGCTCCTTCTCATGGGGATCCCTTTCGCCTGCGCGCCGGCGATCCAATCGACCGGAATGGAGCCGGTCGTCGCGGAGCGCCTGTACTTCGGCCGCACCATTGCTGACACGCTCGGCGTCTCCGACTCCGCCTGGACGGTGTTTGTCGCGGACATTGTTAGCGCCCGACTCCCACGTGGATTCACGTTTTGGAAAGCAGAGGGGCAGTGGCGTGGGGTCGCTGGCCGACCCAAGCGCGAGTCGAGCTTTGTACTCGAATTCGTCCACCCGGCGGGCTCAGCGGAGACGGATTCTGCGATCCTGGCGATCATCGCCGAATACAAGCGCCGGTTTGGCCAAGAAGCCGTGCTGCGGGTCGCCACAGACGGGCGCGCCAGCTTTTGAGGAGCCGCAGTCCCCGCCTCCCTCGAGCGATGCGAATTCTCGTTCTCACGATCGCACCCAGCCCTGCGCAACGGATCGTTGCCTGTACTTGGGTGACCGGGGTCACTGGCCCGCCCCCCCTGACGGCGCATGTTGCAGCGCGCCACCGCGCTCTCGCCATGGCTGGAGGTGTTCAATGCACGACCTCAACACCCTTTCCAAGATGGTCCCCGTCACGCTCGTTTCGGTAGCCATATTCGGGATGGCGTGCGACGGGCCGGCCCCACTGTCGACGCCCGCTGCACGGCTGAGCAGCGAAGTGGCGCCCGCTGCGGAGGCGTCCTACAGCGTGATCGGGGACTGCGCCCGGGCAACCATGATCGATCCCGGCAGCGTGACAAACGTCGCGGACATGTTGATTCAGCGTGGCACCGTTTTCGATTGCCCCCTCACCGGGGATATCGAAGGCGTCGCCCGCGTCGTCCTGAATCTCACCCTGCGAAACGTCGGGACGCCCGAAGTCGAGGGGCGCGTCTTTGGCGAGACCAGCTTTCTCGTGACCAAGTTCTTCGGCAGAACCGATCTCAACGGAACGTTTGTGGGGCCGTTCAACGGAAGTCTGGAGGAGGTCCGCTTCGGCGCAGCCAAAACCAGGCGAGAGGGCACGGGTGACTTTCAGGGTCTCGTGCTGCTCGGTGTCGCCGTGCAGAATCCTCCCGGTTCTGCAACCGAAGTTGAGAACGGGCGGATCCTCGGACGCCACGAACCGTAAGCCGGATTCACGACGGCCACGTAGCTGGCACCGGTTCGATCGCCCCATCCACCGCTGACCTATTGTGCTGGGGAAGGTGCGCCTGCCACCACCGCGCGGCTTCCTCTTCCGTCCACGGCGCGTCGAACTCGCAGCCGATCAGCCGGTGAGATAGCTCCAGGGCGTCCTGCGGCCGCTGCGCGGGGTCTTTCTCGAGGCAGGACAGGATGACCCCGTCGAGCGTCGCCGAGATCGCATGGGGACTGCGGTGGGACGGCGGCTCCGGTGCGGCGTTCAGATGCTGCGCTACGACCTGGTAGGCCGTCTCGCCATCGAACACCAGCCGCCCCGTCAGCAGCCAATACGCCACGCAGCCCAGGCCGTAGAGGTCCGCTCGTCCGTCCACTGCGTCCCCCGCGGCCATCTCGGGCGGCATGAATGCCGGCGTGCCGATGATCTTGTCGGCAGCGGTCGCGGCGGCCTGCCCCGCTGCTGGGGGGTGCCTCGACTTCACGATGCCGAAGTCGAGGACCTTCACGAAGTCGTACTCCAGTCCCATGCGGCAGAGATGGATGTTCGCCGGCTTGACGTCCCGGTGCACCAGGCCGTGGGCGTGTGCTTCGGCGAGGGACGCGCACACTTGGCGCAGCACGTGCACCGCGCGGGCCGGCGGCACGGGGCCGAACCGCTCCACCAGCGACTCGAGATCGATCCCGTCCAAGAGCTCCATGACGAAGTACAGCGTGCCGTCATCGGTCTCCCCGAAATCGTACAGCTCGATCGTGTGGGGCGACCGCAGGCTGGCCGCGGCCTCCGCCTCGCGCTTGAACCGCTGCACCGCCCGCTCGGCATGCCCGTCATCGCGCAGCTCCAGTTTCTCGGGCCGGATCAGCTTGATGGCGGCCGGGCGCGCCAGCATCCGGTGGTGGGCCACGTACACTTCGCCCATCCCGCCGCGGCCCAGCAACGCGCCGAGCCGATAGCTCCCGAGCTCACGCGCGTCGCGCACCTCGCGGCCGAGTCGGGTGATGACGGTGGATATGAGGGTCGCTACCGCGACCGCCAAGACGTCGGGGATGTGCATCCAGAGGAGGTGAGCCGGCGCCACGCTCAAATGCCGCGCAGCGATCGCGATCGCCATCGCCAGCGGATCGAGCGACGCCGCGATCAGCGCCGTCAGGAGCGTCCGGGACGGGGTACTCGGCACGATCGCCGCGAAGATCAGTATGACGAGGCAGACGCGGGAGACGGTCGGCCCCGCGCTCATGCTCTCCGCCGAAATGGAGGCGTGCTCGACAGTGGCCACGGCCGCCACGACGGCCACTTCGTAGACCAGGCCGAGCGTGACGAACGACGCCGCATGGGTGTGGGCGTGCCGCGTGTAGAGGAAGACGCCGAGCGACAGCACGGCCACGCCCACGACCACCAGATCCGCTACCACCGGCCACCCCACGTGCAGACGCGGGAACAGCGTATGGCCGAGCGTCAGATTGATGAGAGCCATGGCCATGAGGAGCCGCGCGAGGACGCCGAGGCGACGACGTGCTTCGCGCAGCAGATCGGGCGGGAGCGCGCTGGCGCGGGGCCCGGTCGTAGTGGGGCCACTGAACGGCGAGCGCAACGCCTGGATGAGCCTCGAGGAGCTCACACGTGCCCTCCCTCCGTCCGCACGCGGCGGGGAAGCGGGGAAAGCAGCTACACGCTTATGCTAACCCTGCGGCACGCGCGGTCAACGTGCTCCTGTCGTTCCCGCGTCCTTACGACCAACGTGCAGGCGCTCGGAGACGTATCGGGTCGCCGCGGCGGCTTCCAGGTGCGTCCCCGCAAGCCCGACATGGCCGTCGGGGCGCAGCAGGTAGAACGAGGGCCGGGGGATGTGCGCGCGGGCGAGCTCCCGGTCGTTGGCGGGATCGCTCGGAACCTCGTGGATGGACAACAGGTGGCCGAGTTCCGGCACCCCACCCGGAGGCGAGGCTTGGCCGATTACGATCAGACTGAATCGCGTATCGTCGAGTTTTCCGAACAGATCCTCGGTCTGACCATTCGGGAGGAACTTGAGCCGTAGCCACGGAAACCGATCGCCCGCCCGCGGGGCGGATTCCGGCAGCCTCGCCGACGTTTCCGATAGGGAACTGGCGCGGTAGCGAATACCGATCTGCGAGATGGTCCGAAATGCGAGTCTTTGAACACGCTCCATGCCCATGGCAAAGGCCACGATCTTCGCCAGGACCCGAGTACGGAACTGCCCCGCCAGCCACGCGTCGGAGACCACGAGCGAAAAGGCCCGGTCGGTCGTACTCAGCAGCCGCTTGGCAACCGGAAGGCGTTCGTCCTCGTACGAGTCGAGCAGCGCGTGACCCGCACGTCCCGACACGACGAGTGCGAGCTTCCACGCCAGGTTGTACGCGTCCTGCAGACCGGTGTTCATGCCCTGCGCACCCACCGGACTGTGGATGTGTGCGGCATCGCCGAGCAGGAAGCAGCGGCGGTCGCGAAAGCGCGCAGCTCGCCGATGATGGATGCGGTACGTGGAGTACCAGCTGCATGCCTTGAAGGACAGGCTGCTTCCCGCTACCCGGCGCACCGAAGGAATCACGTCCTCGAACGTCAGATCGTCTCTTCCCCGCAGGTTGGGGGGCAGGATACCGGCGAGCCGCCAGTGATCGGTCCCGCGCATCGGGAAGAACAGGTGAAATCCCTGGCGCCACAGATAAACGTTGAGCTCGTCGGGTACCATCGTGCCCGTCACATGCGTATCCGCGACGAAGAACACATGCTCGTAAGGCGCGCCTTCGAACGGGATGCCGCTCAGCTCACGCACGGCGCTGCGCGCGCCGTCGCATCCCCCGATCCACCCGGCCGCGACTTCGTCGATGGTGCCGTCCGTGTGCTTGAGCGTTGCCGTGACGTGCCCGGTATCCTGCGCCAGGCCGACCAGCTCCGCGTTCCACTGCACGGCCATGCCCCGGTTGCGGAGGGCGTCGCCCAGCAACCGTTCGTTGTCGTCCTGGCCGAGGATCAGGAGAAAGGGATACGGGCTCAGATCGCGCCCGATGTCACCTAACGGGACTCGTGCCGCCCGCCGCCCCTGGACCCAGATGTTGGCCCCAGTGGCGCGCTTGCCGAGCTCGAGCGCGCGATCGACGATGCCGAGGTGCGAGTAGATCTCCAACGTGCGCGCCTGGACGCCCAGCGCCCTCGTCTGGAGAGAGGGACCTGCGTGCCGGTCGATGATCCGCACGCGCACACCGCGCCGAACGAGCTGATTCGCGAGCATCAGCCCCGTGGGGCCGGCGCCGACGACGAGGACATCAGTATGCGTTTCTACGCGCGCACTCATCTCTCTTTACCGAGACGTTCATCCAACCCGAGGCAACCGCCTCTAGCGGACTCGTCTGGCGCGGTTCATTCTTGATCGGTTTACTGTCGGACGCAAGTCGACCGCGTGCAGCGCGCGCCTGTCGCGATCCCGGTGGTCCGGCGGCATCTGGCTGCATTACCGCCGCGAAAGGGCGGCATTCCGGGTAGCGATGAGTCCGGTACGCCACGTCTCATCCCCGCGTGCGCTTACCCAGACGGCGCCGGGCGAGCGCCCGCCGGGCGCGTGGCGCTACTCCTCCCACCTCGCGCTCGTGTTGTCGGGTGGCGGTGCTCGCGGCGCGTATCACGTGGGGGTGCTCGCCGGGCTGGCGGAGCGGTTGCCCGGCCTCGAGTTCCCGATCCTCTCCGGGATGTCGGTGGGTGCGATCAACACGTTCTACCTCGCCGCCCACCAGGGACCGCTGCCCGCCGCCGTCGCAGGCCTGCGCGCGCAGTGGGACCGCCTGACGAGCGAGGAGGTCTACCGCGTGCGGCCGGCCCGGCTGGCCGGCTCGATGCTCCGCTGGGTGTGGCACAGCGCCACGGGCCGGCGGCGTGGGCCGGTGGCCGTCCACGGGCTCGCCGACACGCGCCCGCTGCGCGCGTTCCTGGCCCAGTGCGTGAATCCGGGGGGCGTCGACGCGAACATCGTCTACGGGCGACTCCGTTCGGTTGCGCTGAGCGCGATGTCGTACACCACAGGGCGTTCCGTCACATTCGTGCAGGGGGCCTCCGACACGCCGACCTGGGAACGGGTCCAGCGCATCGCCGTGCGCACGCGACTCACGCTCGATCACGTGATGGCGTCCGCGGCGCTTCCGATTCTCTTTCCAGCCGTGCACATCGGCGCCGAGTTCTACGGTGACGGCAGCGTCCGTCAGACGGCGCCGCTCGCGCCCGCGCTGCACCTCGGCGCCCGAGCCGTCGTCGCCATCGGGCTGACGACGCCGCGCCGCGCCACGTCCCCTGCACGTGCGGGCGATTACCCGAGCGCAGCGGAGGCGCTGGGCTTGCTGTTCGAGGCCATCTTCCACGACGCGCTCGAGGCCGACGCCGAGCGGCTCGACCGGGTGAACCAGCTGCTCTCCGCGCTGCCGCCGCACATCCCCGCGCCCGACGGCCTGCGACCTGTCGAGCTGCTGCTGTTGCACCCGACCCGCAGTCTGGCCGACCTCGCCGCGGGGCAGGGCCGGCTGCTGCCGCCAGGCGTGCGCCGGATCGTACGCGCGATGGGCGGACAGCGGGACGCGGCGTCGGAGTTCCTCGGTTTCCTGTTGTTCCATCCGCTGCACACGGCTCGCCTGGTGGAGGCGGGATACGACGACGTCCACGCCCAGTGGCCGGCCATCGAGCGATTTTTCGAGAAGCTGGAGCGGACCGGCGACCGGCAGAGTTGAAAATGCCTCCTCGGCCAACTAGGTTACGCTCACGGGGGCGACAGGCTTCGACGGGTTTGGCGAGGATATCGCTGCGTGCCCAGGTCGTCAGTCACCTGGTAAAACCACTGGCACAATTCATAACTGCCAATTCAAACCTGGCACTGGCTGCGTAAGCTTCGGCTTCACGCACCTGCGTGAGTGGCAGCCCGCCTGAGGCGGCGCTCACGTATCGCAAAATCGGGCTGGCGTGACCTGGGGCCCGAACGGGTCGCGTAAGAGTTTCTAAGGGCTCGTCGCTGCCGTGGCCGGCGAGGCGCCGCGGTGGCGAGACCACAAGCCTCGTCTACGCACGTAGTAGCGGTATCGGAGTCATTCTCGGACCGGGGTTCGATTCCCCGCGCCTCCATTTAACTCGGGAAACGGGACACGGGAAACGGGATACGTGTCCCGTTTCTCGTTTCCCGATTCCCGTCAGACGGTTGCCCGCGTTCGGTTAATTACGCCCTGTTCTTCGAGCGCCGCCTGGGCCGCGGCGAGACGAGCGATGGGTACGCGGAACGGCGAGCAGGACACGTAGTTCATGCCCACATGGTGGCAGAACTTCACCGACGCGGGCTCGCCGCCGTGCTCCCCGCAGATGCCGATCTTGAGGTCCGCCCGCGTTCCCCGGCCGAGCCGGACCGCCAGCTCGATGAGCTTGCCGACGCCCTCCTGGTCGAGCACCTGGAACGGGTCGTCCTTCAGGATGCCGTGCTCCACGTAGAACGGGAGGAACCGGCCCGCGTCGTCGCGCGACAGACCGAAGGTCGTCTGCGTGAGGTCGTTCGTTCCGAAGGAGAAAAACTCCGCGTCCTTGGCGATCTCGTCGGCAGTGAGCGCCGCGCGCGGCAGCTCGATCATCGTCCCGACCAGATACGGCACCGCTCGCCCCTCGGCCTGGAACACTTCCCGTGCCACGCGGCGCACGATCTCGGTCTGGCGCCGCAGCTCTTCGACGAGAGCGACGAGTGGGATCATGACCTCGACGGTCACCTTCTTGCCGCGGCTCACGACCCGGCACGCCGCCTCGAAAATCGCCCGGGCCTGCATTTCGGTGATTTCGGGATACGTGATGCCGAGCCGGCAGCCGCGATGCCCGAGCATCGGGTTCGCCTCGACCAGCGAGGCGACGAGCCGCTCCAGCCGGACCGCGGGCAGCTTCATGGCGCGGGCGAGCGTCCCGAGCTCGTCCTTCCCGTGCGGCAGGAACTCGTGTAGCGGCGGGTCGAGCAGCCGGATGGTGACCGGGTGGCCGGCCATCGCTTCGAAAATCCCTTCGAAGTCCTCGCGCTGCATCGGGAGCAGCTTGGCGAGCGCGCGGCGGCGGCCCGCCTCGTCCGGCGCCACGATCATTTCGCGCATCGCCGTGATGCGATCGCCTTCGAAGAACATGTGCTCGGTGCGGCACAACCCGACCCCCTCGGCGCCGAACTCGCGGGCGCGCTTCGCGTCCCCCGGCGTGTCGGCGTTGGCGCGCACCCGCAGCCGGCGATGTTCGTCCGCCCACGCCATCAACTTGACGTAGTGGCTGCCGAGCTTCGGCTCCACCAGCTTGGCGGCTCCGAGCAGCACCCGGCCGGTGGTCCCGTCCACGGTGATGAGCTGACCCCATTTGACGACGCGGCCGTTGGCGCGCAGCCGGCCCGCGGCGGGGTCCACCTCGATGTCCTTCGCTCCCACCACGCAGGTCTTGCCCATCCCCCGGGCCACCACCGCCGCGTGGCTCGTCATGCCGCCGCGCGCGGTGATCACCGCCTGCGCCGCCACAATCCCGTGGAAGTCCTCGGGGGACGTCTCCGGCCGGATGAGGATGACCTTGCGGCCCTCATGGGCCAGCGCCTCCGCCTCGTCCGCGTCGAACACCGCCTCGCCCGTCGCCGCCCCGGGCGAGGCCGGGAGACCTTTCGCGACGAGGGTCACGGACGCGCGCGGGTCGACCATCGGATGGAACAGCTGGTCCAAGTCCTGGGGCGGGACGCGCTGCACCGCCTCGCTGGGCGTGATGAGTCCCTCCTCCACCATCTCCACGGCGCTGCGCACCGCCGCGAGCCCGGCGCGCTGAGCGCGGCGCGTCTGCAGCAGGTACAGGTCGCCGTGCTCGAACGTGAACTCGATGTCCTGCACGTCTCTAAAGTGGCGCTCGAGCTTTGCGGCGATGCGCTCCAGCTCGCGGTACACCTTGGCGAGCTTACCGCGCTTGAGCTTGGCGAGTGACTCGGGGGTGCGGGCGCCCGAGACGACGTCCTCACCCTGCGCGTTGGTGAGCACGTCGCCGTTAAGCACCGCTTCGCCCGTGCTGCAGTCGCGCGTGAACGCGACCCCGGTCCCGGAATCGTCCCCCATGTTGCCGTACACCATCGCGACCACGTTCACCGCGGTACCCAGATCGTCGGGAATGCCGTGCACCCGGCGGTAGTCCGTGGCCCGGCGCGTGCGCCAGCTCTTGAACACCGCCGCGATCGCCCCCCACAGCTGGACCGTGGGATCCTCGGGGAAGGGGAGCCCGCACTTCGCCTGGATGATCGACTTGAACTCTCGCACGAGGGCCTTCAGGTCGTCGGCCGGGAGGTCGATGTCCCGCTCCACCTTACGCCGGCGCTTGAACTCGTCCAGCACCTCCGCGAACGGCTCCTTGCCGAGGTCGAACACCACATCGCCGTACATCTGGACGAAGCGACGATACGAGTCGTAGGCGAACCGAGGGTTCTTCGAGCCGGCGATGAGCCCCTGCACGGTCTCGTCGGTCAGGCCCAGGTTCAGAATCGTCTCCATCATCCCCGGCATGGACACCGCGGCGCCCGAGCGTACCGAAACGAGCAACGGATTGCGCGCATCGCCGAAACGCTTCTTGGCGAGTCGCTCCAGCTGCTTCAGATGGCGATCGACTTCTTCACGCAGATCGTCGGGGAAGGTACCGTGCTCGAGGTAGGCGATGCAGAGTTTGGCGGAGATCGTGAACCCCGGGGGGACGGGGAGGCCCAGGTTCGCCATTTCGGCGAGGCCGGCCCCCTTGCCGCCCAGGATGTCGCGCATCGCCGCCGAGCCGTCGGCGCGGCCGTCGCCGAACGAATACACCCACCGCTCGAGCGCCGGCACGGCGGATCAACTGGGGATGGCGGCGAGGAGCGGGGCGGCGTTGCGGGCCCGCTCGAGATCCTCGGGGATTTCGGTGGGGTAGTCGCCCGAGAAGCAGGCGTGGCAGAAGTCGGCCGGATCGCCGCCCGCCGCGCGCAGCATCCCGTCCAGCGAAAGATACCCCAACGTGTCGACGCCCAAGTGCTCACGGATCTGCATGACGTCGTGGCTCGACCCGATCAGCTCACCTTTGGTGGGCGTATCGATGCCGTAGTAGCATGGGCCCGTGATCGGCGGAGACGCGACGCGGAAATGCACCTCGGCCGCGCCCGCCTGACGGATCAGCTGCACCAGCGCCCGGCTGGTCGTGCCGCGGACGATCGAGTCGTCCACGACCACGACCTTCTTTCCCTGCAGCACTTCGCGGACGGGATTGAACTTGATCTTGACCTTCGCCATGCGGCCGGCCTGGGCGGGATGGATGAACGTGCGGCCGACGTAGTGATTGCGGATGAGCGCATGCTCGAGCTTGGTCCCCGACTCCTCGGAGAAGCCGAGCGCCATGGCGTTGGACGAGTCCGGCACCGAGAACACGCAGTCGGCACCGGGCGCCGGGTGCTCGCGGGCGAGCTCGTGCCCCAGCGCCCGGCGCACCCGGTCCACGGACCGATGGAACACCGTGCTGTCGGGCCGCGAGAAGTACACCAGCTCGAACACGCAGCGGCGCGGCGGCCGCGCGGGCAGGCGGGGGAGCTGATCCACCTCCTCCCCGTGGATGCGCACGAAGTCCCCGGGCTCGAGCTCCCGTACCGGCGTCGCGCCGGTGATGTCGAGGGCGCAGGTCTCGGACGCCACCACCCAGCCACGCCCCAGGCGACCCAGCACCAGGGGCCGAAAGCCGCGCGGATCGACGATCGCGTACAGGGTGCGCCCGACGGTAATGAGGAGCGAGTAGGCGCCCTCCACCCGCTCGAGCGCGTCCAGCAGCTGGTCCTCCGGCTCCCGTGCCTCGGACCGGGCGATCAGGTGCACCAGCACCTCGCTGTCCGAGGAGCTCTGGAACAGCGAGCCCTTGGCGACGAGGTCGGACCGCAGCTGGACCGCGTTCGTGAGGTTCCCGTTGTGCGCGAGCGCCAGCGGCCCTTCGCGGTAGCGGGCGAGCATCGGTTGGGCATTGGCGAGGACGGAGGTGCCGGCAGTGGAGTAGCGGGTGTGGCCGATGGCGACGTCGCCCGGCAGATCGCTCAGGACTCGCTCGTTGAAGATGTCCGAAACGAGCCCCATGCCGCGGTGGGATCGCGCCACGCCTTCCCCATCCACCGCCACCATCCCGCCGGACTCCTGCCCCCGGTGCTGCAGGCTATAGAGGCCGAGGTAGGCGACGCGGGCTGCGTCGGGAACGCCGGTGACGCCGATGATGCCGCACATTTATCCGTCAGTCCCCCATCCGTCGGGATACGCTCGAGAAATATAGCTGCCTGAGACGCTCGACGGGGTGCTCGACGGTCGCGTCGCCCAGCCGCAGGCGGACGGCGCCGCCGCGCGCTGCCACCGTTCCGACCCGCTGCGCGGGCACACCGAGCTCCTGCGCGAGCGCCAGGGCGGCCGTCGCCCGCTCGGGCAGACACGTCACGACGGCACGCCCGTGAGATTCGCTGAACAACAGCTCGTCAGCCGCAAGCCCCAAGCCGTAAGCCGCAAGATCAATGTTGAGGCCGAATCCTGTCTCGTCGTACGGACCACCCATCGCGACCTCCGCCAGCGCCACGCCGAGGCCGCCGTGCGAGCAATCGTGCGCGGAGCGCAGCAGCCCGCGCTCCGCCGCCGCGACGAGGTAGTCCACGAGCCGCCGCTCAACGGCGAGGTCGACCCGTGGCGGCTGTCCGCCCACGAAGCCGTGGAGCGCTTCCCACAGCTGCGACGCGCCCAGCTCGACCCGCGTCTCGCCCAGCACGAAGACCACGTCGCCGGCCGCGCGCGCGTGGCTCCGCACGGCGCGCTCCGCGCGGGACAGGAGGCCGACCATCCCGACCACCGGCGTGGGGTCCACCGCGCCCGCCGGGCTCTCATTGTAGAAGGAAACGTTCCCGCCCGTGACCGGGGTATCGAGCGCCCGGCAGGCGTCGGCGATGCCGCGGCAGCTCTCCATGAATTGGTGAAAGACGGACGGCCGTTCGGGATTCCCGAAGTTCAGGCAATCGGTGATGCCCAGCGGGCGGGCGCCCGTGCACGCGATGTTGCGGGCCGCTTCCGCCACGGCCGCCTTACCCCCCTCGTACGGGTCGAGGAGCGCGTACCGGTTGTTGCAGTCCAGCGTCACCGCAAGGCCGAAATCCGCATTCCGGACCCGAATGACGCCGGCGTCGCCCCCCCCGGGGCCGATCACGGTGCCCGCTTGGACGGTCGAGTCGTACTGCTCGTAGACCCAACGCTTGGATGCGATCGGCGGGTGGTCGAGGAGTTTGAGGAGCACCTCAGCGGGAGCAGGGAGCGGGGAGCGGGGAGCAGGACGCTCCGCGCGCAAACGAGCGATCGCGTCATCCTCACGGGCTTCGGGCGTGTAGACAGGGCAGTCGTCGATCAACCGTTGTCCGGGGATCTCGACCACGACCTGGTCCTGCCATTTCGCCCGGTACATGCCGTCGTCCGTCACGCGGCCGATCGGCGTGGCAGTGAGGTCCCACTTCTCGCCGATCGCCTGGACCTGCGTGATCCGATCGGGCCGCGCGACCACCAGCATGCGCTCTTGTGATTCGGACAGCAGGATCTCGTACGGGGTCATGCCCGGCTCGCGCGTGGGCACGAGCGACAGATCGAGCTCTACGCCCACGCCGCCTTTGGCGGCCATCTCGGCGGACGACGACGTGAGACCGGCGGCGCCCATGTCCTGGATCGCGACGATGTGGCCCGACGCGATCAGTGCGAGACTGGCCTCGAGCAGCAGCTTCTCGGTGAACGGATCGCCCACCTGGACCTGGGGCCTCCGCTGCTCGCTCTCGTGCGTCAGCTCTTCGGAGGCGAACGACGCGCCGTGGATGCCGTCGCGGCCCGTGCGCGAGCCCACGACCAGCAGCACGTTGCCGATGCCGTGCGCCGCCGCCTTGATGAGATCCCGCTCCTTGAGGAGGCCGACGCACATCGCATTCACGAGGGGGTTGCCGCTATAGCTCGGCCCGAAGTCGACCTCGCCTCCCAGCGTCGGAACGCCCACGCAGTTGCCGTAGTCGCCCACGCCCTTCACCACACCAGCAAAGAGGTAGCGGTTGCGCGCCTCGTCCAGCGGGCCGAAGCGCAGGCTATTCAGGACCGCCACGGGTCGGGCGCCCATGGTGAACACGTCCCGCAGGATGCCGCCGACGCCGGTGGCCGCCCCTTGATAGGGCTCGACCGCCGACGGGTGGTTATGCGATTCGATCTTGAATGCCACCGCCCAGCCGTCGGGGAGCCGCAGCACCCCAGCGTTCTCTCCCGGCCCCTGCACGACTTGGGGCCCCGTCGTGGGGAACGCTTTCAGCACCGGCCGCGAGTGCTTGTAGGAGCAGTGCTCGCTCCAGAGCGCGGAGAAGACGCCCAGCTCGGCGAAGGTGGGCGTCCGCCCGAGCAGCGTCGTGATCCGCTGGTACTCGGTGTCGGTGAGATTGTGCTCGCGGACCAGCTGCGGCGTGATGGGGGGGTCGCCCGGGAACGGAGTGGGAGGAGGGGGGGAGGCGCCCCGCGTCACGCGTCCGACGCCTTCGCCCCGGAGACGCCGCGCAGCAGGGCACGGAACACGCGCCCCATGATGTTCGGCTCCGGATGCGCGAGTACGCTCTCCGCCTCGCCCGCGTCGAACCAGACCCCGTGGCAGTGCGTGCATTGATCGATCTGGATGCCGTGCCACTCCCCGCTGATCAGATCGTACCCGCACTTCGGGCACTTCATGTAGTGGGAGCGGCGCTCGGCTTCCGCGGCGGTTTTCCGGACGGCCGCGCGCTGCTGGCGGAGCAGCTCGGCGTCCCGTTTGGCGAAGTATTCCTCCTCGTTTCTGCTGGGCTTGTCGGGCATCGGCCTCAAGGTGTCGAAGGTGATTTCACCGTGAGCGTGTCGCCGCCCGGACGCGCCGGGCCGTGCGGTGGCGTGGCGAAGGGCGAGGACGACTGCCCGCTGTAGCCATGGCCCGGCCAGCGCAACACCGCATCCACCACCTGGCCGGTCTGGAGGAACACCACATCCGCCGTGCCGCAGGTGTATTCGCAGCCGTTCGGGTAATAGAGGTACGTCATATCGCCCTGGCGACGCACGGCGATCGGGGGCCCCCACACCGAGTAGACCTCCCGCTCGCTCATGCCCGGGGAGATCGTGCCGGTGTCGCGGGAGTTGTACGGGACGTCGCGCGCGGGGAGCGGCACGGCGGGCGCCTGCCGGGCCGGCTTCTTGGGCGGGGACGGGGGCGGGGCGGCGACATCCTGCGGCGGCGCCGCGCGCTGTGTGTCGGGGAGCGCCGGCGCAGGCTGGGTCGGCCTCACGCGCTGGCGCGCCGCCGCGATCTTCGCCTTGACCTTCTGCACCTGCTCGTTGATCTGCTTACACCCTGAGGTGGCGATCGTCAACAGCGCGCACATCAACAGCGTGCTGCGTCGCATGTCGAGCCTCCATCGAGTGAAAGACACGGGCTCCGTCCTGGCCGCCCAAGGCCGGGGCGTTGCGGCGCTCCGGGTGCGGCATGATCCCCACCACGTTCCGGGCGGCGTTCGTCACGCCGGCGATCTCGTTGGCCGAGCCGTTCGGGTTGTCCCGCACGTAGCGCCACACCACACAGTTGGTCGCCTCGAGCTCGGCGGCCGTCCGCGAGTCTACCACATACCGCCCGTCGCCGTGCGCCACCGGGATCTCGAGCACTTCACCCTTTTCGTACAGACAGGTGAACGGGGTGTCGGTCTGCTCCACCCGCACCCACACCGGCCGGGACAGGAACCGCAGCCGGACATTTCGCATCAAGCCCCCGGGAAGCAGCCCCGCTTCGCACAGGATCTGGAACCCGTTGCAGATGCCGAGCACCGCGCCGCCGGCGCGCGCGTGCTCGGTCACGGCGCCCATGATGGCGGAGAAGCGGGCGATCGCCCCGGAGCGCAGGTAGTCCCCGTAGCTGAAGCCGCCGGGGAGGATCACCACGTCGGCCTGCCGCAGATCGGTGTCGCGATGCCAGACGAAGTAGGCGTCGGAGCCCGCCGCGTGCGCCGCCGCGAGCGTTTCCGCGTCGCAGTTGGAGCCGGGAAACACGATCACGGCGACGCGCTTCATCGAGCGGCGCCTCCCTCCACGGCGAGGTCATAGTCCTCGGTGACCGGGTTCGCGAGCAAGCGATCGCACATCGCCCGCGCGCGGTCGAGCGCCTCATCGCGCGACGCCGCCTTCACCTCGAACACCAGATGCTTGCCCATCCGCACCCGGGCGACCTCGCCGAAGCCCAGGGCGTGCAGGGCGTGCTCCACCGCCTGGCCCTGCGGGTCGAGCAGGGCGGCGCGGGGCATCACGCGCACCTCGACCCGGAACGCGCTCATCCCTGGCCTCCCCCCTCTCGCCCGCGCGGAGCGATCCCGCGCGCCGGCGGCCCGAACCCCTCGCCCGCCGGCGCGCGGTCGGCGATCACGATCGGGCCCGCGATCTCCGTTTCCTCGTCGTCCGCGTCGACGAGGAAGCCGAGCAGCGTCGCGCGCAGGATGCCGTACACCATGTAGGTGATCCCCAGCGGGAAGAAGAACGCGTCGTGCTCGAGGATGCCGAAGATGAGGATAAACAGGATGGTCGCGAGCCCCAAGAGGCCCTTCAGGGTCCGCAGCCCCGCGCGCGGGAACGTCGCGTAGCGCACGTTGCTCACCATGAGGATGGTGAGGAGGATCATCAGCAGCTGCATCAGGTGATGGCGCGGCAGGAAGCGGAACACCTGCTGATACAGGTCCGTGGTCGTGAACGGAAAGAATGTGGCGAGCGTCATGCCGGCGGCCGGCGACGGCAGACCGATGAAGTAGCGCTTCGCGCGACCGGCCTGGGTGATGTTGAACCGGGCGAGCCGAATGGCGGCCGCCATGACGTAGAAGTAGCAGAAGATCCACTCCGCCTGGCCGCCGGTCGCGAACTCGAGCTGGTAGATGAGAAAGGCCGGCGCGGCGCCGAAGCTCACCACATCCACCAGGCTGTCGAGCTCCGCGCCGAACCGCGTGCCGGTGCGCGAGAGGCGCGCCACCCGGCCGTCGAGCGCGTCGAGGACCCCCGCGAAGAAGATGTACCAGCCGGCGCGATAGAACTCGCCGCGCGACGCCAGCACCATGGACCAAATGCCGAAGAACAGGTTGAACAGCGTGAACAGGCTCGGCACGACGATCACGACGCGCCGCATGCTGGGGCGGGGGAACGGCTTCACGGCGCGTACTCCGCCAACACCGTCGCGCCGGCCTGCACCCGGTCGCCGACGGCCACCCGTACCGTCGATCGGGCGGCGACGGGGAAGAATACATCCACCCGCGAGCCGAACCGGATGATGCCCATCCGCGCTCCCTGCAGCGCACGGTCGCCGGCTGCGCCGTCGGTGACGATGCGCCGCGCGATGAGCCCCGCGATCTGGCGCACGAGCAGAGGGCCGCGCGCGCCGCGCAGCCCGACCGACGCCTGCTCGTTGTCGAGACTGGCCTTGTCGGACGCGGCGTGGAGGAAGCGACCGGGATGGTACCGCACCAGCTCGACCGTCCCCGTCGCCGGATAGCGATTGACGTGCACGTCGAAGACGCTCATGAAGATCGAGATCCGAGTCGCCTGGGTCTTGAGATACGTCGGCTCATCCACTACCCGCACATCCACGATCTTGCCGTCCGCCGGCGCGATCACGTACTGATCGCCGCGCGGCCCGGTGCGGGACGGGTCGCGAAAGAACACGACCAGCCACACCGCCACCAGGAGCACCGGAATCTCGACCGCCCACAGACCTCGCCCCCAGGTGCCCACACCCCAGGCGCCCAACGCTACCAGCGCCCAGCCGGCGAGGATGAAGGGCCATCCCTCGGGTGCGATGCGCATCACGCGGTTGCAAGGGGCTTGCCCGTAATCCGGCGGTACGCCTCCAGGTACCGCTCGCTCGTCGCCTGCACGACCTCCTGCGGGAGCGGCGGCGGCGGTGCGTTGCCGTCCCACTGGCCTTCCTGCTTCAGACCCGCGAGGTAATCGCGCAACGGCTGCTTGTCGAAGCTCGGCTGGCTCCGCCCGGGCGCGTACCGGTCGGCGGGCCAGAACCGGGAGGAGTCCGGCGTCAGGATCTCGTCGATCACGAGGAGGCGACCGTCGGGCGTGCTGCCGAACTCGAACTTCGTATCGGCGATGATGATGCCCCGCGGCGCCGCGTAGCCGCGCCCCGCCTCGTACAGGCCCAGACTCGCGCGTTTGAGCTGCTCCGCGAGCGGACGGCCGAGCGCGCGTACGACATGCGAAAACGTCACGTTCTCGTCGTGGCCCACGTCGGCCTTGGTCGCGGGCGAGAAGATCGGCGGGTCGACCCGGGCGCTCTCGACCAGTCCCGGCACGAGCGGCTCGCCGGCGAGCGTGCCGGCCCTTTTGTATTCGGCCCAGGCCGAGCCGGTGAGATAGCCGCGCACCACGCACTCGAACGGCACAGGGGTGGTGCGACGCACCAACATGGCCCGGCCCGTGAGGGCCTGGTGGTGGTCGGTGAGCGCCGGAATCCGCGCCACGATCTCGTCCGCGTCGGCGGAGAAAAAGTGGCTCGAGAGCACCGTCGCGAGGCGCTCGAACCAGAACGCGCTCAGCTGCGTCAGGACCGCGCCCTTGTAGGGGACGGGCTCCCGCAGCACTACGTCGAACGCGCTCACCCGGTCGCTCGCCACGAGCAGCAGCGTCTCGGCATCGACCTCGTACACCTCGCGGACCTTGCCACGGCGGAGCAGCGGGAGGGGAAGGGCGCTGGCGACGAGCGGAAGCGTCATACGGTGACCTCGGCGGCGGCCGCGGCCGGCGCCACGGCCTCGACGCGGTGGAGCACGTCGGGAAGGACGTGCTCGAGGAATTCGTCCACCTGGCGCGGGGCGCGTCCGGTATACGCCGCGGGATCGAGCTCCACGGGACGGACGGCGATCTTCAGGGCCTTGAACGCCGGATCGCGGGCCAGCCGCTCGAGCAGGTCGTTCGGCGCCCCCTCCTCGGCAACCGCCTGCGCCACGGCGAGACTGTGCGTGCGGATGACCTCGTGCAGCCGCTGGCGGTCGCCGCCCGCCTTCACGCCGCGCATCAGCAGGCGCTCGGTGGCGAGGAAGGGCAGCTGCGCCGCGACGTGGCGCGCGATCACCGGCTCGCGCACCTCGAGCCCGGCAGCCACGTTGGTGGCGAGCACCAGAATCGCGTCGCTGGCCAGAAACGCCTCCGGAATGACCAGCCGGCGATTGGCGCTGTCGTCCAGCGTGCGCTCGAGCCACTGCTCCGCCGCGGTGTGCCAGGCGTTTCCTTCGAGCTCGATGACGAAGCGTGCGAGGCCCGTCATCCGCTCGGCGCGCATCGGATTCCGCTTGTACGCCATCGCCGACGATCCCACTTGGTCGCTCTCGAACGGCTCGAGCATCTCGCCTTCGTGCTGCAACAAGCGCAAGTCAGTGGCGAACTTCGCCGCCGACTGGGCAATCCCCGCCAGGGCCGCGAGCACCTGGGCGTCGAGCTTCCGCGTGTAGGTCTGGCCGGTGATCGGGAACACCCGCGTAAAGCCCATCCGCCGCGCGACCCGGGCGTCGAGCTCGCGCACTTTGTCATCGTCGCCGTCGAACAGCTCGAGGAAGCTCGCCTGCGTGCCGGTGGTTCCCTTGACGCCGCGGAACTGCAGCGTGTCCAGCCGGTGCAGGACCTCCTCGGCGTCGAGCAGCAGCTCCTGCATCCAGAGGGTGATCCGCTTACCGACGGTGGTGAGCTGAGCCGGCTGGAAATGCGTGTAGGCGAGGCACGGCACGTCGCGATAGCGCCGGGCGGGCTTGGCGAGCGCGACCAGCACGGCGGCCACGCGGCCCAGCAACAGCTGCAGGCCCTCGCGCATCAGGATGAGGTCGGTGTTGTCGGTGACGTAGGCGCTCGTCGCGCCGAGGTGGATGAACGGTCGCGCCGCCGGCGCCTGCTCGCCCAGATGGTGGATGTGGGCCATCACGTCGTGGCGGATGCGCTTCTCATGCTCCGCCGCGCGCTCGAGATCGGCGTCGTCCAAGTGGGCGCGCAGCTCCGCGAGCGCTCGCTCGGGAATGTCGACGCCGAGCTCCCGCTCGACCTCCATGAGGGCGAGCCACAGCCGGCGCCACAACCCGATCCGCCGCCGCTCCCCCCACAGGGCCTGCATCGCCGGGGAGGCGTAGCGCTGGGACAGGGGTGAGCTGTAGGTCAAACCGAGGCCTTCGCGCGCGCCGCGACCTTGTGCCAGTCGGCCAGGAACTGCTCCAGCCCGCGATCGGTGAGCGGATGCAGCAACAGCTTCTTCAGGACGTCGGGGGGCAGGGTGGCCACGTCGGCGCCGATCATGGCCGCCTCCACCACGTGCCGCGGATGCCGGATCGAGGCCGCGAGGATCTCGGTGGCGATCTGGTAGTTGTCGAAAATCACCCGCGCCTCGCGGATCACGTCCATCCCCTCCTGACCCACATCGTCCAGGCGCCCGATGAACGGGCTGACATACGCCGCGCCCGCCTTCGCGGCAATCAGGCACTGCACGCTTGAGAAGCACAACGTGACATTGGTCTTGATGCCTGCCTCGGCGAGGCGCCGCACCGCGACCATTCCCGCCTCGAGCATCGGGATCTTCACGACGATGTTGTCCGCGATCTTGGCGAGCTCTTGGCCCTCGCGAACCATGGCGTCGGCGTCCACCGCCACCACTTCCGCGGAGACGGGACCGTCCACCAGGGAGCAGATCTCCTTGAGGACGTCGCGGGGGTCCAAGTCACCCGCCTGTTTCGCGAGCAGCGAGGGGTTGGTGGTGATCCCGTCGATCAACCCGGCCTGGGCCGCCCAGCTGATGTCTTTGAGGCTCGCGGTATCGAGAAAGAACTTCATGGCTCAGGCCTCGGCGTAGAGGTCAGCGGGATAGCGCACCGCCACGAGGTAGAGTCCTTGCGGCGGGGCGGGCGGGCTGGCCGCCTGGTTGTCGGTCGCCGTGAGCAGCCGGGGAAGATCCTCGAGCGGGCGCCGTCCCAGGGCGACGTCCACCATCGCGCCTACGAGAAAGCGCACCATCCGATGCAGGAATCGGTCGGCCTCGATCGTGAACGTCACCCCCGCTCCGTCAGTCCGCGGCGCCCACTGGGCGAGCGCCACGCGGCTGCGATAGTGGGGTCGTCCCGAGCCCGCGCCGGTCGCGGCGAGGCCGCGGAAGTCGTGCTCCCCCGCGAGCAGCTCGGCGGCGCGCGCGAGCAACGCGACATCGAGCGGGCGTCCGAAGGCCCATTCGTACGGCCGCCGGAACGGCGAGCGGGCCGCGTCGTCGGTCCCGATCACGTAGCGATAGCGGCGCGCCAGCGCGCTGTTGCGCGCGTGAAACCCGGGTCGCATCCGGCACACCCGCTCCACCCAGATGTCCCGTGGCAGCAGGGCATTGAGTGCCCGGTACAGCCCGGGCACGTCCTCCGCCCAGCGCCCGCCCGCCAGAAACCCGACGCCCTGGCCCAACGCGTGGACGCCCGTGTCGGTGCGTCCCGCGCCGGTCGCCGCGGTGCGGCGACCCATGAGGCGCTCCAGCACCCCTTCGAATTCCGCCTGCACGGTGCGCCCGTCCCGCTGCCGCTGCCAGCCCGCGAACTGCGCCCCGTCGTACTGCACCACGGCGAGGTAGGGCCGGCTCGTCACGGGCGAAAGATAGGCTGAAACGGAGGGTCAATCAAGGCACGCAACCCGTTGTGGCATTTGACAAAACGCGATTTTTCGGGATAGCTTTGGCAGGCCCGAAACTCCCGAGCCCCGAGCCCCGTGTCGTCCCGCCCCGCGCCCTCCCCGCTGCAGCAAGCGATCGCCGCCCTCGCCGACCGCCGGTCCTTGAGCGAGCCCCAGACGACGGAAGTGTTCGGGGCAGTGATGCGCGGCGAAGCCACGCCAGCCCAGATCGCCGCCCTGCTGATGGGATTGCGGGTGAAGGGCGAGACCCCGGAGGAGGTGGCGGGCGCCGCCCGGGCGTTGCGCGACGCCATGGTGCGCGTGGAGGCAACCGGCGCGCACCTCGTGGACACCTGCGGGACCGGTGGGGGAGCGGTCCCCACCTTCAATATCTCGACCGCCGCCGCGTTCGTCGCCGCGGGCGCCGGTGCGGTCGTGGCGAAGCACGGCAACCGATCGTTCACGTCCAGATGCGGGTCGGCCGACGTGCTCGAGGCGTTGGGCGTGCGGATCAGCCTCGACGCGGCCGACGCGGCCCGCGTGCTCCGCGAGGCCTGCCTCACATTTCTCTTCGCGCCCACCTTCCATCCCGCCATGAAGTACGCCGGGCCGGTGCGCCGCGAGCTCGGGGTCGCGTCCGTGATGAACCTGCTCGGGCCGCTCGCCAACCCCGCTGGTGTGCGCCGACAGGTCGTGGGAGTCGCGGACGCGGACCGCGCCCCGCTCATGGCCGGGGCGCTCGCGCGGCTCGGGGCCGAGCATGCGCTCGTGGTCCACGGCCGGGTCGGCATGGACGAGATCGCGCCGCAGGGCATCACGGACGTATGGGAAGTGCGGAACGGGAGCGTGCGGGTGTGGGAGGTCGATCCGGCGGACCACGGGCTTGCGGTCGACGACGTGGCCGGGCTTTCGGGCGCAGAGCCCCCGGCGAACGCGGCGCGCATCGAACGCCTGCTCGGCGACGGGCGCGAGGACGCGGCCGGACTGGCCGCCCTGCTCCTCAACGCGGGCGCGGCAATCTACGTCGCAGGGCTCGCCGCTTCATATGCCGACGGCGTGGCACGGGCGCGGGAGATCGTGCGTGCCGGCAAGGGCCGGGAGGCCCTCGAGCGACTGCGCCGCGCCACTAATGCCGTGCCAACCGGGGGCGGCTGACCGGTGACTCGTGTCGGCCTACACCAAGTTGGGACGGCACTAGTACTTCCTGATGACGCCCACCACCACACCCTGGACCACGACGTCGCGCTCGTTGACACGGAGCGCCGTCATGGTGGGGTTCGCGGGCTCGAGTCGGATCCACCCGCCCGGCTCACGATAGAACCGCTTGACCGTGGCGCTCGAGCCGTGCACGAGCGCCACCACCGTCTGGCCGTTGTCGGCCTGGTTGCGCTCGTGGACCACGATGAAGTCGCCGTCCTTGATGTGCTCGTCGATCATCGATTGACCGCGTACCTTCAACACGTAACTCCGGCCGCGGCGGGGGATCAGCTCGTCGGGCACCGCGATCGTGTCCGTGCCGCTCACCGCCTCGATCGGCGCGCCGGCGGCGACCAGGCCGTGCAGCGGCAGATCGGTGGCCCCGGTCTGGCCGCGCGGCGGCACGACCTCGATGCCACGGCTCTCGTTGTGAGCGCGGCGGATGTATCCCTTGCGCTCGAGGTTGGTGAGATGCTCATGCACCGTGGCGAGAGAGCGGAACGAGAACCGCCCCGCGATCTCCTCGAAGCTCGGGGCGTAACCCTGCGCACTGATCTGGGCCGAGATGAAGTCCAGGATTTCACGCTGACGGCGTGTGAGCGGCACAATGTCTCCCGAAGGGAAACCGAAGCCAAATCTACCCGAAAATCGACCGAATGCAAGCATGCCGGAAACCAAGCTTGACGCCATTCTCACGGCCACGCGCGACCGCGTCGCGAGCCTGCGGGCGCGGGCGCGGGAGCTCGAGCGCCTGGCGGCCGCGGCGCCCCCGCCGCCCCGGTTCACTCTCGCTCTAGCCGGTCGCGACGTGGGCGTGATCGCCGAGGTCAAGCGCCGCTCGCCGTCGGCGGGGTCGATCCGGGAGGACCTCGATCCGGTGGCGCACGCGCGGGCGTACACGCAGGGCGGGGCCGTGGCGATCTCCGTCCTGACCGACGAGCTGCACTTCGGCGGCTCGCTCGATGACCTGGCCCGTGTGGCAAGTGCCGTGCGGGTGCCGGTGCTGCGCAAGGACTTCATCCTGGACGAGCTGCAGCTGTATGAAGCGCGGGCGGCGGGGGCGAGCGCCGTGCTCTTGATCGTACGGGCGCTCACCGCCGATGGACTGCGGGCGCTGGCGCGCGCCGCGCGTGACCAGGGGCTGGGAATCCTGGTGGAGGTGCATTCGGCAGGCGAGCTCGAGTTGGCGCTCGCGGTGGACCCGACCGCCGTCGGCGTGAACAGCCGCGATCTCGCCACCTTCGCGGTGGATCTCGGTCGCGCCGAGCGGCTGGTGGCGCTGGTGCCGGGCGGAGTTCCCGTGATCGCCGAGAGCGGGATCGCCACCCGCCCGGACGTGGAACGGATGGCCGCGGCGGGGGCGGATCTCGTGCTGGTCGGCACGTCGGTGGCGGGGAATGTCGATCCAGAAGGAGCGGTGCGAGAGCTGACGGGCGTGCGGAGACAGGGGAGGGGACGGTGATGCAAGTGCGGAATGCGGAATGCGGAGTGCGGAATTGCAGGGCCAGTTCGATCCCCAGGGCGGGCCCATGCGCACGACCGCCGCGCGATCGATTCCGCATTCCGCACTCCGCATTCCGCATTCGGGGCGGCTCGCGGATCGGAGATTTGCATGGCAACTGAAGCCGGCGCACACACGGCAGGTCGGTTTGGACCGTACGGCGGTCGCTACGTCCCCGAGACCCTCATGGCGGCGCTCGAGGAGCTCGACCGTGTGCACGAGGCGGCGAAGCGCGATCCGACCTTCTGGACGGAGCTCGACGCACTGCTCAAGGACTACGTCGGCCGGCCCACGCCGCTGACCGAGGCGCCCCGCCTCGGGGCGCAGGTGGGTCCCGGGGTGGTGGTCGCCCTCAAGCGCGAAGACCTGAACCACACGGGGGCGCACAAGATCAACAACACGATCGGGCAGGCCCTGCTCGCCCGCCGGATGGGGAAGCGCCGCATCATCGCCGAAACGGGAGCGGGCCAGCACGGGGTGGCCACGGCCACGGTGTGCGCGCGGTTCGGGCTCGAGTGCGTCGTCTACATGGGCGAAGAGGACATGCGGCGCCAGCGCTTGAACGTATACCGCATGGAGCTGATGGGAGCGCGGGTGGTGCCCGTGACGTCGGGCACGCGAACACTGAAGGACGCCACCAACGAGGCACTGCGCGACTGGGTCACGAACGTCACCACCACCCACTACATCATCGGCTCGGTGGTCGGTCCCGATCCGTTCCCGCGCGTCGTGCGCGATTTCCAGTCGGTCATCGGCCGCGAGGCGCGGGCCCAGGCGCTGGAGCGTTGGGGCAAGCTGCCGCGCACCGTGGTCGCGTGCGTCGGCGGCGGCTCGAACGCGATGGGCATCTTTTCGGCGTTCCTCGACGACCGTGACGTGGCACTCGTCGGCGTGGAAGCAGCCGGGGAGGGGCTCGAGAGTGGTCGTCACGCGGCTTCGCTGGGGCGCGGGCGGCCCGGCGTGTTTCACGGCAGCCTGAGCTACCTGCTCCAGAACGCCGACGGCCAGGTCCAGCCGGCGCACAGCGTGTCCGCGGGCCTCGACTACCCGGGGGTCGGGCCCGAACACGCTTACCTGAAGGACAGCGGACGGGTATTGTATGATGCAGTGACCGACCAGCAGGCGCTCGAGGCGTTCGCCTCCCTGTCCCGACTCGAGGGGATCCTGCCGGCCCTGGAGAGCGCCCACGCCGTCGCCTGGGTGCTGGCGCACCGCGGGGAGTGGCACGCGGGCGACATCGTCTTGCTGAACTTGAGCGGCCGGGGGGACAAGGACGTCGCCATGGTCGCGGAACTCACGGGAGCCGCCACCTGACCAACGCGCCCGTACCCGAGCTGGCGTTGCCGCCGCAGCAGGTCGAAGAGCTGCTGCAGGTCCTGTCGAAGGGGATCCGGGCCACCCAGCTCTACCTGCCGAACAACCCCGTCTATCAGCGCGCCGTCGACAACATCCGGGCGTCGTTTCGCCAGATCTGGCAGGCGACCGACGATCTCGTGTTCGACGTCGGGGAGACCGAGCTGCGCTGGGAAGACAACGTCGTCTACAACCAGGAGCAGCGCGGTGAGAGCATCGCCTGGACGCTCTACAAGGACGGCGTCCGCTCGCTCGCGTTCAAGCCGGGCGTCGAGGAAGCGGAGATCGTGAGCTTCCTGGGCGTGTTGCAGCGGGCGCGCAACCTCCAGGCCGATGCCGCCGACGACCTGCTGACGCTGCTCTGGGCGCAGGACTTTCAGTTCGTCAGCTACACGTTCCGGGAGCTCGCCAGCGAGAACGCGGCGCCGATCGAGGCGGGCGAGACCATCACGTCGGCGCCGCCGACCGACTTGCGCCGCGCCGTGGAGGACGAGGCGCCGCCCAAGCGCGACGGCCTGGTGTCGATCGACGACTTCGACACCACGCTCTACTTCCTGGAAGACGGCGAGGTCGCGTACCTCAAGAAGGACGTCGAGCGGGAGTACTCGCAGGACCTGCGCCGCAACGTCCTGTCGATGCTGTTCGATCTGCTCGAGCTGCAGACCTACGGCACCGTCCGGGCCGAGCTGATCTCGATCGTCGAAAACTTCATCCCCTACCTGCTCGGCGCCGCCGACTTCCGCTCGGTTGCCCTCATTCTGCGGGAAACGCGCGCCATCCTGCAGCGGGCCCGGGAGCTGATCCCCGAGCACCGCACGACGCTCGAGGGCCTGCCCGCCCGCCTGTCGCAGCACGACGCGCTGTCGCAACTCCTCCAGTCGCTCGATGAGGCGGCGGTCCATCCCACCGAGGACGAGCTGTCCGAGCTGTTCCAGGAGCTCCGCCCCGAGGCGCTCTCGACGCTGATGGTGTGGGTCGCCAAGCTCCACGACGAGCGCGTGCGAGAGCTGGTGCAGGCCGCCGCCGCCCGGCTGGCCCAGGGGAATACGGGTGAGGTGCTCAAGGCCCTGGCCAGTGAGGACGGCGCCGCCCAGCTGGAAATGGTGAAGCTCGCGGGGCGCTTGAAGCTCCCGGGGGCACCGGAAGGCATGGAGCGGCTGCTCGCATCGGAGGATCGTGTGCTCAAGCTCGCCGTAGTCGAGGCGCTCACGGCGATCTCGAGCCCTTCGGCCATGCGGCTGCTGGAGAAGGCGATCGACGATGCCGACCGCGACGTCCGCATCGCCGCCGTGCGGTTTCTCGGATCCCGCGGCTACCGTAACGCGGCAGCCCGCGTCGAATCGATGGTCACGGGCTCCAAGCTCCGGAACGCCGATCTCACCGAGAAGATGACGTTCTTCGAGGCGTTCGGGGCCCTGGTGGGAGCCAAGGGAGTCCCGGCGCTCGAGAAAATGCTCGCCGCCAAAGGACTGCTCGGAAGGAAGGAAGATCCCGAGACCCGCGCCTGCGCTGCGATGGCGCTCGGGAAGGTCCGCACGCCGGAGGCACGGGCAGTGCTCGAGCGTGCGGCCCAGGATAAGGATCCGCTGGTGCGCAACGCGGTCACGCGGGCGCTGCGCGAGGTCGGCGCATGACCGCCGGCGGCCCCGCCCCCCCGGGCCCCCCCCGCGGCTCGATCGCCGAGACCGTCCAGACGACGGACGGATTCCTGCGCCACGCGGGGCGGGACTTTCTGGTCGTCCTCTACACGGCGGTCCGCTCCCTCAAGCTCTATCCGATCGAGAACGCCCAGGTGCAGAAGGCGCTGGACGATCTGACCGCCACGACGAAGCACCTGCTGGACGTGGAGAAGGAGATCGAGCTGCGGATGCAGGGCGAGTTCATTTTCGTCAATTCCACGCGCCTCCGGCTGGATCTCGACAACTACGCGTCGTTCTCTCACATCCTCGGCGTGCTACGCCAAAGCGGCATCGGCGCGGTTCGCATCGACGAGGGCGTGGAGCGCAAGCAGCTGCAGATCTTCGTCTCGCTGCTGCTGTCGTACGCGGCGAAGGAGGTCACCGCGACGAAGGTCTTCGAGCTCGCGCAGAGGCTGTCGGACGCCGGCGTGACCCACATCGGCGTCGAGCCCCCCCTCGAGACCGACGAAGATGCCGAGGACGAGGAGCGGCAAAAGGAAGCGGCGAAGCGCACGTACGCGCGGTCTGTGGCCGTGACGAAGGAGGTCATCAACTCGATCCGCATGGGCCGGACGGCCAACGTGAAGAAGGTGAAGCGGGCCGTGCAGGCGATCGTGGATCAGGTCCTGAACAACGAGGCCTCGCTGATGGGCCTCACCACGCTGCGGGACTACGACGAGTACACGTTCACGCATTCCGTCAACGTCTGCATCTTCTCGGTCGCCCTCGGCCGCAAGCTCGGCCTCACCAAGCTGCAGCTCTACGACCTGGGCATGGCCGCCTTGTTCCACGACGTGGGCAAGTCGCGCGTGCCGCTCGAAGTCCTGAACAAGCAGGGCGGCTTGAGCGACGAAGAGTGGCGCATCATGCAGGCGCACCCGTGGCTTGGCGTGCTCACGCTGTTCGGGCTGCGGGGCTACGGCGAGATCCCCTATCGGGGCATGATCGTCGCCTACGAGCACCACATGAAGACCGACCTCACCGGCTATCCCAAATCGCTGCGGCCGCGCGACCTGTCCATCTATTCGAAGATCGTCGCCGTGGCCGACGGGTTCGACGCCGCCACGAGCCGGCGCGTGTACCAGACCGTGCCGATCCAGCCGGATCAGGTGCTCAAGGAAATGTGGGAGAACCCGCGGCGCGGCTACGATCAGATTGTCGTGAAGGCGTTCATCAACCTGATCGGCATCTATCCCGTGGGGACGTGCGTCATCCTCGACACGTACGAGGTGGCGCTCGTGCACAGTGCCAATCCGGACGTCACCCATGTGCATCGGCCGGTGGTCCGCATCGTGACCACGCCCGAAGGCGGAATCCAGCACCCCGGATTCCTCGCCGATCTCGCGCAGCGCGATGCCGAAGGCAATCATCCCCGCTCGATCGTGAAGGTCACCGACCCCATCAAGTACGGCATCAACGTCAGCGACTACTTTGTCTGAGCATCCGATCGCCGCGCGCTGGCGGGCCATCCGGGAAAATGCAGGGATGCGGCGCGCGGCGCTCATTCCGTACCTGACCGCGGGGTTTCCGACGCCCGAGCTGTCGCTCGAAGCGCTGCGGCTCGTCGCCGCGGCGGGTGCGGACTTCGTGGAAGTGGGGGTCCCGTTCTCGGATCCCCTGGCGGACGGGCCCACCATCCAGCGCTCGACCCAAACCGCGCTGGACCAGGGCATGACGGTGCCGCGCGTGCTCGACCAGATCCGCCGCGCCGCGCTCGAGATTCCGGTGGTGGTCATGACCTACTTGAACCCGCTCATGGCCTTCGGGCTCGAGCGCTTCGTGCGCGAGGCGGCCGCCGCCGGCGTGTCGGGGTTGCTGCTCACCGACTTTCCCGCCGGCGCGGATCCCGCCCTCGAGGCAATGGTGCAGGCGAGCCCGCTCGCGCTGATCCGCCTGATCGCCCCTACCACGACGCCCGATCGCCTGACGCGCGCCGTGCGGGGCGCGAGCGGCTTCCTGTACCTCATCTCCCGCCTCGGCGTCACGGGCGTGCGCGATCAGGTGCCTGCGGACCTAGCCGAGCATGCCGCACGCGTGCGGGCGGCGAGCGCGCTCCCCCTCGCGGTGGGGTTCGGGATCAGCACCCCCGCACAGGCGCGTGCCACGGCGCAACTCGCGGACGGCGTCGTCGTGGGCAGCGCGATCGTGGACGCGTTGGCAACGGGCGGGGTCGGCGCCGCCGAGCGTCTGGTCCGCCAGCTCGCCGCTGCGCTCCGGGAGGGCACCGGGTGACGGCGAACCGCCTGGTCACGATCTACAGTCGGGCGCTCGCCATCGGCGGGACGCTCGTGCTGTGCGCGGCGCTCATCGTGGACCCGCGCTGGACCGGGCAGCCGCTGGAAGTGTTGGGACTGCTCGTCGCGGCTCTGCTGCTGCGCGGCGGGCAGGTGCCGCTGAGCAAGTATTCCTATCTCACCCAGACGGGATTGGTGGCGCTGGCGGGGAGTCTCGTGGTGGGCGCGCCCGCGACCGCGCTCGCGCTGGCGGGCGGCGTGCTCGGCGCGGACTGGTTGTGGCAGAAGAAGATGTTCCTCGCGGCGCTCGTGAATGTGGGCCGCGAGGTGATCGCCCTGCTCGGCGCCTACGGCGTCTACGCCGGCGCCGTGCGGCTCTCAAGCGTGACGACGCCCGGATTGCACGTGGAGCTCATACCCGCGCTGTTCTTCTTCTGTCTCGCGTACTTCGTCATCAGCCGGCTGCTGTTCTACTTCGCCCTGGTCATCCGCGGCAAACTCGAGCAGGACGAACGCCTCCTCATCCTGCGCTACGAGTGCATCGGGTACGGCGCGACGGTGATCGCCACCGGGATCGTCGTGGGCACGGTGAGCTACTGGCCGCCGCTCGCGTGGGTGTTCGTGGCGGCGGCCCTCGGCGCCCTGGGGTTGCTCTTCAAGCACACCCTCGAGGAGGCGATCGCCGCCGAGGAGCTGAACAAGATCCACGCGATGGAAGCCGTGATCACGAGCAACATAAGCCTCGAGGACTCGTTCGCCCGGATCGAGCGGCTCGCGCATCGCCTGGTCGACTGGGGCGACTTTCGCATCTACCGGCGTCAGGAGGGCGCGCTCCGCCTCGCCTATCGCGGGCAAATCGGGCGCGCGGAGCGCGGCGAGCCCACGCCCGATACCGCCGCGGTGCGCGAGCACGTCACCCGGACCGGCGAGGCTGTCGTCATCCACGACGTGACCCGCGACAAGCGCATCGCCGACGCGCCGCTCGTGGTACAGAGTCTGGTCATGGTACCGCTCAAGTTCGGCGAGCAGGTGATCGGGACCCTCGAGCTCGAGCACCACAAGCGCAAGGTGTACCGGGGGAAGGACGTGATCACGATCAACACGTTCGCGAACCAGCTCGCCACCGCGATCCACATCACCGAGCTGCGCCGGCCGCTGGTCGAAACCGTGGAGCGGCTCACCCAGCAGCTCGCGACGCTGGCGCGCGCGGCCCTGTCGATGCGCGAGGCCGCCGGCGCGGTGGCCCAGTCCACCGGCCTGATCCGCCAGGGCGTGCTGGCGGAAGAAGGCGAAGTCTCCGGGGGGCTCGAAGCCACGGAGAGCCTGGCGCGGGTGTCGCGGCGCGTATCGGAGGACGGCACCGAGGCGGCGCAGGCGTCCAGCACCGCGAGCGAGGTCGCCAACAAGAATCGCCACCAGATCCGCGACGCGATCGGCCGACTCGTGGCCCTCAAGGCGTTCGTGGGCGAGGCTTCGAGCAAGGTCCAAGGGCTCGGGCAGGTGAGCCGGCGCATCACGGGGTTCATCGCGTCCATCCGCGAGCTGGCCGACATGACCAACCTGCTGGCGTTGAACGCCGCCATCGAAGCCGCACGGGCGGGCAAGCACGGCAAGGGGTTCGCGGTGGTGGCCGAGGAAGTGCGCCGGCTGGCGGAGCAGAGCTCGAGCGCCGCCCTCGAAGCGGGCGAGCTGGTGCAGGACATCCACCGGCAGGTGGGCGAGGTCGTCGAGCAGATGCGTCGCGGACAAGTCAACGTGGGCGGCGTGGAGGAGCTCTCCTCCGCGGCGCTCGAGGCGTTGGACGCGATCGTCGCGGCGACGGCCGAGGCGACGTCGCACGCCCAGCGGATCGCCGCCGCCGCGGGTGACCAGGACAAGGCCTTCGGCAAGCTGCGCCAGCGCATCCACGCCGTGGCCGAGATTGCGGGGAAGAACCGCGCCGAGGCGGACGACGTCGCGACGCGCGCCGACGAAGCGGCGCGGGGGCTCACCGACCTCGAGCGCGCGACCCGAGAGCTCGAGGAGGTTGCGGCGATGCTGCGGGAGCTGACCCGCGGCTTTGCGAGCATCGCGTAGCCCGCTTACCATTCCCGCGTGGGCAAGGGAGAGGCGGAGCGCGTGTACGTGGCGCTGGGCTCGAACGTCGGGGATCGCGCCGCGCATCTCGCGCACGCGCGGGCGCGGCTCGCGGCCCTGCCGCGCAGCCGCCTGCTCAAGGAGTCCCGCGTCGAGGAGACCGCCCCCCTCGGACCGGTGCCGCAGGGGCCCTATCTCAACCAGATGGTGCTGCTCGAGACCACCCTCGAGCCCGCCGCGCTGCTCGTCCAGTTGCACGCAATCGAATCGGAGCGCGGTCGCGAGCGCCGGGCGGGGGTTCGCTGGGGACCGCGGACCCTGGACTTGGACATCGTCCGCTTCGGCGATCGGGTGGTGCGCGAGCCCGAGCTCGTGATCCCGCACCCCGAGCTTCCGAACCGCCCTTTTTGGCAGCGCGAGCTGGCGGAGCTCGAGGCCGCTCCCGCGCCGCGCCCGACTCCCCATGGCTGACGAGACGAAGTCCGTCACGACCCACGAGCTCCTCGCCATGAAGGAGCGCGGCGAGCGCATCGTCGTGCTCACGTGCTACGACGCGCTGTTTGCGCGCCTGCTCGACGCATCGGGGGTGGACGTCCTGCTGGTCGGGGACTCGGTGAACCAGGTGCTCGCGGGGGCGGAGACGACGCTCTCCGCCACACTCGAGCAGATGATCTATCACACGAAGATCGTGCGGCGCGGCGCCGTGCGCGCGCTGGTGGTGTGCGACATGCCCTTCCTGACGTATCAGGTCACCCCCCAGGAGGCGATCCGGAACTGCGGGCGCGTCATGCAGGAGACCGCCTGCCACGCCGTGAAGCTCGAAGGTGGAGCACCGATGGCGGAGACGGTGCGGGCGCTGGTGGACATCGGCATACCCGTGATGGGCCACCTGGGTCTCACCCCCCAGTCGGTACACGCATTGGGCGGGTACCGCGTGCAGGGACGCGACGAGAAGACCGCCGAGCGGCTGAAGGCCGATGCCAAAGCCCTGGAGGAGGCGGGCGCCTTCTCCGTCGTGCTGGAACTCGTCCCCGCGCCGCTCGCATCGCAGATCACCAAGTCCTTGAGGATCCCCACCATCGGCATCGGCGCTGGGCCCGCCTGCGACGGCCAGGTGCTGGTGCTCCCCGATATGCTGGGGTTGAACGACCGGTTCACCGCCAAATTCGTGAAGCGCTATGCGGCCCTCGCGGAGGACGTGCGGGAGGCCGTGAAGCTGTATGCCGCCGAAGTACGCGAGGGCCGCTATCCCGGCCCGGAGCATTCGTTCCCGAAATGAGTGATGAGTGACCTGTCGCGGCGGGATTTCGTCGCGATGCTGGCAGCCGCAGCCTGGACGCCCCTCGTGCCGCGCCGCCTCCCCAAGGTGACGGCCGTCGGCTCGCAAGGTGGTGCGCCCGGGTTTCGGGTGCGAACGATCACCGCGGGCACGAACCTTCAGAGCTTCGCGGACACCCGAGCCCTCGACGCCGCGCTGGCCACTCTCAAGCGGGCGAAGCAGGCCGTCACGGACGCCGGCTACGAAGTGCAGACCGTCCGCATCGCGACCCAGCCGTTGCTCGAAGACGCCGGAGGTCGCGCGCGCGCGGGTGCCTTGACAGCCCTTCAGGCGCTCGACCGCGCCCTGGTCGCCGAGTCCGCGCTTTTGAGCATCGGGCCCGTGCTCGCGCCTGACGGTGATGATCCCGATTTCGCCGCGTGGGCCGCCGAGCTCGCCCGCACGACACGCAACGTCAGTTTCACGGTGCGGGTCGCGTCGCCCGAGCGCGGCACGTCGCCGCGGGGGGTCACGGCCGCTGGCGACGCGATGGTGGCGATCGCGCGCGCCACGCCGGGAGGCATCGGGAATTTCCGGTTCGCCGCCGCCGCCAACGTGCCCGCCGGGACGCCGTTCTTTCCCGTCGCGTACCACAGCGGGTCGGACGCCATGGCCATCGGTCTCGAATCGCCTCCGTTGCTGTCCGTTGGACTCGCCGGAGCCAACACCCTGGAGGAGGCCAAACGGCAGCTCACGGAGTTGCTCGAGTCCCGGCTCGGGCCGCTGGAGCGCCTGGTGCGGGATATCGCCCGCCGCGAACGGCGGGGCTACACCGGCATCGACGTCTCGCCCGCGCCGGGCAAAGACGCGAGCATCGGGGCGACCATCGAGGCGCTCACCGGGGTCCCGTTCGGGGCGCCTTCGACGCTCGCCGGGTGCGCGGCCATCACGGACGTGCTCAAGAGCCTGCGGGTCAAAACGTGCGGGTATTCGGGGCTCATGCTCCCTGTGCTGGAAGATCCGGTGCTGGCACGACGCGCGTCGGAGGGGCGGTACAGCGTGCGAGATCTGCTCCTCTATTCCAGCGTCTGCGGCACGGGGCTCGATGTCGTGCCGCTGCCGGGCGACAGTCGGGCGGACCGCTTGGCCGCCCTCATCGCGGACGTGGCGGCCCTCTCCACCAAGCTCCGCAAGCCCCTCTCCGCTCGGTTGTTTCTGGTTCCGGACAAGGCGCCTGGTGAGATCGCGCACTTCAACGATCCCTATCTCACCGACTCGGTCGTGCTCAAGGCGGAATAGCTCGTCAGGCGGCGCGACGACCCGAACCCGTATATCCTCCGTCTTCCTGATCCGGGCTCCACGTGGAGTGCCTTCGCCACGGCCCTACCCAAGCCGCGGGGTCCGTCGTTTGCTTTAACCCGCCATGCACGAGCTCACGAGTCCGAAGGACATGCGCGCCTGGTCGCGCGCCGAGCGCGCCCGGGGCCGCCGCATCGGGTTCGTGCCGACGATGGGGTTCCTGCACGAAGGACACCTGCAGCTGGTGGATCGGGCGAAACAACGCGCCGACCGGACGGTGATGAGCATCTTCGTGAACCCCCTCCAGTTCGGCCCCACGGAGGACCTGGGGCAGTATCCACGCGACCTGGAGCGCGACCGCCGACTCGCCGGCGAGCGCGGGGTCGATTGTCTGTTTGTACCGGAGACGCCGGCGATGTACTCCTCGGAGCCGTTGGTGCGGGTGAGCCCGGGGCCCATGGCCGAAACGCTCGAAGGCGCCGCCCGGCCGGGGCACTTCGCCGGGGTCCTCACGGTGGTCACCAAGCTGTTCCACATCGTCGAGCCCGACATCGCGGTGTTCGGGCGGAAGGACTTCCAGCAGGCGATGCTGGTGCGGCGCCTGGCGGCGGACCTGGACTTCGGGCTGGAGATCGACGTCGCGCCCACGGTGCGCGAGCTCGACGGCCTGGCCCTCTCGTCGCGCAACACCTACCTGAAGGGCGACGACCGCCGCGCGGCGCTCGCGCTGTCGCGCGCGCTGCGCGCCGTGGAGCAGGCCTGGCGCTCGGGGGAAGCGGACCCGAAAGTGCTCCAGCGACGCGGCATGCAGACGCTCATGGCCCCGGGCGTCAGCCCGGAGTACTTGGAGCTCGTGGACGAGCGGCTTCGTCCCGTCGCCCGCGCCGACGCGCGCACGGTGGTGGTGATCGCGGCGCGTGTCGGCACCACACGCCTGATCGACAACGTGGTGCTGGGGGAAGGAGTGGCGAGCGATGTCTCCGTCCGTGCGTCGTGAGATCCCCGGGCTGAAGCCCGGGATCATCGCGACGAACTCACGGTGACTCTCCCGGCCTGGGCCGTCGTGACTCCGGAGCGTCGCGCGCACGTCGAGCGTGTGGCGGCGCTCCTAGCCACGTGGGCGACCGCGATGCACGCACCCGAGGGCGAGCGCGCCCGCTGGCTCAAGGCGGCGTGGCTGCACGACGCGCTGCGCGACGCACCCGCGGCAAACGAGCTCGCCCACGGCCCGCTCGCCGCCGAGCGCGCCGCGCACGAGGGCGAGACCGATCGGGGCGTGCTGGACGCGCTGCGCTACCACTCGCTGGGGTGGGCGCAGTGGGATGACGTCGGCAAGATGCTCTATCTGGCGGATTACCTCGAGCCCGGGCGACCGTTCGAGCAGGACCTCCGGCGCTCGCTCGCGGCACGTGTGCCCGAGGAGCGCGACGCGATCCTGAAACAGGTCGCCGCCCGCCGCATCGCGCGGGTGATCGACGGCCGCTGGCCGCTTCTCCGGGAGACGGTGGACTTCTGGAACGCGCTCGTCGGATACTGATCGCCTGCGCGACGGCGCTCGCCGCCTGCCGCGGAGACCGGGGGGGGGGCAACGCCGCGCTCCCGGTGCCCGGGGGAGCAGGAGGGGAGCTGCGGGTGACGGTGGAGGTCCTGAACGCGAGCGGCACGCCGGGGCTCGCGAAAGTCGGGACGCGGATGCTCCGGCGCGCCAGCATCGACGTGCTCACCTATGGCAACGCCCCGGAGACCCTGGGAACGCTCGATTCGACGCGCATCGTGGTGCGCCGGGGAACCGAAGAGGTGGGGCGACGGGTGCGGCGGGCGTTGGGCCTGGGCCGGGTGGTCGTGCAGCTGGACAGCGCCCGGCTACTCGATGCGAGCGTGCTCCTCGGTGCGGACTTTACGCCGCGCCTCGAGTTCCACCCGTAGCTGCCCGCACGCGGCGCTGATATCGAGCCCGCGGCTGCGGCGCAGCACCGCCTCCACCCCCTGCCGCCGGAGCCGCCGCTCGAACGCAAGCATCTGCGCCCGGGGACTCGGCGAGAGGTCCGGCGCCCCCCCCGGGTGAAGCGGCAGCAGGTTCACCAGCGCGCCCAGCGGCCGCGCGAGCTGCGCCAGCTGATCCGCCTGCTCGAGCGCGTCGTTCCGTCCCCCGATGAGCACGTACTCGAGCGTCACGCGGCGACGGAATCGCGCCAGCGCCGCGATGACCGCCGGCAGCGTGTACTTCCGCTCGATGGGCATCAGCTCGTGCCGCAGCTCCGATGTCGGCGCGTGCAGCGAGAGGGCGAGCCGAAACTGCTCCGGCCGTTGCGCGAGCTTCGCGAGATTCGGCAGGATGCCGACCGTCGAGACCGTGACGTGCCGCGCCCCGATCCCCAGTCCCTCGGCGTGGTTGAGAATCGTGAGCGCGCCGTCGACGGCGTCCCAGTTGAGCAGCGGCTCGCCCATGCCCATGAAGACGACGTTAGTCGGTTTCAGCGCGGCGTCGAGCAGCATCACCTCGCGCACCTGGCACACGATCTCCGCTACCGACAGGTTCCGCCGAAAGCCCATCCGCCCCGTCGCGCAGAACACGCACCCGAGTGCACAGCCGACCTGGGACGAGATGCAGAGCGTGCGCCGCTTCCCCTCGGGGATCAGCACCGACTCGACCGCCTCGCCGTCCCCCAGATCCCAGAGGTACTTCTCCGTGCCGTCTCGGGAGACCTGACGCGTCGACAGCGGCAACCGGCGCAGCGGAAGCGTCTGAGCGAGAGCCCGCCGCAGCGTTGCCGGCAGCTCGGTGGCCTCGTCCCACGATCCGACCGGCCGCTGCCACAGCCGGGGGAGAATTTGTCGGGCGCGATACGCGGGCTCGCCGCGCGCTTCGAGCCACTGGGCGAGCGCCGCGCGCGCCGGGTCGGGGACGAGGCTCAGCAAATCGACCATGTAAGTGCCGCTCGGGAAATGTGTTGCACGTCAAACCTAACTTAACTATCTTCAACCGCTTAGGACACTTGGATCATTGTGCGCCTGTCCGAGCTTTTGACCCCCGCTCGCATCCTGGTCCCCCTGCACGCGACCGACAAGGAGGGGGTGCTCCGGGAACTCGTGGACGTGGCGGCCGTTGGCAACGGGGGGCCCTCCGAGGAAGTGCTGGGAGCCATTCTCGAGCGGGAAAGGCAGTTCCCGACAGGCATCGGCTACGGGGTCGCCGTGCCCCACGGGAAGACGCCGGTCCTCTCTGCACTGGTGGTGGTGGCGGGAACGACGCCGGCACCGGTGCCCTATGAAACGATCGATGGCGAGCCGGTGCGCCTGTTCTTTCTCTTGGCGGGCCCGGAATCGTGCGCCGGGGCGCATGTCAAGGCGTTGAGCCGTATCTCGCGGCTCGTCCGTCGCGAGCCGGTGCGGGGCAAGCTCTTGAGCGCCCGCACTCCCGAAGAATTCTACCGCGTGGTGTGCGAGGCGGAGGTACCATAGACAACGTCAGTGCCACGTCCAGACGTACGCACCGCTGCGGCGAGCTCCGCGTGCAGCACGTGGGGCAACGCGTGCGGTTGGGTGGCTGGGTGCACCGTCGGCGGGATCTCGGGGGAATCCTGTTCGTCGACCTCCGCGACCGAGCGGGGATTGTCCAGGTCGCGGTCGGACCGGGAGCGCCGGAGGAGGTGCGCCGTGTGGCCGGCGGGCTCAGCGGCGAGACGGTTGTCGAGGTCGAGGGCCAGGTGACGGCGCGCCCGGCCAACATGAAGAACCCCGAGCTCGCCACCGGCGACGTAGAGGTGCAGGCGACGCGGCTCGCGGTCGTGGGCCCGGCCGTGACGCCGGCGATCCCGGTGGCGCGAGGGAAGGGCGAAGAGCTTCCGGCCGAGGAGCTGCGGCTGAAGTACCGCCATCTGGATCTGCGGCGGCCCGAGATGCAGAGCAACTTGATGCTGCGCCACCGCCTGCTCCAGCGGGCGCGCCGGACGCTATGCGATCTGGGCTTTCTCGAGATCGAGACGCCGGTGCTCACCAAGCCGACCCCGGAGGGTGCGCGCGACTACCTCGTGCCGTCGCGGGTGCACCCGGGGGAGTTTTACGCCTTGCCGCAGTCGCCCCAGATCTACAAGCAGCTGCTCATGGTGTCCGGCTTCGACCGCTACTTCCAACTGGCGCGCTGCTTCCGGGACGAGGACCTGCGCAACGACCGCCAACCGGAGTTCACGCAGATCGACCTCGAGGCGTCGTTCGTGGGGATGGAAGACGTGCTCGGCTACGTCGAGGCCGTGCTGGTCGCCTTATGGGACGAGGCGGGCCACAAGATCGCTCGGCCGTTCCCGCGCATCACCTGGCGCGAGGCGATGGAGCGGTACGGCACCGACAAGCCCGATCTGCGCTACGAGTTCCCGATCGCCGACTGGACGGCGCAGGTGAAGCCGCTCGCCGTGCCCTTCTTCCAATCCGCGCTGAAGGATGGCGCGCGCGTGCGGGGCCTCGCGGTCAAGGGCGGCGGCGGGCTATCGCGCAAAGACGTGGACCAGCTCGCCGAGGCCGCGAAGCAGCTCGGCGGCTCGGGCCTCGCGTGGGTGAAGCGACAGGGGGAGCAGATCTCGGGATCGATCGGCAAGCACTTCACCGCCGAGACGCTCGGGCAGCTCGGCGTCGGCGACGGGGACGCGGCCCTCATGGCGGTGGGCCCCGACCGGGTGACCTCGCCCGTGCTCGACCGCGTGCGCCAGGAGGTGATCCGCCGGCTCGAGTTCAAGCCCAAGGCAGCGCATGCATTCTGCTGGGTCGTGGATTTCCCGCTGTTCGAGCCCGACCCGGAGACGGGGAAGCCGGTGTTCGCACATCACCCCTTCACCTCGCCGCATCCGGATGATGTGGCGCGGCTCGACACGGACCCGTTCAGCTGCCGCGCGTTGCACTACGACGCCGTCTACAACGGCAACGAGCTGGGCTCCGGATCGATCCGGATCACCGACCCCGTGGTGCAGCGCCGCGTGTTCGGGCACCTCGGCATGTCGCCGGAAGACGCCGAGGCCCGGTTCGCGTTCTTGCTGAGCGGGCTGCAGGCGGGCGCACCGCCGCACGGCGGATTCGCGGTGGGCTTCGACCGGGTAGTGATGCTGCTCACCGGGGCGGGGAGCCTGCGCGACGTGATCGCCTTTCCCAAGACGACGACCGCGCGCGCCCTGTTCGAGGGTGCGCCCGCGCCGGCCAGCCGGGCGGACCTGGCAGCGCTCCACATCGAGGTCAAGTCATGAGCGACGACGTCACCCACCGGCTCTCGACCGAGGGCGTGGATCCGCTGGCGCTGGCGGGCGTGAACGACGGCAACCTGGTCGCGCTCGCGCAGCGGCTCGCCGTGCGCGTGTCGTTGCGCGGCGACACCCTGATGCTGCACGGCCCGCTCTCCGCCGTCGAGCGGGCGGCGCCCGTGGCTCAGGCGCTCGTCGATCTTGCGCGCGTGGGCGAGCCGCTGGACGTGGCCGACGTCGACCGGATCGTGAGCCAGGAAGAGCTGGGGCCGGCTGGCCGACCCCCAGACGGCGAGTACAAGATCATCCTCCCCGGCCTGCGCCGCGTGATCCAGGCGAAGACCGCGGGGCAGCGGGAGTACCTCCAGGCGATCGCGCAGCACGACATCGTGATCGGCATCGGCCCGGCCGGCACCGGGAAGACGTACCTGGCGGTGGCCACGGCCGTGGACGCCCTGGCGCGCAAGCGGGTGCGGCGCATCGTGCTCGCCCGCCCGGCGGTGGAGGCGGGGGAGAGCCTCGGATTCCTCCCCGGCGATCTGCACGAGAAGGTCGACCCGTACCTGCGACCGCTGTACGACGCGCTGGAGGACATGATGCCCCGCGACCGCGTGCAGAGGGCGATCGACAGCCGCACCATCGAGATCGCGCCACTCGCCTACATGCGGGGTCGCACCCTCTCCGACGCCTTCGTGATTCTCGATGAGGCCCAAAACGCGACCGGAATGCAGATGAAAATGTTCCTCACGCGCCTGGGAGTGAACTCGCGGGCGGTGATCACGGGGGACAAGACCCAAATCGACCTGGCCAACCGGGAGGATTCCGGCCTGCTCCAAGTCGAGCGGATCCTGCCCGGGATCGAAGGGATCGGGTTCTGCTACCTGGGCGATGGCGACGTCGTGCGCCACCGTTTGGTGCGCGACATCATCCGCGCGTACGCCGAGGACGCACAGGGCTGACATGAGCCCGCCAACGAAGGAGCAGCTGCGTTATCACGGCAGCCGCTGGGCGTGGGTGGTGGGCCTGGCGCTACTCGCGTACCTCGTGTTCCCCTCGAGCGCCACGAACGTGGCGCCGCTGCTCGAGCCCGGCTCGGTGGCGGATCGCGACGTGATCGCCCCGTTCACCTTCCCCGTCAACAAGTCGGATCAGGAGCTCGCGCGCGAGGCGGAGGAGCTCGCGAGCACCGTGAAGCCGATCTACCAGTACCAGGAGCGGGCCCTCGACAGCGCGAAGATCGCCATGCACGCCTTCTTCGCGAGCGTGGAAACCGCGGCGGACCAGGGCGGCGGAGCGGCGGCGATCCTGCAGGTGGCGAAGGCCAACGGGTTCGCGCTCGGAGCCCCAGAGGCCGCGTACCTGGCCAAGGGCGGCAAGCGGCACGCCCTGGAGAGGGCGCTGAGCGAGCTGTTCGACCGCACGCTGGCTCTCGGCGTGACCGGGCCCGGCGTGCTGCAGGTCGAGCAGGCGCCGGACCTCATCGTGCGCCGCCGCGCGGGCGAGCAATCGGTGTCGCGGGACCAGGTGCTCACGTTCGCGCAATACCTCGCGCGGGCCCGCGCCATCCATCCCGACCGGGGCTCGAGCGTCGGGGACCAACTCTATGTCCGGCTCGCGGGGCACTTCTTCCGCCCGACCCTCATCCCCAACACGCTCGAGACCGAGCGGCGGCGGGACGAGCTGCGCCGCAGCGTGGATCCGAGCAAGTACATCGTGCGTGCCGGGGACCGCATCGTGGGCGCGCACGAAGTGGTGACGAACGAGGCCCATGAGAAGCTCGTGGCCTTGCATTCGGACCTGGTGCGCCGAGGTGCGGCGACCAGCCGCTCGCCCGGCGGAGTGTTCGGCCCCGTTCTCCGGGATTCGCTCATCCTCGCGATCTTCTGGGTGTTGCTGGTGTTCTACCGCCGCGAGACGTATCGCGAGCGACGGCAGGTAGCGTTGATCGGTGGCTTGTTCGCGCTCGTGCTGCTGCAGGCGGCAGCCGTGGCGCGCTTCGTCCCGCGCCACGCCGAGATCATCATCCTGCCGTTCATGGCCATGCTGCTGACGGTTCTGTTCAACGGCCGGGTCTCGATGATCGCCGCCATGATCCTCGCGATCGTGATCGGCCTGCAGCCGGTGTTCCACGACCTCCCCGCGCTGTTCCTGTGTGTCGTCGGCGGCGTGACGGCGGCCCTCACGGTGCGGGTGCTGCGGCGGCGGAGCAACTTCTACGTGCCGGTGCTGATCATCGCGCTCGGATACCTCGCGGGCGCCCTCGCGCTCGGGCTCACGGGCAGCTGGGGCGTGGGGGAGATCGCGCTGCGCGGCGTGTGGGGGGCGGCTAACGGCCTCGTGTCGGCCGGACTCACCTTCTTCCTGCTGCCGGTCGCGGAATCGATCACCGGGATCACGACTGACCTCACCCTGCTCGAGCTCTCCGACCCCAGCCGGCCGCTCTTGCGGCGGCTGTCGCTCGAGGCACCGGGCACCTACGCCCACTCCGTCGCCATGGCGAACCTCGTGGAAGCGGCCTGCAACCGGATCGGCGCCGACGGCCTGCTCGGGCGTGTGGGGTGCTACTACCACGACATCGGGAAGATCAAAAATCCGCAGTACTTCGTCGAAAACCAGACGCGCGGCAACAACCCGCACGACCGGCTCAAACCGCACCAGTCGGCGCAGATCATCAAGGCGCACGTTACGGACGGGCTCGCCCTGGCCGAGGAGGCGAGGCTCCCGGAAGCCGTGGCGGCGTTCATTCCGGAGCATCACGGCACGACCGAAATCACCTACTTCCTCGATCGCGCGAAGAAGAGCGGCGACGGGGGGACCCCGCGCCCGGGCGACTACGTCTACCCCGGTCCCAAGCCGCACTCCGCCGAGACGGCCATCACGATGCTCGCGGACTCGGTCGAGGCGGCGCTGCGCGTGCTCGAGGACCTGACGCCGCAGAAAATCGAAGAGGTGATCAACCACATCGTGCGCACCAAGCTCAACGCTGGTCAGCTCGACGAAGCCCCCATGACGCTGCGGCAGATCGACCAGGCGAAGCAGGAATTCGTCCGAATCATCAGCGGCATGTACCACAACCGCATCGACTATCCGGAGTCCAGTGGCGGCATCACGGCGACGTGGCAGCCTGCGGCCAAGGCTTGAGCGCGCGGTCGGGCAGGTCCTGGCCTGGGAAGGCGCCCGCAGGGGGCGGGGGAGGCGCGCGCGCGTGGAGCTCACGCTGCTCGACGCCGACGCCATGCGCCGCCTCAACCGCCGCGCCACCGGCCGGCGCGGTCTCACCGACGTATTGGCGTTCGCGCTGCCACAGCCCGACGGCGCGCTCCTCGGGGATGTGTACATCTGTCCCGCCGCCGCGGAGCGCTGGGTGAAGAACGGAGGACGAGGGACGGGGGAAGAGGGAAGGGTGGAGGAGGAGCTCGTGCGGCTGACGGTGCACGGAACGCTGCACGTCCTGGGCTACGACCACCCCGACGGAGCCGGCCGCACTCGGTCGGCGATGTGGGGCCGCCAGGAGCGCTACGTTCGCCGGCTGCTCGGCAGCGGGGGGAAACGGTGACGCTCACCGACGCGGCGTTGACGCTCGGGGGCGCCCTCGTGGCCGGAGCCGCCGCGCTGTGGGCCGGCCTGCTGGCGCTCGGCGAGGAGGCCGCCGTGGGCGAGGCGCTCCACACGTTGGGCGACGCGCCGCCCACGACCGTAGGCGCACGCGTGCCGCTGCACCGCGCGCTGCACGTCGCCCGCCTCGCGCTGCTCGTGCTCGGAGCGGTCGCCGCGGGCCACGCGCTCGGGTGGTGGGGCCGGCCCTGGGCGGAGGCGCTGGGCAGTTGGGCCGTGGCGGCGGCGTTCCTGTTCATTGTGGGCGACGCACTGCCGCGCAGCCTGGCCCGGGTGGCGCCCGAGCTCGCGGCGACCGCCCTCCCGCTCGCACGCCGCACCCTCGCGCCGTTCGGCCCCCTCCTCTGGCTGCTCGCGTGGGTCGACAAGGGCTTGCACGGCCTCGTCGCGACGCCACGCCCCCTCGAGCCCGATCTCGGCGCCGCGCAGCGCGACATGCTGCTCGGCGTGTTCACGCTGGCCGACACGCGAGTGGATGAAGTCATGACGCCCCGGCTCGACATGGTCGCCGTCGATCTCGCGGCGGCCAGCGAAGAGGTGATCGAGGCGTTCCGACAAAGCGAGCACTCGCGCCTCCCGGTGTACGACGGGACGCCGGACAATATCGCCGGCGTCGTCTTCGCGAAGGACCTCGTGCCGTTCGCCATGGGTCTCGGCGAGAACGACGCGGCCGCCGCGGCCCGGTGGCAGGATTTGGTGCGGCCCGCGGCCTTCGTGCCTGAGACGAAAACGCTCGACAGCCAGCTCCGCGACTTCCAGCGGGGCCCCGCGCACCTGGCGATCGTCGTGGACGAGTTCGGCGGCACGTCGGGGCTCATCACGCTCGAGGACATCCTCGAGGAGATCGTCGGCGAGATCCATGACGAGCACGACGTGGGCGAAGCCCCGTCGATCCGTCAGGACGGCGACCGCTACTGGGTGGACGGCCGAGTCACCCTCGACGACCTCTCGCAAGCGCTCGGGCGCTCGTTCGAGCACCCGGAAGTCTCGACCGTGGGCGGGCTCGTCTACTCGGTGCTCGGGCGCGTGCCCCGCGCCGGAGACGAGCTGACGCTCGATGGCTATCAGGTCGTCGTGGAGCGGGTGGACCGACGCCGGGTGACCCGCGTGCTGCTCCAGAGGCAACGGTGACGCTGCCCGCCCTGCTGTTCGTGTTGGGACTGATCCTCGCGGCCGCGTCGGCGGCCGTCGGCGTCGCGGCCGCGGCGGTGAGCCAGCTCGAGCTCACCCGCTGGGTGTCGTACAAGCTCCGCGGTGCGGGCGGCGCAGCCGGGGTGCTCGAGAACCCGGGGCGGGTGCTCGCGACCGCGAACGCCCTGACCACCGTCGGCATCATCTGCGCGGCCGCCGCGATCCCCGCGCTCCTCGCCCGCACGACGCCGACCGTGCTCGGTGTCTTTACCATCGCGCTCGGCATCCCGCTGCTCCTGAGCGCCGTGTACCTCGTCCCGCGCGTGGTGGGCCGGCGGTGGGCGGAGCCGATCGTCGCGCACGCAGCCCCGCGGCTCGAGAAGCTCGGCCGCGCGTTCGCACCCTTCGTGCCCTGGCGCGACCCCTCGACGCGCACTACGCTCGCGGCCGTGCTCACCAACGCCGACACCGAGGCGCTCGCGTCCGCGGACGAGATGGCGGTCGTGTCGGGCGTGCTGGCCTTCGCGGACCGGCCGGTGCGGGAGCTGATGACGCCCCGCACGTCGATCGTGGCCATTCCGGAGGGCCTGCTCGCGGCGGAGGCGGCGCACGTGTGCCTGCAATCGGGCTACAGTCGATATCCGGTGTACCGGGGATCGCTCGACGAGGTGATTGGCGTGACCCATGCCTTCGATCTCCTCCGTCTGCCGCCTGACGCGCCCGTCCCCGGCCTGCCGGCGCTCGTCGTGCCGGGCACCACACGCGCGGCCGACCTCATGCTGGAAATGCAGCGCGGCCGGAGCCACCTCGCCGTGGTGCTGGACGAGTTCGGCGGGACGGCAGGCCTGGTCACGTTCGAGGACCTGCTCCGCGACCTGGTGTCGGAGATCTTCGAGCCGGGGGGCGCGGCCCCCACCGACGAGCCGCCCGTCCGGATCGTCGAGCTGGAGGGCGGCGCCCCGACCAGCCGGCTGGAGGAGTCCCTCGGCGCGACGCTGGAAACGCGGGGGGTCCAGACCGTCGCAGGGCTGCTGGTGCAGGCGCTGGGACGCATTCCCCGACCGGGTGAGCGATTCGCGCTCCACGGGCTCGAGTTCGACATTCTCGCCGCCACCGCCACCCGCGTGGAGCGCGTCGCCGTGCGGCCGGGGCCGGTGCGCACCGTGCCGCTCGACCGCGGCGAAGAGCGGATCTGAAGCATGAGTCTTGCGTGACGACGGAGCGGATTCTCGAGGGACTCGCCCGGCGTGAGCCCGCCGCATTGGCCCGCGCCATCACCCTGGTGGAGAACCAGCGCGACGGGTTCGAGCAGGTGTTGTCGCACGCACACGGGTTGCTCGGGCGCGGCGGGACGCGGCGGGTCGGTATCACCGGCCCGCCCGGCGCCGGCAAGAGCACGCTCACCGAAGCGCTGATCCAGCGGCTCCGCGCCCAGCGCCTCTCCGTCGGCGTCGTGGCCGTGGATCCGACCAGCCCGTTCACGGGGGGCGCGCTGCTGGGCGACCGGATCCGGATGGAATCCGTCAGCCTCGACCCCGGCGTGTTCATCCGCTCGATGGCGACGCGGGGGGCGCAGGGCGGGCTCGCTATCACTACGGAGGAAGTCGCCGATCTGCTCGAGGCGTTCGGCTTCGAGCGCGTGCTGGTCGAGACGGTGGGCGTCGGGCAGACGGAGCTCGACATCGCGCGCACCGCCGAGACGACCGCCCTGGTGCTCGTGCCCGAATCGGGCGACGGGATTCAGGCGCTCAAGGCCGGGGTCATGGAGATCGCCGACATTTACGTGGTGAACAAGAGCGACCGTCCGGGCGCGGACAAGTTCCGGCAAGAGGTCGAGGTGATGCTCGGCATCCGGCGGGGGAATGCGTTCCGGCACGTTTCTCCCCACCACGCCGCCCGACCACGGGCGGACAGTGGGACTGGCGGACGGGCGGACCGTGCGGGCCCTCCGTCCGACGGTCCGACCGTCCGACCGTCCGACCCTTGGGAGCCGCCGGTGCTCGCGACCGTGGCAACGACGGGCGTCGGCGTGGACGAGCTCGCTGCTGCTCTGGATCGCCATTACGCCTATCTTCAAGCGAGCGGCAAGCTCGCCGAGCGGCGGCGGCAGCGCCTGGCCGCGCGGACGCGGGCCGTCCTGGAACGCAAGCTGAGGCGCTGGCTCCTGGAAGCGACGCGGGTCGAGGAGCTGCTGGCACTGCGGCTGGACGAGGTAGCGGACGGCCGGCGCAGCCCGTACGACGTGGCGGCAGAGATCCTCGATCAGGTGAAGGCTGGGGGGGGCGCGACCCGATGAGCCGCATCGAAAAAAAGCCCGTCTATACGCCGGACGACCTGGCCGGCTTCGACCCGAGCAGTCGGTTGGGGGCGCCGGGCGGCTACCCGTTCACCCGCGGCATCCATCCGACGATGTACCGGGGAAAGCTGTGGACGATGCGGCAGTTCGCGGGCTTCGGGAGCGCCGAAGACACGAACCGGCGCTACAAGTTCCTGCTGGAGCACGGGCAAACCGGTCTGTCGGTGGCGTTCGACTTCCCCACGCTGATGGGTTACGACGCCGACCACCCACGCGCCGAAGGCGAGGTGGGCAAGTGTGGCGTCGCGATCTCGTCGCTCGCCGACATGGAAGACCTGTTCCGCGGGATCCCGCTCGATCAAGTCTCGACCTCGATGACCATCAACGGGCCGGCCGCGATGCTGTTCTGCTTTTACGTCGCCGCGGCCGAAAAGCAGGGCGTGGCGAGCACCGCACTGCGCGGCACGGTGCAGAACGACATCCTCAAGGAGTACATGGCCCAGCACGCCTGGGTGTATCCCGTCGAGCCCGCCCTCAAGATCATCGTGGACATGTTCGAGTGGTGCGCCACGCACACGCCGTTGTGGAACACGATCTCGATTTCCGGCTACCACATCCGCGAGGCGGGCGCGACGGCGGCGCAGGAGCTCGCGTTCACGCTGGCCAACGGATTCACCTACGTGGAGCGGGGCATCGCGCGCGGGCTGGACGTGGACGCGTTCGCGCCGCGCCTCTCCTTTTTCTGGGACATCCACAACGATTTCTTCGAGGAGATCGCGAAGCTTCGGGCCGCCCGTCGGATCTGGGCCCGCCACATGCAGGACCGCTACGGTGCGAAGAACCCGCGCTCCGCGATGATGCGGTTCCACTCCCAGACCGCGGGGGTCACCCTCACCGCGCAGCAGCCGATGAACAACGTGGTCCGGGTTGCCTACCAGGCGCTCGCGGCGGTGCTCGGAGGCACGCAGTCGCTCCACACCAACTCGCTGGACGAAACCCTCGCGCTCCCCACCGAGGAAGCGG